>ERZ836441.1625-NODE-1625-length-20760-cov-3.965854_pt1 | contig 20760 bp, 19 predicted proteins | sample MGYA00519686_ERZ836441 | MGnify/ENA primary metagenome ERZ836441 (study PRJEB31850, sample SAMEA3708800) | human gut metagenome | biome: human gut; feature: human-associated habitat; material: faeces | place: China | collected 2014 ... | reverse complement strand
TTTTCCTCCTAATTGTTTGTTTTTACCTCCGGGGGACTCATCTTTTGCGCCCACTTTTCCATAAAAAGCACACGACGAAAAATCCGCCCCCGTGCGGAATGCCCTGATAGTTTACCATATTGTCCTTTTAAATGCAAGCATTTTTCCCTTCTTTTTCTCTCTTTTTCCGTGGTAATACCATTTCCCGAAACAGTAGGGCGGACACGGAAGCCCATCCTTCCCTGTCCGCCCTGTTCTGCGCTTACATCTTCAGGCCACTGGAAAAATGCTCCACTGCCTCGCCCACTGCCTTAATCGCCTTGCCTGCGGCGGCTTGGACCGATTTCTTCTTCCGCGGCCGCATCATCACCGCACCTAATGTCGCCGCAGCTGCTACGCCAAGGCCCACCGCGGGCAACACGGCCTTATTCATCGGCTTCATGTTCATCCCTCCTTCCGCCCTAGTTTGCCCGGAAGCAGGAACTGTTTCACTAGAAATTTTTAACTGTTTATATCCAATTCCAGGGACACCGGACAGTGGTCGCTGCCAAAAACTTCAGTATGGATGGATGCGTCTTTCACCCGCTCCATCAGCCGTTCCGATACGATGAAATAGTCAATACGCCATCCCGCGTTGTTCTCCCGGGCGTGAAAACGGTAGCTCCACCAGGAATAGGCCCCCGTCCGCTCCGGGTAGAGCCGGCGGAAGGTGTCTGCAAATCCGGACGAGAGCAGCGCCGTCATCTTCTCCCGCTCCTGGTCAGAAAAGCCGGCATTGCCCCGGTTGGTCTTGGGATTTTTCAAGTCAATCTCCTCGTGAGCCACATTCAGGTCCCCGCAGTATACCACTGGTTTGGTCTGGTCCAGACTCATGAGATAGCTCCGCAGGTCGTCCTCCCACTCCATACGGTAGTCGATACGGGCCAGACCGTCCTGGGCGTTTGGGGTATAGCAATTTACCAGCCAAAATTCGGAAAACTCCAGAGTGATAAGCCGCCCCTCATGGTCGTGGCGCTCAATGTCCATCCCATAGCAGACAGACAGCGGCTCTTGGCGGGTAAACACCGCTGTACCTGAATAGCCTTTTTTCTCCGCAGAATTCCAGAATTCGTGATACCCGGGCAGTTCAACCTGGGCCTGGCCTCGTTCCATCTTCGTCTCCTGCAGGCAGATCACGTCCGGATTCAGTGCCGTCACCGACTCCAGAAACCCCTTTTTCAGACAGGCCCGCAGACCATTCACATTCCAAGACACCAGTTTCATATCTCATCCTCCTGTCAAACTTTTTCCCTTGACAGCTTTTTATTTGTCTGACCAGCACGATTGCCGCCATTGCCAGCGCCGCCAGCATCATGGTCGCCTCCACCGCCATAACGAACCGCTGTCCGCCCACCGAAATGATCACAGAGTATTTCAGCCGCAGGTAGACCACATAGCATGCCAGAGACGAGCCTGCCGCCAAAACACATATCGGGATGCGCTTCCTGTTAGCGCAGGCCCAACACAGCGTGAGCATATCCGCCAAAAAGAAATACCGCTCGTGCATATGGGGCAGGAAGAAGGGTACGCCGATAGCCAGCACCACCGCCATAGTGAAAAACACCTGTCGGTTCAGCTTTCTGCCCGTGAACAGCCCAACGGCCAGCAGAGCCATCACCAGAAGCGCCGCCGCCAAGATGCCAAGAGTGGACAGAAGCTTTTCGTTCACCTCCATGCCGTAGGGGACAAACTGAAAGATCGTCGGGGCGTTAAGGGTCAGGCTGGAATACTCCCCCATCTGATCGAAATATACCTTCAAAATATCCCACAGAGGCTTTCCCAACAGGAGGGCGGGCAGGATCGTGCCCATATAAGTCACCGGGAATAACCAGAGATGCCAAAACTTCACCTTCCTGGCCAGCCACATTACGCCCCACAGAGGCAGCACAAAAATAGCCTGCAATTTGAAGGAAAAGGCCACTGCCATGAGCACCACGGAACTTTTTGGCCGATCCTCCAGCAATAGAGCCAGAGCGTGGACTACCATCGCCCCATAGATACTGTCGCATTGTCCCCAGTAGGCCCCGTTTAGCACCACCGTAGGCAGGAACAGCGCTATCGAAAACACTACCGCTGGCGCCCAGTCCTTCTTGCGCTCCGGCCGGAGCGCGCGGGTCAGCCGCAGGCTGCCCCAGGCCAGCAGCACATCAAATAGGATGGAAAACAGCTTATATAGATATAGGTCCGGAACATCCAGGTAAGAGATGGCGGCCACAAAATAGAGATACACCACATTGTAATCCCCAATGTCCTGGGAAATAGCGAAAAATCCACCATTCTGCCGGAAGAACTCAACCCAATGGGCCAGAAAGCTGTTGTAGTCTCCACTGGCGTAATCCAGACAGAGCGCCCGGATTAAAAAGGCTGCCGCCACCGGCAGGGCAGCCAGCCACAGCAGCCGGGTGTCTCGATATTCCAACCAGATCAGATAAAACGCCAGCGCCATCGTCAGCACCAGGGCCGCCAGTACAAAAGCATGATCCGCCGGCCCGCCCCGCTCCAGCGAAAAAACCTGCCCGATCATCACCACGGCACATCCTGCCGCACCGATGGCAGTCAGCACTGACCAAACCGAATACGCTCGTCTCATGGGTTCCTCCTCAGGGGATATTTAAAAAATAGTATAGCACAGTTCTCCTTTTCTGTCATCAGAGAGTTGTGTTTTTCTCTCCAGGGTCCAGTTTTTGACTGTCTGTCCGTCTATTCGCTCCAAACAAAAATTCTAACTTTTCGTTCTGCAAAGCCCTCATGTTTCTCTATCTAAGAAAAATAAGGCAGGAAGCGCCATAAGGCTCATCCTGCCTACTGTTGTTTCTTTACCAGAGCATGTTCTTTTCTGCGTCTCTCCGCAGCTCCGCCCGGAAATCCGGGTGAGCAATGGCAATCAGGTTGTTCACCCGGTCCCGCACCGACCTGCCCCGGATTGGGGCGATGCCATATTCTGTGACAATATAGTCTACGTCATTCCGACTGATTGTAACCACTGAGCCTGGGGCCAGCTGGGCGTTAATAGAGGACAAGGTCCCTCCCTTGGTGGTGGAGTGGATAGCCACGATGGACCGCCCGCCTTTAGAATGGATGGCGCCAATGCAGGTGTCCGACGCGCCGCCGGAACCACTGTACTGCCGGGAGCCGATGGATTCCGAGCAGCACTGCCCTGTCAAATCCACTGCCAAGGTGGTGTTAATGGATACCATATTATCGTTTTGGGCTACCACAGCAGGATGATTCACATAGCTGCCCCGCATCAGCATGATGGAGGGATTGTCATGGATCATGTCGTACAGGCGCTGTTCGCCGTAAGCGAAGACCCCCACCATCTTCCCCTTGTGGAGGGACTTTTTCTTTCCGGTGATGACCCCAGCCTCCACCATATCCACCATGGAGTTTGTAAACATTTCAGTATGCACGCCCAAGTCATGCTTGTCCATCAGGGCTGCGGCGGCGGCATCTGGAATCCCCCCAATTCCGAGCTGAATAGTGTCCCCGTCATTGACCAGGGAGGCGATGTGCCGGCCGATTTCCATGTCCACTTGGCTTGGCTTGGCATAAGGAAGCTTGGCAATCTCTGTGTCCACCTCCACAATGCAGTCCACATCCCGGATGTGTACCTCTGTGTCACCAAACACCCGGGGAAGATTGGGATTGACCTCCAGGATGACCAAGTCGGCACTCTCCAGCATCTCCTTTTCGTGGATCAGACACAGGGAAATACAGAAATAGCCATGGTCGTCCATGGGGGTCGCCTGCCCGATGAACACATTGGGCCGGTGAGCCTCCACCCAGCGCCCCGCGCCGTTGTGGAGATTGGCCGGGAACGCGCTGAGCAGGCCCAGCTTGTGGGCCGCCCGGTTGGCTCCCATAAAAAAGATGCCGTCCAGGGTGAAGTGCTCTTTGTAGGTCGGGTCGTTCATAAAGGGGTACTCGTTGACACACATACCGCACATCATAGTCAAATCAGTCACCTTCGGGGTGATGGTGTGGAGCTTACCCAGCAGGGTCTTAGGATCCACCCCACACTGGGATGTGCCGATCACATCCCCGGTCTTGATGTGGGACAAGGCTTCCTCCGCTGTCATTTTTTTATTGTGATACTCTGTCCAGTATTTGCTGTTCAACATCACGCACTCCTCCATTTAATCTGCCGCAGGGTCAGTCGGATAAACTGCTCCCGCTGTTCCCGGTCATAAAAATCCAATCCGATACGCTCCCGTACACTGGCACTGCGCAGGAAGCCCGCCTGTAAGCCGTGGACCAGCAGATGGGTGGCCATCCGGCTGTCATCCCCTGCAGCTTCTTCTCCTAACGCCGCCGCCACCAATGGCAGAAACAGGGCCATAGTGTCATCAATGCTGTCATCTGCGAAATCTCCCCGGCGCAGGTCATCCAGCAGGGACATGCGCACCAATCCCGGACGTTCCGTCAGAAGGTCGCAATACCTGCGCGCCAGCCCTTCCAGGCATTCCCAGGCCGTCTCCCCCTGTACCTCTCCAGCCAAGCGTCCTAGCTGTTTATTCTGCCTCTGTACCACCTGCCGGGCACAGCAGTGCAGCAGTTCCTCCTTGGAGCCGAAATGATAGTTAACCAGCCCTACCCCAACGCCAGCTGCTGCGGCAATGTCTCGAATGGTCACCCGTTCTACATCGCCTCCCGCCTGGTCCACAAGCCGGATGGTGTGCTCCATCAGCTCGCTCTTAATATCCCGGTTGGCCATGTTCCCCTCCTTTCTCTGCTTTTGAACTTTGTTTTGAACTTTGTTCAGTTATTTTCAGTATACAAACGGATCCGTTCTTTGTCAATCCCCTTTCCGGTAAAAGTGAAAAGAAAAGGGCGGCCATCCCGATTGGATGGCCGCCCTGCGCGAATCATGCACTTCCGTTGCCCAGTCGTTTCGCCCCGCTGGGATCACCGTTTCCCCATGGGGATATACTCTGTATGGGTCCCTACATATCTGTAGGCCGGGCGGATGATCTTACTCATATTGATCAGCTCTTCGATCCGGTGTGCGCTCCATCCGGCAACCCGGGCCATCGCAAAAATCGGCGTGTAAAGTTCCAGTGGCAGATCCAGCATATGGTAGACAAAGCCGGAATAGAAGTCCACATTGGGGGATACCCCTTTATACATTTTCCGCTCTCCGGCAATGACCTCGGGACCCAGCCGGGCCACCAGGGAGTACAGCCCATATTCCTCAGTGCGCCCCTTCTCCTGAGAGAGCTTCTCTACCATAGTACGCAGTAGGTTTGCCCTGGGATCAGACAGGGAGTAAACAGCATGGCCCATGCCGTAAATAAGGCCCGCCTTATCAAACGCTTTTCGGTCCAGCAGGTCCTGGAGATAGCAACGCACCTCGTCTTCATCTTTCCAGTCCCGAACCTTCTCCTTCATATCCTCAAACATGCGGATGACTTTGATATTGGCCCCGCCGTGCTTCGGCCCCTTCAGAGAGGCTAGGGCGGCCGCCATACAGGAATAGGTATCTGTTCCGGAGGAAGTGACCACATGGGTGGTAAACGTGGAGTTATTGCCGCCGCCATGGTCGGCGTGAAGGGTCAGGCAGACATCCAATACATGGGCTTCCCAGAAGGAATAGGAGGAATCTGGCCGCAGCAGGGAGAGAATGTTTTCAGCTGTTGACAGCTCCTGCTTCGGCGCATGGATGTAAAGGCTACTTCCCTCCCGATAATTGTACGCCTGATAACCGTAAACACTGAGCATGGGAAACAGAGCGATGAGCTGCACGCACTGGCGCATAACATTGGGCAGGGAGATATCGTCACAGCGGTCGTCATAAGAGGCCAGGTTGAGCACACTCCGGGCCAGGGAGTTCATAATATCTTGGCTGGGTGCCTTCAAAATAATATCACGCACAAAATTGGTGGGCAGCGAGCGGTAATAGGACAGCTGATCCCGGAAGCTGGTCAGCTCCGCCTCATTGGGCAGATGTCCCAACAGCAAAAGGTAAGCCGTCTCTTCAAAGCCATAGCGTTTATCCTCCAAAGCTCCCTTCACCAACTGTTCTACATCAATTCCCCGGTAATAGAGCTTTCCGTCGCAGGGAATCTCTTCCCCATTCACCATTTTCTTCGCTACGATATCGGAAATCTCTGTCAGTCCCGCTAAAACGCCCTTTCCATTTAAATCCCGGAGGCCGCGCTTTACGTCATACCTGACATAATCATCCGGATCAATTGAGCTATTTTGTTGTGCCAACTGCGCTAAGGCCATAATCTCAGGGGTGATGTCACAATAATTCGGGTTACTCGCCATGAAATACCTCCTTGCACGTTGCGGCTTGTAGCCGCATTTGACCTGTAAAAAAATAATATTTGTTAAGTATATCATGTAAATGTTACCAAATTATGAAATGGAGCCGTATAAGATAAAATTTCCCGCAAAAGACCATACCATTTTCGCTATTTCAGGCAGATTGTCAACAAAATTCCTGGTTAAATACATCTACAACACCGAAATATAGAGCGGATTAAAGCGACAGATACAGAAAGAATATGTAAAACACTACAAGCAAGGCGAGTGTATATGAACGCTCACCTTGCTTGCCGCGACATACTGAAGCTATAAACCGAGTCATTGAGTTCATAAAAATTTTAAAAAAAGATAGTTGTATAATTGCTTCTGTTCCGTTATTATATAAATACTATTTTCTTCTTTTGTTCTTTATGCATCCGAAAGGGGGCCAGAAGGATATGGCTAGAAAAGCCTATTCTGAACAGGAGCGGCAGCAAGTGCGGAATACTCTGCTGACCACAGTAATCCAGTGTATTGTGGACCGGGGGCTGATCCACAGTAGCATTGATATCCTGTGTAAAAAAGTGGGCATCTCCAAGACCTTTTTCTACACTTTCTTTTCCTCCAAGGAAGAACTGGTATTGGAGGCACTTCGATATCAGCAACCCAAGCTGCTGCAATATGCCAGACATCTGATGGAAGATCCTGCGCTCAGCTGGCGGGAAAGCATCCGAACCTTTTTGGAAACCTGCGCTTATGGCGAGAAAAAAGGTATCGCTGTGCTGTCTATTGAGGAAGAACAAGAGGTTTACCAATGTCTTTCCCAGGAAAATTTCCAGACTTTCCGTGAAGATCAAAACAAATTATTCCGTGATCTACTTGTGATTTTTGGCCTTCCCATGGATAGCATCGATCCTAGGCTGTTTGGCAATCTAGCCCTGTCCATGATGATGGTCTATAAGGCAATTCCAGGCACCATGCCCTTCTTGTTTCCAGAAGTGGCAGAGGATATGGTGGAGTTTCAGATCAACGCCCTGCTGGATGAAATGCAGCGAGCAAAAGAGCGAGCCTCCAGAGGATGGAACGTTATACAGAAATAGTCTGGATGTCTCCGAGCGGGATAGGGTAAGCCAATGGTAAAATGCACAGGAAAAGGCCAGTCTCTTAGAGCCGGCTTCTGGCTCAATGCCGCCTTGAAGGAGTACTGGACCAAGTGGCTGGAAGAAGCCGAGGACAGCGATCTCTACAACATGAAGCGTGTGGGCGATAGCTGAAAAATTGGCATGGTGCAGGATCGACTGAACGGCTAGTAGCGTGTGGATATGTGACAAGAACCATAACATCAACAACTTTTACGGCCCGGTGCTCCGGGTAGGAGAAGTTAAAAAAATTTCCAAATACGTTTTTTAGGAGGATATGATTATGGGACTATTCAGCAAACTGTTTAAGGGGCCGGAGCCAGATATGGAAAAGAGTACAGCCAACGCCAAAAAGGTGCGTGCCCTGTTTGACAAGGCAGTGCAAGACGGCGAGGAATACCGTTTGATCGTGGGCTATACCGAGGATGTCAAGCGGTTTAATTATGGCTTTGTCCATGGGAGTAAGACCCAGATCGGCAATTTGATTGTGGGCTGGAATGAGACCACCCGCACTATCGTGGTGGTTCCTACGGTTCCGGACCTCTCCGGCTATGGAACTCCCGCCTATTACCGCCGGGATGAGGTCCACAAGGCGTACCGAAACAAGTACCCCACGGACGCCTTTATCATCTATCCAGACCGAAAGGGATATATCGGCATCAACGCCTATGATTGGCTGGAAGATGAGAGTCTGTACATCTATCTTTACCAGAAAGACGAATTGGAGGCATTCACGGCCTTTTTCCAGAATGAGTTTTCTACTAAGTAAGAAAACGTGAGGTGAGGTACAGTGTGGGAAGAAATTGGAATGTGGATCCTTGTCCTGACTGTAATTTTTATCCTTGGCCAAGTGTGGTTTCAACTGGTGGAAGGGATTCTTGCCAGAATTAAATTCTTGCTGAATCGACATAAGGGTTCAGTTTGGCACACCTTTGAAGAACCAAACGATGAAAATAAGCAGTAATCCATTTGCCTTAAGAGAGGAATATAAAATGTTACAACTAGGCCCCCGGCTGTTGGACCTATAGTTGACAGGAAACCGCAAGGAGGCGCATATATGGAATTATTAGAACAATGCCACAAGTGGAATGAGAACGACGAATATCAGAAGATCATCGACACATTGGAGGCTATTCCCGCTGGGGAGCGCACCCCGGAGATGGACAGTGAGCTGGCCCGGGCCTACAATAACCTGGCAGCACCGGGGGACCAAGCGCTATTTGAAAAAGCCATCGCCTTACTAAAGCCCCATGAGGAATATTTCCAAGGGGATCACTGCTGGAATTTCCGCATAGGTTACGCCTATTATTACTTAGGTCAGGAGGGTCCTGCCCTGTGGTATTTTGAACAGGCACTGAAAGCCCGCCCTGGCGATGAGGACACTCAATTTCTCATTGACGATTGCCGCCGTCGTCTATCTCTGCCCCGATTTGAGAAGAACTTCCGGGAGAGAACGGAGGAAGCCTGGGCTGCCTTCGCCCGAATCGAAGGGGCGCTGCGGGCTATCATGGACGCCGATCAACTGCGGGAGCGCGGCGAGGAAATTATGGAAACATGCAGCACGGCACTGAAGCTGGCCCTTTCTTCTCCCACTTTTGAGATTGGCGTCAATGGGGCGAAATATGAGTTAATCCTCAGCGCCGAGTGCAGCCGGGCCAGACTGTTTCCCCTGGTCTACTTCCAGCGCCACGCCCCGGCATCCGTGTTGGAGCACTGGAACATTCTGGTAGGCCGTCAAAGCGAAAGAGACTTTTCGCTCCGGTCGGGGGACATGGAAGTACGAGCGGAGGATGTGCGGGTATGGATGGAACCCATGGAGGGCGAGCGGGTGGTCCTGACCCTTTTTTGTGAAAAGCTGCTGCCTGTGCTGCGCACGGACGAGAACCGGGTCTGGTGGCTCCTCTCTACCCTTGTCGATCAGGCGCTCGGAGAAGTCAGCGCCATCGCCCTCATCGGTTGGCTGGATGTGGCGGAGCAGCCCAAGGAGGGGGCTTCTGTTCCCCTCTCCCAACTGCCCCAGGCTCTCCGGAATATGGGCTTCAAGTTGTGGAACGATGCCCAGAATTATCTGGACAACAGTTATATCGGTTATGAGCTGAAACCGGTAGAGGACCCGGATGCAGATTGGCGGCTGGATGTTTGCACGGGCTCCAACCGCTTGCCAGTGCTCATCAACGAGTATATGAGTGCCGAGAGCAATGTGATGGATGAGTACCACAAGGATGGCATTGTGGCCGGTTTTCTGTGTTACTCAGTGAACAGTTTTAACGGTGAGAATCGCTCTGAACAGGTTTTGCAATTCCGGGATACCTTACAAGAGGCTATCCAAGAACACGCTGGTGAGAACGCAATAACCTTCCTGGGCAGTGCTACCGGATTGTACTATGGATATCTGGACTTCATCGCCTGGGATCTGTCCGCTGTACTGAATGCGGCTAGGGACTTCTTCGCTGAAATCAATCTGACCTGGGGTGGCTTCCACGTATTCCGTCGGGATGTAGGAGCTATCTGTTTGTGGGAGCAGGAAAAAGAACCAGAAATTGACCCGGAAACCAGATCCCTTCTCTCTGTGCAGGATATTGAGACACTGAAATCCTTTGATGATGGTGTGTCTGGCTACTTTGGAAAGATGCTCCGCTGGCTGAAGGACTTTATCGAGCAGGGTGTACAGGAGGGAAAATTTACTCAGAGGCAGGCCCAGCAGGACCTCCAGATCGCCCTGTGGTATTCTTTCGCTTGCAATAATCTGGATGAGTATCAGTATTACTACAAAGCGGTTCAATGGATGAAGAGTTCGGAGAGAAATGCTATGGGCTGCGCCATTTGGTACTATCGCTATTCGGTGGCCTTAATGTACTGCGGACAGTTGGAAGAAGCGCTGAACTATGCAGAAAAAGGCAGTCAGGAAGACCCGGACTACCCATGGATTTGGTTGCAATTAGGTAAGCTGCGCAGCCACTTTGGAGATAAAGCTGGCGCTCTGGAAGCAGTTGCCCGCGGTCTTGCATTGGAACCCGGCGATTATGAGTTCCTTACTTTGAAAAAGGAAATTGAGGCTGGCGCGCCACTGGAACAGATGGAGTACCACTGGATCAACCCCGAAGCCGACCGAACGCTACAAGAAGGTTTGGATGAGGATGCCGATGACAAACAGCGATCCATCTCCTGTATGACGGTCAATCAGGAAGGATTGGAACGCTTTTGGACCATCTTCGGACCGAAGCCAGATCAGTACACGCCCAATGCACCTTTTACACAGTTTCCGTATATGGTAAACAATTATTCGGTGGATCTGGTATTCCAGATGAATGAGAGCGGCATGTCCAAGCTGCATGCAGACTGGCTGGAACAGCTGAAGGGCTGGCTTCGGGACGGACAGTGGTTAGAACGGGAGCATACAGACGGCAGAGCGGCTCGTCTTGATACGGTGCTGGTGGAGCTTGATTACCACATCAGCCTGCTTTACAGACTGGCAGATAACGCATACTTTCAGATCTTCCTGAACCCAGACGGGACAGAACAGGAGGGCGTCTTCTGGCCCTCGGAGGAGAGCCGTAAGTCGGAGTTTTACACAGAAAAAGAGATGGCAGCTGTGGAAGATCATATCAAAAGAACCTTTGGGGAGTTCGACCATGTGTTCCACGAGTTAGTCTCTCCTGACATCCATGTGGACATCTGCGTGGTGCCGCCTTCTGATGAGAAGGATTACTACACACTGGTGACGATGGGAATGGGAGCTCACCAGATGAATGTGCCGGATGAACTGGCCGAATACAAGCTGGAACGGGCAGAGTTGGCCATCGCCCTGCCGCCGGACTGGAAGTTAGATGAGGAATCTATGACAGACGAACGATGGTATTGGCCAGTTCGTCTGCTGAAGGTGCTGGCCCGACTGCCCATCACATCGAATACCTGGCTGGGCTGGGGCCATACCATGGACAATCAGAAGTCCTTCGCAGAAGATACCGGGCTTTGCGCCGCGATTTTGGTTGGGCTGCAAGGCTCCGCAGAAAACTTCCATTTCTGTCAGCTTTCTGACGGTACGAAAGTCAACTTCTACCAGGTTATTCCTCTGTATCGGGATGAGCTGGAGTACAAACTGGAGCATGACGCGGACGCATTGATCGAGCAAATGGTGGAGGTCAGCTTTGTAGTGCATCCGAGTCGGCCAAGCAGTATAGAAGCAGGAGAATGAGAAGCCAATTTTAAGACAATACGTAATCAGGAGATTGGTATCGCTTAATTCCAAGAAAAGGTATTCAGTAAAAAATCCAATGCTCTCATCAACCTCCTGTAGATATTATATCCCGTGGCGGAAAAATAAATAAGACAAGCAAAAAACCGCCCTGCTGAATTTGTCGTTCAGCAGGGCGGTTTTGCTTGTCCTTTTGGGATTATTCTCTTGCGAGTACCGGGTAGACACGAATAGTATCAATCCAGTATCAAGAGCCTTATGGACGGGCAAAAAAGCCTGTATTCATGCGGGTTTGCGCCGTTTCGAGCGTCATTCCCACTCTATTGTCCCGGTAGGCTTCGGTGTTAAATCGAACAGTACCCGATTGACGCCTTTTACCTCTCCGGTGATGCGAGCTGTGATATGCTGAAGCAGAGAGAATGAAACATTTTCCACCGTAGCGGTCATGGCGTCTACCGTGTTCACCGCACGGATAATGACACACCACTCATCGGCCCGGCGGTTATCCCGAACACCTACGCTCTTCAGGTCTGGAACCACAGTGAAATACTGCCACACTTTTCCAGCCAGGCCGTTTTTGTCAAATTCCTCCCGCAAAATGGCATCCGACTCCCGCACTGCCTCCAGTCGGTCACGGGTGATGGCGCCCAGACAGCGAACTCCTAGACCAGGACCGGGAAACGGCTGACGGTACACCATGGAATCCGGCAGGCCCAAAGCTTTTCCGCACTCCCGCACCTCGTCCTTGAAAAGCATTTTCAGCGGCTCTACCAGTTGGAAACCCAAATCCTCAGGCAAGCCGCCCACATTATGATGGCTCTTGACTGCCTTGACTGTCTTCGTCCCACTCTCAATGATGTCAGGATAAATGGTGCCTTGACCCAAGAACTCGATTCCGTCCAGCTTTCGGGCCTCTTCCTCAAACACCCGGATAAACTCTGCCCCGATAATCTTCCTCTTCTGCTCCGGATCGCTGACTCCGGACAGCTTGTCCAAAAAGCGGTCCACTGCATCTACGTAAATCAAATTTGCCCCCAGCTCATGGCGGAACACCTGAACCACCTGTTCCGATTCGCCCTTCCGCAGAAGGCCATGGTTGACGTGAACACAGGTGAGCTGGCTTCCCACCGCCCGGATGAGCAGCGCCGCCACCACTGAGGAGTCCACCCCGCCGGACAGAGCCAGCAAGACCTTTTTATCTCCCACCTGCCGACGGATCAATTCCACCTGATCAGCAATGAAGTTCTCCATGTTCCAGTTGGCCTGAGCTCCGCATACGCCGAATACAAAGTTGGACAGGGCCTCCTTCCGGGCCTGCTCATCCTCTGACCAGGGCGCATCTCCCTTATGGTCCGCCATCAGCACCGGTACTGGCGCGTTGTAGATATCCTGAGACACATCGATTTCCACGCCGTCTACCACACGGTTGGGTCCGCCGTTAAGAATGATGCCCTTGACATTAGGCAGCGCCTCTAATTCCTCCTTGGTGATATCATGGGGGTGGATCTCGCTGTAAACACCCAGAGCGCGGATCTCCCGGGCCAGCCGCGGGTTTTCTTCGCTGCCCAGGTCCAGTACCAGAATCATGTCCTGCCTCATTGCAGTCCCTCCTATTTTTATTTTGATGTCATCAGTGTACCATAGCCACCGAATTCCGACAAGCCTCAACTCAACCGAATCTCAAGATGCCAAAATCCTGCCGCCGATGGAAGTCAGGCGTTTCCGTTGACATGGGACTCCAACTGAGGTAATGTGGGCGTTGGGTTTTGTCGCCGCACTTGTAGAAGTTGCACCCACACTCTCCTTTTAGCCGAAAGGTGGGAAAATACCGCCGAATAAATTCTTCCGGTATCCGGTACAGGATGCCCCAGCCTTTTTCTGTCCGGAAAGGATTCGGTTGAAAAAGCTCTTCCGGCTTTTTGACAATCTGGCGTATGCGGGTGGGGCGTGACCCGCCAAATCCCAAGTTCAACGCCCCCAACGGGTTAAACTCAAAATTGAAGTAACGGCTATCCTCACTGTCCGGTGCGAAGAAAAACTCCAGGCAACTGTCGTCACATACTTGATCCAACACTCCGGTGAGGGTTGCCCGCACGGGAGTTTCCTCCGCCTCCATGCGCACATAGAGATTCTCTCCGTCATGGCACAGCTGTGCCCAAGCCTGTATGGGCTCCGGCTCCAGCCAGCCAGTATGGACCAGCTCCGCCCGATTTATGCCAGTCCATTCAAGAACGTCCACCCGCTTAACGAAATATTCCATAATCCCCTTCCTCCCGTTCCGTTTATCAGCGCCCGCGGCGGCCCAGCATGAACTGAGCTGAGGCTTTCTCTTCCTCCTGCTCCGGTTCCAGGTGGCGGTAGGTCACGATGCCCGCAGCCAGAAGACACCCCATGGACAGAAATGTGCCATGAAGCCATACCACACACCCAAGTCCGAAACACACAAAGGTGACAATCGACCTCCAGCGATGGGGCTTTACCCGAATCACCAGGGAAAAGAACAGGTAGCTGGCCACTAGCATTCCCAGAGGAATCCATAAGGGCAGCAGCCCCAGCATAACCCCAAAAGTCACCGTGATCGCCTTTCCTCCCCGGAACCGCCGGAACACCGAAAAAGCGTGGCCCGCAACTGGGGCGGCTACCACCAAGACGAAGGGCCACTGCTCCACATCCAGCGTACGGCACGCCCAGAATACCGGCAGAGCTCCTTTCAAAAGATCACAGCACAAGGCCAACAACCCCAAAGGCCACCCTGCCTTGATCACACAGTTATAAACGCCGGGGTTTTCGTCCGGGGTATCTTGGGTGATATCGGTCTTTTTCAGCCAAAGGGGCAACCAGTAGGAAAATAACATGCTTCCCGACAGGTAGCCGAATAAGATAAATAACAGATAATTCACTCAGGTTTCACCTCTCCTAGCTGCCTTTCCAGAAGCTCTACCACCCGGCCCGCTGCCCCTGCGGCTACCTGGCTGCGCTGGGCCATCGTCATCCTTTGGCACCGCTCCGGGTCGTCCAGCAGATGCCAGCCTTTGACAGCTTGGGCCAGCACTCCCCTGGCGGACACGCTCATTCCATTTTGGGTAAAAAGCTGGCGGTTTCTCGTCTCACAGCCAGGGATGGGCTTCATATGGACCATAGGCACTCCCATTACTGCCCCTTCCGTGGAAGTGATGCCACCCGGCTTGGTATACAGCAAGTCACAGGCCTCCATATACCGGGCCACCTGGTCTGTGTACCCGATGACCTGTATCCGGCTACTGTGCCCATATTTTTTCCGCAGGCCTTCCAGCAGTTTTTCGTTGGATCCGCAGATCACTGCCAGACGCACCTGCTCTGGTGTCAGATAAAGCAGGCAGCGAACGAGCTGTCTGATATGCCCCGCCCCCATGCTGCCTCCCATAACAAGGATCCACCGGCAGTTTTGCTCCAGGCCCAGCATCTCCCGGCAGGTCCGGCGGCCCAAGCGGCGTTGAAAGCCGTCGGACACGGGAATGCCCAGCGGCACCAGTTTTTCCCGGGAAAACCCCCGGCGGACAAACTCATCCACACACAGCTGGCTGGGGATGAGGGTAAAATCGCAGTCTTCCTCTTCAAAAAACGGGGTACAAGTATAGTCGGTGGCCACTGCCACCGTGATGGGCAGAGCCATCCCCCTGCGCTTCATCTCTGTCAGCGCCAGCGCCGGAAATGTGTGAGGGGCGATGATCGCGTCGCAAGGGTGCTGGGACAGATATCGGTTCAGCTCCGGGATCACTTGGGCACAGGCGGCATACACCGGCGATTTCACGCTTAGTACCCGCTCCGCCGTGCTCACTGCCCGGCCCACACTGTATGTCACACCGAACACTGCCGGCAGGTTTTTCACCATGCCCACATAGGCCCCGCACACCAGATCAGACACCTTCTGGCCTGCCAGACCCAGAAAATCCACCCGTTCCCCGGTGTGCCCCCGGGCCTGGAGGGCCTCCAGTACGGCCGAGCCTGCGGAATTGTGTCCACCGCCTGTGTTGCAGGACAGGACCAGCACATGCATGTTCTCACTCCTTTTGTCGGATATTTTATTATAGCTCAGATAGACTTTGAAATCAACCGGACCGTGACAGACCATCCACCCTGTCAAAAGTTATCTGCTTGGGATTTCAGGTGCTCCCTATGAAATCTGGAAGTTTCTCCAGAAATAGCAACGTATTTTCTCGCATTTTATCTCCCCGCCGCCTTGCAAATTTTCCTTTTATTTGCTACACTAAAGTAAATTTCCACATTTGAAATTCTACATGGGAGGAATATCCATGCTGACCATTCACAACGAGGGGATGAAATGGCAGGACGGTCGTTTGGTCCCTGCTCCCAAAGACGAGTCAGGCGTGCGCGCCACCATGTCCTGGTCCGTCCTCCAGGCTCATAACACTTCCGGCGATCCGGACAAGCTCCAGATCCGCTTCGACGCTATGGCGTCCCACGACATCACCTATGTGGGCATCATTCAGACTGCCCGGGCCTCCGGAATGAAGCAGTTCCCGCTGCCCTATGTGCTCACCAACTGCCACAACTCTTTGTGTGCCGTGGGTGGCACCATCAACGAGGACGACCACGTCTTTGGCCTGTCCGCCGCGAAAAAGTACGGAGGCGAGTTCGTTCCCGCCCACCAGGCGGTCATCCACTCCTACATGCGGGAGCGGTACGCCGCCCCCGGTGCCATGATCCTGGGTTCCGATTCCCACACCCGGTACGGGGCCTACGGCTGCATGGCCATCGGCGAGGGCGGCCCGGAGCTGGCCCGGCAGCTTCTGCGCAAGACTTATGACATCGCCTATCCCCCCGTGGTGGCCGTCTACCTCACCGGCGCGCCTCGGCCCGGAGTGGGGCCCCAGGATGTAGCTCTGGCCTTAGTGGAGGCCACCTTCCAGGCCGGCACGGTGAAAAACGCAGTCATGGAGTTCTTCGGTCCCGGCGTAGCCAATCTGTCCATGGACTACCGGGCTGGCATCGACGTGATGACCACCGAGACCACCTGCCTGTCCTCCGTCTGGCAAACCGACGTGCAGACCAAGACTGCCCTCACCCTCTTTGGCCGGGAAGACAGCTACCGGGAGCAAGCCCCGGCAGAAGGCGCCTGGTATGACCGCGCCATCGTAGTGGAACTGGATAAGGTGGAGCCGATGATCGCCCTGCCCTTCCACCCCTCCAACGCCTACCCCATCCGGGTGTTCCAGGAGAACATGATCGACCTGCTCCACCAGGTGGAAGCAGACGCTCGGGAGCAGCTGGGTATCACACTCCCCGCCCCCCTCACCGACAAAATCGTGGACGGGAAATTCCATGTGGATCAGGCGGTCATCGCTGGCTGCTCCGGCGGCACCTACCAGAACCTGCGTCGGGCCGCAGAGATCCTGAAGGGGACTTCTCTTGGCTCGGATGCCTTCTGGCTGTCCTGCTATCCCGGCTCCATGCCCATTATGCTGGAGCTCACCAAGCAGGGTTACATCTCCGATCTCATGGCCGCCGGGGCCTCGGTTCGTTCCTGCTTCTGCGGTCCCTGCTTCGGGGCCGGGGACGTACCCGCCAACGGTGCGTTCTCCATCCGCCATTCCACCCGCAATTTCCCCAACCGGGAAGGCTCCAAGCCCGGGGATGGTCAGGTGTCCTATGTGGCCCTCATGGATGCCCGGTCCATTGCCGCCACTGCTAAAATGGGCGGCGTGCTCACTGCCGCCGATCAATTGCCCGACATCCCCGCCGACCGGGCCAACGAGCAGTGGGCCTATGATGACTCCGCCTACCGCTCCCGTGTGTATTACGGCGTTGGCAAACCTGACTCAAAGCAAGAGCTGGTCTTTGGTCCCAACATCGCCGACTGGCCAGAGCAGATTGCCCTTCCCGAAGATCTGCTGCTCACCGTATGCGCCGCCATCTACGACCCGGTGACCACCACCGACGAGCTCATCCCCTCCGGGGAGACCTCCTCCTACCGGTCCAACCCCATGAAGCTGGCCTCCTTCGCCCTGTCCCGCCGGGACCCTGACTACGTCCCCCGCGCCCTGGACACCCAGGCCCTGGAGACCGCCCGGCAGGCCGGTTCCCTGCCCGCCCAGGTCCAGGAAGTCCTGGAGAAGCTGGGACAGGGATCGCTGGCCCCCGCCGCCTTCCAGATCGGCTCGGTGATCTTTGCCAACAAGCCCGGCGACGGCTCCGCCCGGGAACAGGCGGCCTCTTGCCAGAAGGTGCTGGGGGGCTTTGCCAACATCTGCTATGAGTTCGCCACCAAGCGGTATCGCTCCAACTGCATCAACTGGGGAATCCTGCCCTTCACACTGGACGCGGGCACGTCCTTTGACTACGCCCCCGGCGACTGTGTGTTCGTCCCCGGCATCCGCCAGGCCATTGAGAACGGCATTGAGGATATCCCGGCTAGGGTCATCAGGACGGACGGCGCCGTAGAGGACCTGATGCTCCATGTGAAAGGCCTGACGGACGATGAGAAGGAAATCATTCTCGACGGATGCCTGATGAACTATTACGCCAAGCGTAATTAAAGAGGGGACTTCCTCCCCTCTTCAGATCCCCCATTTGCCTCTGCCGTTGCAGCATTATGATTCCCGGCCCTGTCTGGGCCGTCAATCGTGCCGCTGTCTCGAAACAGCCTCACTTTTCCGCCACAGGCGGCGTTTTGGCTGTTTCCCAGTGACATCGGTCACTGGAGGCACCGCCCAGGGCGGCTAGGTCAAAGCATTTTCGGCAGGCACAGAAGGGGAATTGCCCCGGAGGGGCGAGAGATGCCCCTCTGGAGGGTGCCCTGGCGAAAATGATTCAAAGTGGTCCGGCTGCGCCGGGCTCCGAAATTTCTAATGATTGGCGAGGTTGAGACCATGGATAAAATCAAGATGACCACCCCCCTGGTGGAGATGGACGGCGATGAGATGACCCGGGTTCTGTGGGCCTGGATCAAGGAAAAGCTGATCCTGCCCTTCGTGGACCTGAAAACGGAGTACTATGACCTGGGCCTGCTCCATCGGAACAAGACGCGGGACCAGGTGACCATCGACGCCGCCAACGCCACCAAGCGCCTGGGCGTGGCGGTGAAGTGCGCCACCATCACCCCCAACCGCCAGCGGATGGAGGAGTACCCCCAGCTGACGGAGATGTGGAAGAGCCCCAACGGCACCATCCGGGCGATTTTGGACGGCACCGCCTTCCGGGCGCCCATTGTCCTGCCCATGATCCACCCGGTTGTGAAGAACTGGGAGGCGCCCATCACCATCGCCCGCCACGCCTACGGCGATATGTACAAGGCTGTGGACATGGTGACCGAGGAGCCGGGCACCGCCACCCTCACCTTCAAGGGCGAGAGCGGCACGGAGAAGACCCTCACCGTTCAGACGGTCAGCGGTCCCGCCGTGTGGCAGGGCCAACACAACACGGAGAAGAGCATCCGTGCCTTTGCCCGCAGCTGCTTCCAGTACGCCATCAATCAGCGGCAGGACTTGTGGTTCTCCACCAAGGACACCATCTCCAAGGTCTACGACGGAGAGTTCAAACGGATCTTTGAGGAGGAGTACAAGACCACCTACAAGGCGGAGTTTGAAAGGCTGGGCCTCACCTACTTCTACACGCTCATCGATGACGCGGTGGCGCGGGTGATCCGCTCTAGGGGCGGCTTCATCTGGGCGCTGAAAAACTACGACGGCGACGTGATGAGCGACATGGTGTCTTCTGCCTTCGGTTCCTTGGCCATGATGACCTCGGTGCTCGTGAGCCCGGCGGGCGTCTATGAGTACGAGGCCGCCCACGGCACGGTGCAGCGCCACTACTACAAGCACCTGGAGGGCAAGGAGACCTCTACGAACTCCGTGGCCACCATCTTCGCCTGGTCCGGCGCCCTGCGCAAGCGCGGCGAGCTGGACGAGCTGCCCGAGCTGGTCGCCTTCGCCGACCACCTGGAAGCGGCAACGCTTGCCACCATCGAGGCCGGCGAGATGACCGGCGACCTCGCCCGCATCACGACGCTCCCGAATCCTGTGACCCTTTCCACGAGCGAGTTCATCAAGGCGATCGCCCGTCGCTTGGCCGCCTAAGGGGTTTCCGTACTGCCCCAACCCGAAAAGGCCCGACCGCATCCAGTCAGCGGTCGGGCCTTTTCGCACTCGTCGACCGCCTCACTGCGGTTCTCCGAAAGCCGGATTCGGTCAAATTCAGTGTCTGTTTTTGCACGAGATTTCCTCTTATGAGCGTCCAGGAGGGCCAGGGCAATACTTCGGATAAGCTTAGGGTGTTTGTGACCTGGGGTTTTGCGAAGGGAATGGACTCGAAGCTGTTCTCTTGATGCCCCGAGACGCTCATAAGGGGCGATCTCGTGCATTTCCGGGGTGCTTCGTCGACCGAGAAAAGGCGAGACGCTCATAACGAGCGATTTCGCGCAAAATAGGATGCTCCATCGGACGCGCGTGCGGCCCTCCTGTCTTAAGATGGGAGGGCTTTTTGTTGAAGGTTGCGGGCACGGCGCCTGAGGGGCGCGGCGTCCGAGCGGGCGCGGCGCCGAGGCGAGCGCGCCCTTGCAGGGAAGGGGAGCGTTTATGGGACGCATCGAACTAGAAATCTACATGCCGGGCTATGTGCCCAAAGGTCGGGAGGTGGCCGTCATCGAGACGGCGCGTGGGACCGTCCGCGCGGAGCTGTTCGGACGTGAGGCGCCCGTCACCGTGGGCAATTTCATCGAACTGGCCGCGAAGGGCTTCTACGACAATTTGAAGTTCCATGCGAGAAAGCCCGGATCGGTGGTGCTCTGCGGCTGCCCCACCACGCGCACCATGGGGCCGGCCTAGGTGCTCGCCGCGGCCCAGGGAGCCATCCGCGGGATGCATCCGGGCACGGGGGACGCGCGCTACACTATCATCGACGAGTGGGAGGGCAACCCCCGCAACCGGCACGTACTCGGCAGCTTGTGCATGGCCCACAAGTCTGCGCCCAACTCCGGCAGCTGCCAGTTCTACTTCTCGTTGGGCGACCAGCCCGAATTCGACGACAAGTACACGGTGTTCGGCCAGGTGACCGAAGGGCTCGAGGTGATAGAGCAGCTGGCCATCGGCAATGCCATCCGCGCCATTGCCATCGAAGGGGCCGACGAGGAGGCTCTGGCTGCGGCCATCGCGCGGGAAACGC
>ERZ836441.1620-NODE-1620-length-20834-cov-3.616873_pt1 | contig 20834 bp, 20 predicted proteins | sample MGYA00519686_ERZ836441 | MGnify/ENA primary metagenome ERZ836441 (study PRJEB31850, sample SAMEA3708800) | human gut metagenome | biome: human gut; feature: human-associated habitat; material: faeces | place: China | collected 2014 ... | reverse complement strand
CTATACCATCAGCCGGGACGACGGCACCGCCCTGTTGCCGGAGGGGGCGGAGGACGCCATGCTGCTGGTTCACGGAAATGGCACAGACCTGAGCATTCTGGGCGGCACTCATGGCGGCAGCTACTTCGTGGTGGAGGACCCCGCCGCCAGCTCCATCCAGATGGTGGAGACGGTCAGCGCCGACAAGCCCATCAACGACTGCACCGCCACCGGTGTGTTCGAGAACCTCTACAAGTGGGACGAGGAGGCCGGCGAGGCCGTACCCATCATCGAGGGCAAGTGGAGGCTCAAGTTTGAGATGACCTACGAGGACAGCTCCGTCACCCTGAGCGGCGGCGAGACCTTCACCCAGGACGGCATGACCTTCACCATCGACTCCATCACCCTCTCTCCCGTGGCCTACAAGGTGGACTACACCGTGGACAGCGAGGTGGTGTGGAGCAACTCCGGCAGCGGCCGGCAAAGCGAAGAGGACCGCCTCACCACACAGCGGTACTTCGAAAACGTGGAAATCCTGCTGACCCTCACCGACGGCACGGTGATCGACCTGTCCAACGCCGGCGGCAGCATCGGCCCGGAGGATGGCGTCACTGTCTGCTCCAAGGGCGAGGTGTTCTCTGAGGTCCTCCCCATGGAGGACATGGCCTCCATCTCTGTGGGCGGCGTGGTGTACGATCTGACAGTGGAGTGAGCTGAGGCATTCCCAGGCAGGCCGAACCGTTCCGGAAGCAGCGCAGAGAACTGTGCGGCCGCCTCTATCGGACGGCTCTCAGACGAAGGGGCCCGCACTGCTCTAAATTAAAACTTTGCCTGTCCTGTCAAAACGTTTTTTGCAGAAGAAGGACCCGCCGGAGCACACGCCCCAGCGGGTCCTTATCTTTTGCAGTTCCGGTTACTGGGGCGCCACGTGCTCCGGCTTTACCAGATCCGCCAGCAGCTCCTTCGCCCGCTCCACGTCCTCCGGCTTCACGGAGATGTAGTAGGTCAGCCGGTCGATCTTCCCGTTGGGGCCGAAGTCCCGGTGGTCCAGCTTGGCGCCGCAGCCGCACGCCGGCGCCTCCGTCTCATAGAAACCGGTCTCCATGACCTTGATGCCAGCATCCTTCAGCCGCTGCCGGGCTTCCTTCCACCGGGGTTTGTCGCCCCAGACCTCATAGGCCTTCTCACGCTTTCCGAACAGCGCCATACGTCAGCCCTCCAGGGACTTCCAGGCAGTCTCCAGGGCGATCTCCATCATCTCGTGGAAGGAGTCCTGCCGCTCCTGGGCGGAAAGGGACTCCCCGGTGAAGATGTGGTCGGAGATGGTCAGCAGGGACAGCGCCCGCTTCCCCAGCCGCTGGGCCGTCCAGTAGAGGCCAGCCGTCTCCATCTCCAGCGCCAGGATGCCGAACTTCCGGTACATGGCCCCGGCGTCGGGGTTGTCGTTGTAGAACTGGTCCGCCGTGAACACCTGACCCACATCTGCCCGGACGCCCATGGCCTCCGCCGTCTCCACCGCGTCCCGGAGGAGCCGGAAGTCGGCGGTGGCGCACAGCTGGCCGGGGAACCGGTACTGGTCGGCGAAGTGGGAGTTGGTAGAGGCCCCCAGGGCGATGACCACATCCCGGACCTTCACATCATCCCCGATGCCGCCGGCGGAGCCGATGCGGATGATGGTATCCACACCGAAGAATTGGTACAGCTCATAGCTGTAAATACCCATAGAGGGCACGCCCATACCGTGGCCCATGACGGAGATGCGCTTGCCCTTGTAGGTGCCGGTGTAGCCCAGCATGTTCCGGACGGTGTTGAAGCACACCACCTCCTCCAGATAGTGGTCCGCCACGTACTTGGCCCGCAGGGGGTCGCCGGACATCAGCACAGCTTTTGCAATCTGGCTCTCTTCCGCCGCGATAGAGGCGGATGGGGATTCCTTGATGGCCATTTTTGATTCCTCCTTGTAATGTAGATGTCAGATATTCCATTTCGTTGTCACTTCTTGTCGTCAAACAGCGCCTTCAGGCTCTTGGTATAAGGCGGGCGGCAGATGCCCTTCTCTGTGACGATGCCGGCGATCAGCTCATGGTCCGTCACATCGAAGGCGGGGTTGTAGCACTTCACCTCGGGCAGAGCCATAGGCTTTTCGTACCACATGGTCTTGATCTCCTCGCCTTCCCGCTCCTCGATGGGGATGTGGTCCCCGTCGGGGCAGGCCATATCAATCGTGGAGGTGGGGCCCAGCACGTAGACGGGAATGCCGTAGTGCTTAGCCAGAATCGCCACGCCGGAGGTACCGATCTTGTTGGCGGTGTCGCCGTTGGCGGCCACCCGGTCGCAGCCCACGAAGCAGGCCTGGACCCAGCCGTTCTTCATGACAATGGAGGCCATGTTGTCGCAGATCAGCGTCACGTCCACCCCGGCCCGCTGGAGCTCATAGCTGGTGAGCCGGGCGCCCTGGAGCAGGGGGCGGGTCTCGTCGGCGAATACCCGGATGTGCATCCCTCGCTCCGCCGCCAGCAGGAAGGGGCCCTGGGCCGTGCCGTATCGGGAGGTGGCAAGGGGCCCGGCATTACAGTGTGTCAGGACGCCGTCGCCCTCCTTCAGCAGACTCAGACCGTATTCGGAGATGGCCCTGCATTTGGCGATGTCGTCCTCATGGATGGCTACTGCCCGCTCGTACAAAGCGTCCAGCATTTGGCCCCGGGTATCGTGGACATGCTCCAAGGCGGTGCGCATCATCTCCCGGATGGCCCAGCCCAGATTCACCGCCGTGGGACGGGCCGCGTCCAGCTGCTGGCCATAGTCGCTGAGGCGCTTCAAAAACGTGGGACGGTCCTCGGTCCGGATGGACTTGGCCAGCACATACATGCAGTAGGCGGCGCAGATGCCGATGGCCGGGGCCCCCCGCACCCGCAGGGCCCGGATGGCCTCCACCATCTCGTCAATGGTCTGGAGGCGGATCTCCTTCTCCTCCCCCGGCAGCAGGGTCTGGTCGATGATGTAAAGGGCCTCCGCCTTCCGGTCGTAGCGGATGTTCTGGGCATGGGTTACCGCGGTGATATCTGGCATGGTGGTTCTTCCTTTCCAAACGGCGGCCGCCCCTCCGGTCTCCCGGGGCAGCGCCTTCGTGTTCTCCCGTCCAGTGTATCGCAATTTCCCCGCCGACGCAAGGGGGGGAGGTCCGCAGTTCCCTTTTCAAGCTCCGTTGTGATGGCCTGAACTCCGTCTTTCACCAACCGACCTTGTGAAAAATGGGTCTGTATGATAAAATAGGGGTGTTTCCAGTGAGCTTGTGTATCAGGAGGGATTGTATGCGCCAGCCCCAAACGATCTGGTCCTTATGCGCTTTTATATTTGGGTTGATGGGAATCATTTTTGTTTTCCTCGGGATGCTCTTTTATATCACAGACATCCCTGTGAATGGCGGCTGCAATTGGTTTTTTATCCCAATCGGGGCGATCCTTTTATTGGGCAGTGTTGTCTGTTTGGCGAGGTGCGGTCTGCAGGAGCAGCGCAGAAAGCACCTAAAAACAAACGGCATTTCAGTGGTCGGAAAAATTCAATCCGTTCGACATCTAGTTTGGATCAACTGGAACACAAAGACATTTGTAAACTGGCCCGGGCAATGCTCTCCGTGGGTCGTTCAATGCTCCTACTGTTATGGCGGACGGACTTATACAGTCAAAAGCCTCTTGTCATGGATAAAGCCGGCTACTGATTTTCAGCAGCCCGTTATTTATCTTGATCCACGCAATCCAGTACATGCCTATGTGGATATGGATACAATCAAGTGGGAACTTTCATCTTTTTGAGCGCAATCACAAGCCGATCATATCTACAGGCCTCTCTGTTGATTTCACCAAATGAAGCGATTGCATACGATTCGCCAAGGGCTACCGCAGCAAAACAGCAGGGCGGCGGGAATGCTCCCGCCGCCCTGTGTATCTGTCACACGCGGAGGATCCAGCCGTCCTTCCGGGGCTTGGGGGCGGGCAGGTCCCCCTCCACATACCCCAGGATGCAGTTGCCCACACCACGGTAGGTCTCCGGCAGCCCCCACTTCTTCAGCAGTTCCTTGCCCTCCGGCCGGTCAAAAAGCTCCATGGCCCGGTTGATCCAGCAGGAGCCCAGTCCCAAAGCCGCGGCAGCGGTCATCAGGTTTCCCATCACCAGGGAGCCGTCCTGCAGCCAGTTCAGCTTCTCTCCGTCCCCCAGAACCACCACCACGGTGGGGGCACCGTAGAAGGGATCCGTGCCGGGATTGCCCTGGATCTCCGCGTTCAGCTTGGACATCCAGGCAATGGTCTCCGGGTCCTGGACCACCACCATGACAGAGGTCTGGAGTCCCTTGGCGGAAGGCGCCCAGGTGCCCGCCTCCAGAATGGCGTTCAGCTCCTCGTCCCTGATCTGCTCCGCCTTGTACTTGCGGACGCTCCGGCGCTCCTTCAAAACCTTCAATGTCTCGTTCATGTTCGCAGCTTCCTTTCTATCGTTATGTTGCTTTGAAAATCAAATGGCTCCGGGTTCCAGCACCTGCCCCATAATCTCCCGGCACTTTTGGTACATCAGGATGGTGTCGCGCAGGCCAGGACGCACAGGTCCGCCGCTTCCCCGGCCCGGACCATCTCCACAGTTTTCTCCGGGCCGTAATAGGTGTGCTCCAGATCCACGGTCAAGAACCGGAACCCGGCGTAGCCCGCGGCCTCCACAAACTCCGGTGCAGCGGACTGGATGAAGGTCCCCAGAAAAGGCCGCCCCTCCGCCAGCAGAGCGGAAAATGCAACGTGCATGGCCGTGCCCCTTTCTCATCTATTATAGCACATCCCCCCGGAATTCCCAACGTTTTTTCACATCAGGTATCGCCCCTTTGCGGATTCCGGAGGTGACAGCTGTCCCGTGACGTGCTATACTGATAAAAATATTGCGCTTTGGCAGGACTTTTTCCCAACTGTTCCAAATTAAGGAGTGATTTTGACCATGCCCCAGCCTCTTTCTGAACGCACCGCCAGTTTCACCGATTCCGTGATCCGGCGGATGACCCGCGTCTCCCTGAAGTACGGCGCGGTGAACCTGTCCCAGGGCTTCCCCGACTTCGAGCCGCCCCAGGCGATCCTGGAACGGCTGGCCCAGGTGGCCCGGGAGGGCCCCCATCAGTACTCCGTCACCTGGGGGGCCCAGAACTTCCGAGAGGCCCTGGCCCGCAAGCAGTCCCGCTATATGGGCCGCACCATCGACCCGGACAAGGAAATCGTGGCCACCTGCGGCTCCACCGAGGCTATGATGTGCGCCATGATGACCGTGACCAACCCCGGGGACAAGGTCATCGTCTTCTCCCCCTTCTATGAGAACTATGGGGCAGACACCATCCTCTCCGGGGCGGAGCCCATCTATGTGCCACTGCACCCGCCCGCCTTCACCTTCGACGTGGACGAGCTGGAGGCTGCCTTCCGCCAACGTCCCAAGGCCCTGGTGCTGTGCAACCCCTCCAACCCCTGCGGCCGGGTCTTCACCCGGGAGGAGCTGCTGACCATTGCGGAGATGGCCACCAAGTACGACACCTACGTCATCACCGATGAGGTGTATGAGCACATCGTCTACGCCCCCCACCGGCACACCTACTTCGCCACCCTGCCGGGGATGTGGAACCGGACGCTGTCCTGCTCCTCCCTGTCCAAGACCTACTCCATCACCGGCTGGCGGCTGGGATACATCATCGCGCCGGAGGAGATCATCGACCGGGCCAAGAAGGTCCACGACTTTCTGACGGTGGGCTGCGCCGCGCCGCTGCAGGAGGCGGTAATCCCCGGCCTGGAGTTCGGCCAGGACTACTATGACGACCTGCTGGCCAAGTACACCCACAAGAAGGACCTGTTTCTCAAGGGGCTGGATGACCTGCACATCTCCCACAATGACCCGGAGGGCGCCTACTACGTGCTGCTGGACATCAGAGAGTACGGCTATGAGAGCGACCTGCAGTTCTGCAAGAACCTGGCCCGGGAGGTGGGCGTGGGGGCCGTGCCCGGCTCCAGCTTCTTCCGGGAGCCGGTGAACCACCTGATCCGCCTCCACTTCGCCAAGAATGACGACACCCTCAACGAGGCCCTGAACCGGCTGGAGAAGATCCAGAAGCTGAAAAAATAATCCCCCTCGGGCCCGTCCGGAAAACCCGGACGGGCCCTTTTTCGTCTAAAGACAGAAGAGGTTCTCTTCCCTCCGCCCCAGTCCGCGCATATCCCTTTTTCTCCCCGCATAGGATGGAGCAACAAGAGGCGGGGAGTGTTGTGTTTTGAAGGGTAACATGGAGGAGCGGGCCGAACGGCTGGCTCAGTACATCATCGAAAACCGGACCACGGTCCGCGCCGCCGCACAGAAATTCGGCATCAGCAAATCCACAGTGCACAAGGACATCTCCGAACGGCTGCCCCAGTTCAATCGGGTGCTGTACCAGCAGGTGAAGGAAGTCCTGGAGGTGAACAAGGCCCAGCGACACATCCGCGGCGGCATCGCCACCCGGAAAAAGTACCGCGGGGAATAAAATGCGCATAGACTAGTCTTAGAAAGCTCGCAACGGAGGAATCGATATGGCAAAGCAATCCCGCTGCCGCCGCGTGGCCCGGTCCACACCGGAGCCCCCGGTCGCCGCAGTGCCGGCCACCCCGGAGCCTCCCGTCCGCCGCTGGCCTCACCCGGTGGAGGGCGTGGAGCCCATCCAGGACCTGGATCCGGCACTCCATTACATACGATGCGCCCTCTCCTATCAGAACCAATTGCTGGCTGACATCAAGACGCTCTTGCAGCAGCTGGTTCCGGAGGAGACCCGGGAAGATGCGGAGAATTCCTGAAAAATGGCGTGCCGCGCTCCGGCACGCCATTTTCCTCTTGTGTTTTTCCGCTTCCCGTTTTATAATGTTGCAACGAGTATTATGTAAATCTTCTCACCCAGTTTTTCCAAAGAAACCCCCGCGGCACCGCCGCGGCTGTAAGGAGCGTTTTGAATATGGCAAAGAGAACCCGCCGGAGACGGCGCAGCTGGAGCAGACTGCTGCTTCTCGTGGTCTTTGTGGCCGCCGCACTGTATGCCGGCTACTTCTGTCTCTTCCGTCCCCCTGAGGTCCCCGCCGAAACCACCCGGCCCGACGAAGCGGAGGAGGTCTCCGCCGAAGACACCGCCCAGGACGCGGAGGCCCTGGCCCAGGCGGCCCATCTGGAGCGCAAGCCCTATTTCTACACCATTCTGGTGTCCGGCGTGGATGACCACAATGGCGGCAGCGACACCAATATCCTGGTGGCCGTGGATGCGGAGAACGACTACATCTATGGTGTCAGCATCCCCCGGGACACCAAGGCCGTCATCAATGGAAAGAACCACAAGATCAACTTCGCCTATAACTCCGGCGGGACCGCTCTGCTGGCCGAGACCATCTCCCAGCAGCTGGGCATCCCAGTGGATTTTACGGTAACCGTGGATCTGGACGGCTTCGCCGCGCTGGTGAATGCCATCGGCGGCGTGGACTTTGAAGTCCCCATCAGCATGAATTACGACGATCCTTACCAGGACCTGCACATCCACTTCTCCGCCGGGATGCAGCATCTCTCCGGTGCGGAGGCGCTGAAGGTGGTCCGCTTCCGCCACAATAATGACGGCTCCGGCTACGGCAGCGAGGACATCGGCCGGATGCAGACCCAGCAGAACTTCCTAAAAGCCGTGGCTCAACAGACGCTGACGCTCTCCAACGTGGACAAGGTGGGGGAGTTCGCCAAGATCTTCCAGCAGTATGTGGACACGGACCTGTCTCTTGGGAACCTGGCCTGGCTGGGGAAGGAGGCCATCAGCATGGGTGTGGATAAGATCTCCTTCTCCACTCTGCCCAACGAGTGGCGCTCCCCCTACATCTATCTGGACCCGGACGCCACTCTGGAGCTGGTCAACCAGTACCTGAATCCCTATGTGGAGGACCGGACCATGGAGGATTTGGACATCCCCTCCTGAAAAGGCCCCTGTCCGCGTTTTGTTCCATCAGGCAGAAATCCTGAATTCGATCTTCCATTTTGTATAAGGAGGTGCCGTCATGAAGAAACGGGTCCCCGCGCTGGTGCTGGCACTGGCGCTTGCTCTTACTGTCCCCGCCTGGGCCGCCCAGGACACCCCGGACAATTTTGTCCGCAGCAAAACCTACGCCGGCCAGTTCTCCGACCTGACACCGGAGTCCACGTTCTACGACAATGTGGCGGCGCTGTATGCGTATGGTCTCTCCGTAGGCAAGGCCGACGGCACTTTCGGCCTGCGAGACCAGCTGACCGTTGGGCAGGTGGTGATTTTCGCCGGCCGCATCCGCAGTCTGTACCGCACCGGAGACGCGGAGGCAGGTCCAGGCGCCTACGCCGCCGAGAATGAGGCCGCGGCCCTCCGGTACCTGCGTTATCTCCAGGCGGAGGGTGTCATCGGCACGGAGCTGGACAAGTCCCTCTCCACCCCCGCCACCCGGGCCCAGGTGGCCCATGTGCTGGCAAACACCCTTCCGGAGGAGGCCCTGCCGCCCGTTCACGCGGACCTGGTAACTCAGGCTTACGCCAGCCGCCAGTTCATCACCGACGTGACCGAGTACACCCCCTATTACCAGGACATCCTGACCCTCTACCGCACCGGCGTGTCCGTAGGCAGCGACGCCGCTGGCTCCTTCCTGCCGGACCAGCCCATCACCCGGGGCGCGGCCGCCGCCATGCTGACCCGCATGGTGGATCCAAGCCTGCGGGCAACGCCGGACTGGGACCTGGGAAAGGAGTCCTGGAGCGCCCAGGGCGCTGCCATGGGAGATCTGGTGCCCTTGGGGACGTATATCGCCGCTCCCGCCACTGCGGCGGAGATAGATGAAAGCGTCCGCTACATGCTGGCATCCAACCAGAACACGCTGGTCCTGCAGTACCCCAGTCTCTCCGTAACCTCCGCCCGACGGGTGATGGAGGCGGCCCTGGCAGCTGTGAAAACCTATTGTGAGCAATGCTACAACACGGTCAACTGCACCTATTCTGCGGACGGGTCCATCACCCTCACCTTCTCCGCCGCCAGCGCGGGAGATCAGATTCTGACTTACCGCGACGCGGCCATGGAGGCGGCCATTGCCGTCCATGATGCCCTGTGGGAGAGCGGAGAGATCACCACCTCCATGTCCGACTATGAGAAGGCCCGGGTCTACTTCACCTGGATCTGCGATAACTGCGTCTATGATTACACCGCCGGGGACAGCTCCCTGAGCCACATCGCATACAGCCTGTTTGAAAACGGCACCGCCGTGTGCGACGGGTACACCGGCGCCTACAACCTGCTGCTGAAGCTGGAGGGCATCGACTGCACAGCCCTCTCCAACAACTCCCACATCTGGACCGTGGCCACCTTGGACGGCACAGACTACCACATCGACACCACCTGGGGCGACAGCGGCCCCGCCCCCAATTACGACTACTTCGCCATGACTGCCGAAGAGTCCTGGCAGCACCACAGCTGGTAAGCTGTTGAAAAGCGCCCCCGGCTTTTGCCGGGGGCGCTTTTTTCTCTTCAGGGGCTGCCAACTTTCAAAGATGATGGTCCCGCAGCAGCCGCTTGGCCTGCTCCCACAGCTCGTCGCTGACAGTCTGGACCACCACGACCTTCTGCACCAGCTCCGGCAGGGCAGCCGTCAGCTCATGCTCGATCAGCGTCTCGTTGGTCAGATCCGCCGAGGGGCACCCGGCGCACTGGCCCAGCAGCTTGATATACAGCACGCCATCCTCCAGATGGTCGATCTCCAGCTCCCCGCCGTGGGCCCGCAGGGACGGGCGCACCTTTTCGTCCAGGACGGCCTCGATCCGCTTCCACTCTTCACTCATGTGTGTTCCTCCTGTTCCGCCGCCTTGGCGGCTGTGATCTCCTCCCGGATGCGGTGGCGGGTGCTGTCAAACAGCAGCTCCCGGTTGTGGCGGAAATAGGCGTCACAGCCAAACTGCTCCACGAACCAGGAGGTGTCGTACCCGGCAGTGATCTCCGTGACGAAGATCACCAGCTCCTGGCTGTCGCCGAAGGTGGTCTCCAGGAAACGGAAGGCGTTGTCGAACATGTCCTTCGTCTCCATGGCCACGGCCTTCCGCCGCTCCACCTCTTCACCGAACCAGCCCCGGACGGCGTCCATAGCCCCTTCCGGGCCCACGGCCTCCCGGTCCAGCTGCTGGCGGTAGTCCTCCAGGGCGTTGATCTCCCGCTGCTTGAGGTCCCGGGACTCCTTGTCCAACTGGCCGGCCTCTTTGGCCTGCTTCATGGCAGTGCGCCGCTTCCACAGCAGCTGGTCCAGCACCGTCAGCGGCGGCGCGTCCGCGATCTTCTCCCGAAACTCTGTCAGGGAGGTGTGGAGGGCGTCGGTCAGGGCGTCCTGGCGGCGGGTGTTCCGGGCTTCCTCGCTGAGCCGGGACAGCACCAGCCCCATGACGGAGAGCTTCTCATCAAAGGGCGCCTCCCGCAGCTCCAGCACGGTGATGTTCTCCCAGGTGCCGCTGAGGATCCCCTCCACGTGGTAGGTCTTTTGATACTTGTAGAACATCTCCAGGTAATTGGCGAAGTCCTTGGCAATGCGGGGCATCTGGATGTACTGCCCCACCACCTCCCGGTCCGCCCGGATGCCCAGGGTCTCATAAGCGTACAGCAGTTCGCTCAGATCCTCCCAGCCCCGGGCGGTGGCAAACTGGAGGCCGTCCGCCGTGTTCTCGATGCGGTAGAAGTTGTCCTTCTTGATGTCCAGGTAGGAGAGGATGGCCCCGTGGAGGTTCTTCCGGCGGGCGTACTCCTTCCACACGCCGTAGTCCTCCTCCACGTCGATGCGCTTCACCCGGTCCAGGGTCACCACGTCGAAGTCCCGGACGGACTTGTTGTACTCCGGCGGGTTGCCCGCCGCCACGATGAGCCACCCCTCAGGCAGCGCCTGGTTGCCGAAGGTCTTGCACTGGAGGAACTGGAGCATCATGGGGGCCAGGGTCTCGCTGACGCAGTTGATCTCGTCCAGGAAGAGGATGCCCTCCTGCAGCCCGGTCCGCTCCATCAGCCGGTAAACGGAGGAGAGGATCTCGCTCATGGTGTACTCGGTGACGGAGACCTCCTCCCCGCCATAAGTCCGCTTTTCGATGAAGGGCAGGCCGATGGCGCTCTGTCGGGTGTGGTGGGTGATGGTGTAGGCCACCAGGCCCACGCCGGTCTCGGCGGCGATCTGCTCCATGATCTGGGTCTTGCCCACGCCCGGCGGGCCCATCAGCAGCACCGGCCGCTGGCGCACTGTGGGGATCAGGTAGTTCCCCAGCTGGTCCTTGGCCAGATACGCCTTCAAGGTATTGGTGATCTCCTGCTTTGCCTGTTTGATGTTCATATCGTTAGCTCCTTACAGTTGGGGAAGTTCGTCCAAATCGATCAGGTCCAGCCCGGCGGCTTTGGCCTCCTCCGCTGCCTCCCGGGCGGCCTGTTCCAGGGCCGGGGTGGGCACCACCAGCCGGATGGCCCAGGGGGGCATCTTTACGGACAGGGGCGGCTCCTCCAACAGCACGAAGGCCGTGTCATAGGGCGGCCGCTTCCGGGGATAGACGCCCATGCCGTCGGTGAAGTATACCAGCCCCCGAAGGAAGGTGAAGGCCCCCTCTACCTGGAGCTCCGCCACGTGTTCAAACACCGGCCGGAAGTCCGTGGCGCTGCCGCCCATCAGAGAGAAGTTCTCCATATAGGCTTTCAATTCCTCCAGGTCGCGGATGGGGGTGTCGGACCGGACCTGGTCGTCGCACTGGAGAATGCGAATGTTCACCTTCCGAGTGAAGGTCTCCGTGCTGCGGAGGATGGCGTAAGTGCAGGCCAGAAACTGCCGCACCAGCTCACCGGAGGTAGACATGGAGGTGTCCACGGCGATGACGAAGTCCTCGATCCGCTTCTCCTCCTTCGTCTCCGGCGGCTCCACCAGGGGCATGTTGCCGTAGAGCTGGAGGCCGTAGGTGTAGAAGATATAGTCAAAGGCGTCGCCGTCCACCGCCATCACCTCCCGGGGCACGGCGAACCGCCGGAGGAAGGCCCGGTAGTCCACGTCGTCCCGGTTGGCCACCTGGATCTGCTCCAGCACCGCCTCGCCGCCGGTGGCCTTGCCGGCCAGCACGGTCTCCAGTCCCGTCTGGGTCTTTTCGGAGACGCCCTGCCACTTCTGCTCCCGCTGCTTCTGCTGCTCCTGGTCCTGCTGGTCCGGGTCCCACAGGCCATGGTCGTCCACCAGAAAGGTCCGCTGGAGCCGGGCCACCTCGTACTCCGGCAGGTCCAGCCGCAGGAGATGGCGGTAGATACCCTCTGCCGTCAGCACCGGCATCTCTGCCCGGCACTCGCCGTAGAACTTCTGCTTGGCGGGGACGAAGCCCCCGGCCAGGCAGGGGTAGTCCAGCTCGTCCAGGATGCTCTCCACCGCGACATCGCAGGCCAGATCCCACAGCTCCGCCACCCTGCCCCGCTTCTTCCACAGGTGCCGCAGCATACAGTGGAGCAGCACGTGGAGATAGGCCCGGTCCACCGCCGTCCGGGACCGGAGATACCGCTCCGAGAGGAAGCTGCCGTCGTAGTACAGCGTCTCCCCGTCGGTGGCCAGGGACAGCGTCACCCCGCCGCCGGGCTGGAAGTCCAGGCTGCACAGCGCCACATCCAGATAGGGCAGATTCAGATACAGTTCATTCCGGGCCGTCTGCAAAATCTCCAGTCCGATGGCCGTCAGGTCCTTGGCCGCCATGGTGCGCCTCCTTCCCTGCTATAAGTCAAAAGTCTTGTCCAGCCCCCGGGGGGCCGCATCCCGCTGCTGTTCTAGCAGCAGGGCCAGGGCCTCGGAGACCCCGCTCTCCCTCGCCAGGGCGCAGGCGGCGGACAGGGCCTCCCGGTCCGGCTCCGCCGTCCTCAGCAGAAACGCCAGCCCCGGCATGTCCCGCTCTCCCACCAGCCAGACTGCCGCCTCTCCGGCGTGGGCCCGGAGGTAGGACAGGTACTGCCCCTCCGCCCGGGGCGTCAGCTCCACCGGGTAGCGCAGCCGCCAGAAGGCCAGCCGCACCGCGCAGTCCTCATCGTGCTCCATGCCCAGAAAACCGCTCCACAGCTCGTCATACGTCCGCAGGTCCAGCCGCTTCCGGCGGAAGGAGTGGTGATAGGGATATCCGGCGCCGAAGATGTTGTAATCAAAGTGATGGGCCGGGCAGTTCTCCTCATAAACCTCCCGGTACTCCGGAAAGAGCAAACGGAACACGGTGCCGTCCGTCTCCTCCACGGTGACGTCCAGCTCCCAGGGCAGTTCGTCGGCAAACCAGGCCAGGGTGTCCCCCTGCTCCCCCACCCGGGTCAGATGGAAGGCTGCCAGCCGTCTGCAGTTCATCAGCACCCCGCCGCCCCACTGACCGATGCCGTCGTGGAGCCGCAGGGTCCGCAGGCCGCCGCAGTTCATCAGGGCGTAATCCCCCACCCTCTCCAGGGACCGGGGCAGGGTCAGGTCCTCCAGGTCCCGGTTGCTCCAGGTCCCCGGGTCCGTCCCGGTGCCGCAGGTCACCAGCAGGTCCTCCCCCTCCGCGGAAGCGGCGGTGGGCGAGAGGGCGTGGTCCCCCAGGGCCGTCACCGGCAGGCCGTATAACGTCTCCGGCAGGCGGGCCCGGGCGTCGCAGGTGGCCGCCCGCAGGATGGTGATCCCCGCCGCCTCCCGGCGGATGGTTAGCTTCCAGTTTCCGCTGCCGGGGATGGTCTCCACGGCGCTCACCTCCTTTTCTCCGGACAAGCCGTCAGTCTCAGCTTTAGTAGTGTATCACATTTTCTGTTGAGAGCCTAGCCCCAAGGACCACAAAAATTTTTGCGGGATCCAGCATTTCCCTCTTGACAATCCGTACATACTGTATATACTGTAAATGTACAGTACGAACAGGAGTGACTTCCATGGAACTCATCATCCGCAATACCACCAACCAACCCATCTACGATCAGATCTACTCCCAGATCAAAGCCCAGATCATTGCCGGGAAGCTCTCCCCCGGAGAGGCGCTGCCCTCCATCCGGGCCCTGGCCAAGGACCTGCGGATCTCCGTCATCACCACCAAGCGGGCCTACGACGAGCTGGAGGCCGACGGCTTCCTCTACACCGTGGCCGGCAAGGGCTGCTTTGTGGCGGAAAAGAATCTGGACCTGATCCGGGAGCAGAAGCTGAAGGAGCTGGAGGACCACCTGGACGCCGCCGTGGAGCTGGCCGCCCAGTGCGGCGTCTCGGCACTGGAGCTGATGGAAATGCTCCGCATCCTGCTGAAAGAGGAGGAACCTCACGTATGAACGCCATTGAATTGAGCCATGTGACGAAACACTTTCCCGGCTTTACCTTACAGGACCTGTCCCTCACCGTGCCCAGCGGCACCATCTGCGGTCTGGTGGGAGAGAATGGCGCCGGCAAGTCCACCACCATCCGCCTGCTGATGGGGGCCCTGCGGCCGGACAGCGGCACCTGCACCGTCCTGGGGGCGGATTCCGCCGCGCCGGAGTTTCTCTCCCTGAAAGAGGACATCGGCGTGGTGCTGGACGAGGCCTATTTCCCAGAGAGCCTGAACGCCCTTCAGGTGGGAGGCGTCATGGCCAAGACCTACCGCCGTTGGGACGGAAAGCAGTACCAGAATTACCTCACCCGCTTCGGCCTGCCGGAGAAAAAGCCCTTCAAGGACTTCTCCCGTGGCATGAAGATGAAGCTGGCCATCGCCGTGGCCCTGAGCCACAGCCCCAGGCTGCTGGTGCTGGACGAGGCCACTGCCGGCCTGGACCCCATCGTCCGGGACGAGGTGCTGGAGATCTTCAACGAGTTCACCCGGGAGGAGGACCACTCCATCCTGATCTCCTCCCACATTTTGAGCGACCTGGAGAAGCTGTGCGACTATATCGCCTTCCTCCACCAGGGGCGGCTGCTGTTCTGCGACGAGAAGGATCGGCTGCTGGAGGAGTATGGCATCTTCGTGGGCACGGCAGATCAAGTGAACAGCCTTCAGGACGGGGCCGTGGTAGCCCGGGAGAACAGCAGCTTCGGCGGCGTCCGGTGCCTGGTGAAGCGGGCGCTGGTGCCTGCGGGCTGGGCGCTGGAGCGGCCCACGGTGGAGGATATCGTCCTGTTTTTGGTGAAAGGAGCGAAGGAGCAATGAGTGCCCTGCTTTTGAAAGACTACTACGTGATCTTCCGGCAGATGAAGATCTTCCTGCTGTTAATTCTGGTGTTCTCCTGCATCCCCGGCACGTTTTACAGCACCTTTGCCGTGGTGTATGCCTCTATGCTGCCCTACACCGCCCTGGCCTATGACGAGCGGAGCCGCTGGGACCAGATGGCTGCCATGATGCCGTATTCCGCCCGGGACGTGGTGCTGAGCAAGTATCTCTTCGGCTGGATCGCCGTGGCCGTCTCGGCGGCGGCCACCTTTGTCCTTCAGACCATCCTGTCGGTCATCTGGCTCAGCGATGTGGAGGGTCCCTCCATCCCCGTCATCCTGCTGTCCGTGTGCGTGGCCGTGTGCATCCTGGACATCACCCTGCCCATGATGTTCCGGTTCGGCGTAGAAAAGGGGCGGCTGGCGATGTTCCTCATCATCTTTCTGGTGTGTGCCAGCGCCGGAGGCATCGCCACCATTGAGCAGTCCTCCCTGGACGGCGGCTTCTATCTGTCCCTCTCCCTGGTTCCCGCCGCCATCGCCGCCGTGGTGCTGACCGTGGTGTCCATCCCTCTCGCCATCCGGTTTTACGGCCGCCGGAGCCGGTGAGCGGTATGGAGGATACACCGAAAACGCTCCGCCCGGCGCCGGCCCCGGCGGACCTGGCCGCGTTGCTGGCCCTGTGCGGGGCGGCCCTCCTGAATCGAAAGGAGCCGAAATGAAGAATTCGCACACCTGTCCCAAGTGCGGCAGCAGAGACATCGTCCGAATCCCCGACCCCCCCAGCCGCTATGCCAGCGGCAGCAACATTTACACCACCCGGTACACCCTGCTGGGCAAGGTCCCGGTGATCCGCTACGTCTGCTGCGGCTGCGGGTATGTGGAGAATTGGGTGGAGTCCCCCATGGAGCTGTTCCAGATCCACCAGACCTACGGGGCTCCATGACTCTTCCAAAGGCCGGGCGCGGAGTTTCCGCGCCCGGCCTTTGCCGAAATCCACAGAAAACCGGTTGGAATCGCCCTGCGGATTCTGCCGGTTTTGCCATCTGACGGCCGTTGACATTTTCCCAAGCCGGTGCTACACTGAAACAGTATTTTTTGGAAACGCTTTGGGCAGCGGTTTGCGGCGGATACCGCAACGCGACAACCGAACAGACACACCGCGGACCGCGGCCGAACGTCCCGAAAGAGACTGGGACTTTCAGCCGCAAAATTGGTCCGGCGGTGTTTTTTGTTATGCTTTTGCATAACAAAAAACGAAAATGCGCCATTTCCCCGCCCCTTTGGGGCAACCGGAAATGATGCGCAAAACTTCATGCGCAGCGGCATTTGCCTGTATTCGTGGTGCACTGTACCGCGCATGAAGTTTGTTTTTTGTTTGTCGGCCCGGGGCGTACAATTCGGTTTCCTGCTAAAACTGTTTGCGTGGAAAGGCAAGGTGAGCGGCATGTCAACGAAATTCGTATTCGTTACCGGCGGCGTGGTCTCCGGCTTGGGCAAGGGGATCTGCGCGGCCTCCCTGGGGCGGCTTCTGAAGCAGCGGGGCGTCCGGGTGCGGAACCAGAAGTTCGACCCCTATATCAATGTGGACCCGGGGACTATGAGTCCCTATCAGCACGGCGAGGTGTTCGTCACCGAGGACGGGGCCGAGACGGACCTGGACCTGGGCCACTACGAGCGGTTCGTGGACGAGGACCTCACCGGCAACAGCTCCGTGTCCTCCGGCAAGATCTACTGGTCCGTGCTGAACCGGGAGCGCCGGGGCGACTACCTGGGCGCCACGGTGCAGATCATCCCCCACATCACCAACGAGATCAAGCGCCGCATCTACGCCATGGCGGAAGAGGACGTGGACGTGGTCATCACGGAGATCGGCGGCACCGTGGGCGACATTGAGTCCCAGCCCTTCCTGGAGGCTATCCGGCAGGTGGCGGCGGAGCGGCCCCAGGGGGATGTGGTGTTCATCCACGTGCCCCTCATCGTCCAGATCCCCGGCAGCGGCGAGCTGAAGAGCAAGCCCACCCAGCACTCTGTGAAGGAGCTTTTGTCCCTGGGCATCCAGCCGGATATTCTGGTATGCCGGTGCGACGTGCCCATCACAGAGGACATCCGCCGGAAGATTGCCCTGTTCTGCAATGTCCAGCCGGACTGCGTCATCCAGAACGCCACGGCGGAGACGCTGTATGAGGTGCCCCTGCTGATGGCCAAGGAGGGTCTGGACGAGGTGGTGTGCCGGAAGCTGGGCCTCATCACTCACCAGCCGGATCTGCGGGAGTGGAGCGCCATGGTGAAGCGGGAGAAGAACGCCCGCAAGCGGGTGTCCATCGCCCTGGTGGGCAAGTACACCCAGCTCCACGACGCCTACCTCTCCGTGGTGGAGTCCCTGAACCATGCGGGCACCGCCAACGACGCGGTAGTAGACATCCGGTGGGTGGACTCTGAGACCCTGACGGAGGCCAGTGCGGCGGAGCGGCTGGCGGGCTGCAGCGGCATCCTGGTGCCCGGCGGCTTCGGCGACCGGGGCATCGAGGGCATGATCGCGGCCGTGCGGTACGCCCGGGAACGCTGCATTCCCTACTTCGGCATCTGCCTGGGGATGCAGATGGCGGTGATCGAGTTCGCCCGCCACGTGCTGGGCTGGGCAGACGCCAGCTCCTCCGAATTTTCCTCCACCGCCCACCCGGTCATCGACCTGATGCCGGACCAGGTGAATGTCACCGCCAAGGGCGGCACCATGCGGCTGGGCCGCTACCCCTGCGTGCTGGCGGAGGGCTCCCGCAGCCGGGAGCTGTATGGCGCGGCAGAGATCTCCGAGCGCCACCGCCACCGCTACGAGTTCAACAACGATTTCCGGGCGGAGATGCAGGTGGGCGGTATGCGGCTGGCGGGCCTGTCCCCGGACGGCCGCCTAGTAGAAATCATCGAGCTGCCGGACCACCCCTGGTTCGTGGGTGCCCAGTTTCACCCGGAGTTCAAGAGCCGTCCCGACCGGCCGCATCCGCTGTTCTATGGGTTTGTCAAAGCCTCTGTGGAGAAAATGGAAGCTGACACTTAATAAGTCCCGGGCGGGACGGCTCTCTGCCATGTGGGCGGTTGCCCCGCAAGGGGCGAGCCCGCCGGCATCTCTTGCGGACTGCCGCTGCAAGCGGCTGTCCGTCCCGACCGGCCGCATCCGCTGTTCTATGGATTTGTAAAGGCCTCTGTGGTGAAAATGGAGGCTCAGGAGGTAACACGATGAATCATTTTGCTAAAATCGCCGCCCAGCTGGAATCCCGTGACCTGGACGGTATGCTGCTGACCCATGAGGCCAACCGTTTTTACGCCTCCGGCTTCCACTCCGCCGGAACCGACGGCATGGCCCTGGTCACCCGGGAGAAGTTCTATTACTTCACCGACTCCCGGTACACAGAGGCCGCCCGGCGGCATGTGCAGGATGCGGAGGTCCAGGAGGCAGGCCACGGCCGGGGCTATTCCGCCCTGCTGATGGAGGCCGTCCAGCGCCACAGCATCCAGCGCCTGGGGTTTGAGGACGCCTATATGACCGTCCGGGAGCACGACGCCTATGCCCGGGCTCTGCCCTGTGAGCTGGTGCCCGCGGCGGACCTGCTGGCAGAACTGCGGGCGGTAAAGGACCCGGAGGAGCTGGAGATCATGATTGCCGCCCAGCGGATTGCGGAGAAGGCCCTGACGGATATCCTGAACGAGATCCGGCCCGGCGTCACGGAGAAGGAGATCGCCGCCCGGCTCCAGTATCTCATGCTCCACTACGGGGCGGAGGACAAGTCCTTCGATCCCATCGTGGTGTCCGGCCCCAACGGAAGCCTGCCCCACGGGGTACCCTCGGAAAAGGTCATCCAGGCCGGGGAGTTCGTCACCATGGACTTCGGCTGCATCTATCACGGCTACTGCTCCGACATGACCCGTACCGTGGCGGTGGGATCCGTGACGGATGAGATGCGCCAGGTCTACGACACGGTGCTGCAGGCCCAACTGGCGGGTATCGCAGCCGCCCGGGCCGGGGCCACTGGAAAGGCCGTGGACGGCGCCGCCCGGGACATCATCCGGCAGGCGGGCTACGGTCCCTGTTTCGGCCACAGCTTCGGCCACGGCGTAGGAGTGGAGATCCACGAGGGGCCCAACGCCACTCCCTCCAACGACAAGCCCCTGCCCGCCGGGGCGGTGATCTCTGCCGAGCCGGGCATCTACCTGCCCGGGAAGCTGGGTGTGCGGATTGAGGACGTGCTGTACCTCACACTGGAGGGCTGTCAAAACCTCACTCTGGCCCCCAAGGAGCTGGTCATTCTCTGACCCCGATTCAATCCCACGCAAGGAGGAAAAATCCCATGGCAAGCTATATCGGCGCGTCCGCCGAGCAGGAGGACGCCGACCCCATTCTCATGGCCTTTGCCGCTGAGGCGGCCAAGGGCGCCCCCGCCAGTCCGGAGGCCCAGGAGCTGGTGCTCCGCTGGCAGGCCCATCTGGTGAAGTTCAGCCGCAGCTGCGACGAGGAGAAGCTCCGCCGCCTGGCGGACCTGTACAGCTGGGACAACCGCTTTGCAGAGGTTCTGGACAGCTACGGCCCCGGCACGGCCCACTTCATGGGCGAGGCCATCGAGGCCTATTTGGAAACCCTGTGAACGCCGTCGCGCACCGGCGCAAAACCGCCTCCGCCCCCGCTGGCGGAGGCAGTTTTTGCCCTTCCGGCCCCCGGTTTTCCGGCCTGCGGGCTGTTGACAAACCTGCGCCGGAGACGCATAATAAAGCTATCAACACGCCAAAAATTGGATGCCCCGCATCCACTTGAGAGGGAGTATTCATGGACACCATCTATATCACCGGACACCGGAACCCGGACACGGACTCCATCGTCTCCGCCATGGCCTACGCGGCGCTGAAGAACGCCCTTGGCCAGCGGCAGTACGAGGCCGCCCGCCTGGGCCAGATCAGTGACGAGACCCAGACCGTGCTGGATCGCTTCGGCTTCCAGCCCCCCAAGCTGCTGAACAACGTGCGTACCCAGGTCCGGGACCTGGATTACGACACGCCCGCCACCCTGTCCGCCGCTGCCACCATCAGCCGGGCCTGGCGGACCATGCAGAAGGACAAGATCTCCGCCATCCCCGTGGCCAATGAGGACGGGACCCTGTTCGGAATGCTCTCCGCCGGGGATGTGGCCAACTATGACATGTCCTCCGTCCGCAACCCTAAGGTGGGCGAGATCCCGGTGTACAACCTGCTGTCCGTGCTGGAGGGCAAAATTCTCAACCAGGGCGGCGAGATGCGGGACGTGATCTCCGGTGAGGTCACCATCGCCCTGCCCGCCAGCCGGGAGAACCTGGTGTTCTCCGACCCGGGCAGCATCGTGGTCTGCGGCGACCAGCCAGACATGATCCGCCGTGCGCTGGAGATCGGCGTCAGCTGCATCATCGTCTGTCAGGCGGAGGTGGACCCGGAGCTGCTGGCCATGCAGACGGACACCTGCATCATCTCCACCGCCTATGACGCCTACCGGGCAGTGCGGCTCATCTACCATGCCATGCCCATCAGCAGCATCTGCAAGAACAAGGATCTGGTGTGCTTCCACCTGGACGACTATATCGACGACGTGCAGAACACCGTGCTGGAAAGCCGCTTCCGGGCCTATCCCATTCTGGATGAGGAGGAGCGGGTGGT
>ERZ836441.1617-NODE-1617-length-20845-cov-3.406686_pt1 | contig 20845 bp, 25 predicted proteins | sample MGYA00519686_ERZ836441 | MGnify/ENA primary metagenome ERZ836441 (study PRJEB31850, sample SAMEA3708800) | human gut metagenome | biome: human gut; feature: human-associated habitat; material: faeces | place: China | collected 2014 ... | reverse complement strand
GACGGCCGGGCTCATCCTGGACACCGTGGCGAAGTCCCACCGCCGCCAGTGGGAGGTGGCGGTTTGCCAGGTGCTTATGCGTAAATAGCGTCCTGTGCGGATTGGGCGTCTTTCCAAGTGATTGTGGTTGCTGAAAGCACTTTATGATGTCAGGGCGAGTTGGCTATTAGTGTTTTTGTGGCTATCTCTCGGGGCTCCTTGAGAGGATATCGGGTTCGCTCCTCCTTCTTCGGAGAGCATAATGGGGATCTTCTTTTTCTTGGGCATGACGCCGCGCCCATTTTCATGTGAACAGTGCATCTCGGATCGGATGCTCAACATGAAATCCTGGCCTACGTGGGAGCGGCGCCAGCTGAGCTTACTTGCAGCACCAAGCTCACTGAGTGGCGATATCGAGTGTTGCTGAGGAACGGTGTCAAGGTGGATACTAGTCGTTCTTCCAATAGTTTGGATAACATGTTTCCAAATTTTGAATTCCGGTGGGACCCATTAGCCGGCACAACATGGAGTTGGTATCGCTTTTGAGGTCGTGCGACCCTTCTCGCGTGCTGGCAGGGGAGTACGATGGGATAGCGAGAGCCTACTGGGAGGGCGAAGACGCGCTGCCGGAGGATGTGCTGGAGGGTTTGGAACCGGAGGCCGCTGGCTCGATGCCCGCCGAGCCGCTTTATGAGTACCTGGTCGTGGGAGTGCTGGAGTAGGAGAGCGCCTAGCACATAGAATGGGGTGGCAAATGTTACGCTCGGGGCAATGTTGATGTTGTGCTAGGTGATGGTGCCCGTTTCTGTAAGCAACGTGCTGGGATTCGGCGCCTCCATCGGCCAAGCGGAGCGCGATGGCGTCTACGAGGGAAAGGTTGCCGCCACTTACAGCGTGAGTCCGAAAATGACGTCGCGGCTGAGTATCCCGGGTGTTTGAAGAATGCGAGAAGGAGCTCTCTATTGACGGAGCAAAAGGAAAAAATGACTGTGATATGGGAAGAGCCGAGCTTTCCCGTCGCAATTTCTGAGTTGCATTTCGCTCCAGACTTCTCAATCAGTTTTGAGGTTATCGCGAAAGACGGTTATGTGGAAGATGAGCAAAGGTTTCTTCATGGACGCACTCTCGAAGGAGAGTGCGTAACAATAACACGACATGTTTCGTTTGGAGTGCAAAGGCGTTATTGGTCTCATAATTTCGATTGTGCAAACATGAAACCTATCCCAGAAGAAGAGCAGGAGCATTTCCAGCTGTTTAAGACTCGGTTTTATATTGACGGTGGCTATATCGGAGATAGATTTGTAGAAGAAGATGATCCTTCGGTCGATAGCGTTTATCTTCGCTCGTCGGATCTGAAGTATTTTGGCCGACTGACTGGTTTGTCCGAAGAGACATCGGCTGTTCAGTTATTTAGCAATGAACTCATGACAATTTCACTGGATCTGGATATCTCTGAGGAATACAACGAGGAAAGGGAAGGGAGATCATTTTACCAAGAACTTCACTTTGCCCCGTCTTCTTCAATGCCCATTAGTCAGATCTGGAGGTTCTGGATTGCGCCCGTGTGTGATTTGCTTTCTATTGTCTTGGGAGGAAGAATAATATTTGAAGATATACGATATGTATCAAAAACGAACGGAACGTTGTTTCGCGATCTCCGGGATTTGGGCCCTTTGCCTGATAACCGGAAACGCCCAACTATTAGCACCGGACTACTAGAACCTTTTAACGTTAGAGATGAGATGGTACGCGTCATTGGCTATTGGCTTCAAAGGCCGAGCGTCTTGCGCGGCATGGCTCCAGTCTACGTGGAAGCGGCCTTTGGAAAGATGGTTGAAAACCAAAGATTCTCTTGCGCAATGCGGCTGGCTGAAGCTGCTTTTGGGGAAAATGTGATCGTCGCAGCTTTTGATCAGAGCCGCGCGCCCTTGTCGGCAACAAGTATTATTGATCTGTCTGATTCCGAGATGCGGGAGGTGAAGAAGGCTGTCAATAGCCTTTCGAGTCCCAGGAAGTACCCATTTTCTATGAAAATGGAAAAGCTTCTCGAGCGGTTTGGACATCTTTTTGAAGGGCGAGGTTCCATTGATTGGGCCGGTTGCGTAAAGAGCTGTAAGCAATACCGAAACGAGGAGGCCCACGGTTCTCTAATCGGTGGTTTGCCCGATCAACAGACTGAAGAGTTGTTCGTTCTGTCGCAACTAGGTCTCTCGCTCTACGAGCTCGCCGTACTCGATCTGTTCGACATCGAGCCCGAGAAGGTGGAACACTTGAGGACTCGTCTTGTGCAGAAAAGGGAATACAACATCGGTCTTACGGACTACTGGGCTTTGGCATAATAGCCTCATCGCTTGCGTTGGAGGCTTTTGCTAGATGAAATATTGTTTTAGTGGGAAAGGCGGAGGCGTGTTGAATGACCGGGGGTTGGTCTACATGGCAGGAATGGGACGTGGTCGCGAATGATGACTTGGGTAATAGAAATGGATGGGCTTTTTCTTGTTGGGTGTGGTTTTGCGGGTTATTCTCACTGCGCTCAAGGCTCATTGGCAAGAATGGTGAGTGTTAAGATATGTCCAAGTTACCTGGGAGAATGACAAGGAACCAGCACTGGATTCCTCAATTCTACCTGCGTAGTTTTGCTGATGAATTTGGTATGCTGCACGTATTTCGTAAGGATAATAGTGCGTACTTCAAGACTGGGACTGATAATCTCTGCGCGAAGCGTGATCTTTATGAGATCAAGCATGTGGATGCGGTAAATGACGGGGATGGCAAGTTCTATGCCCAGAACTTCATTGAAAACAGGCTTTCCGAATTTGAAGGGCGAGTTGGGCCGCTTTATAGGCAGTTTCTTAGCTGCTGTGATTGCGGGGAGCTAAAGGGGCCGCACTTCCTTGAAGGTAAGCTTGCCGTATGTGCGCTTGCCGCTAACCGACGTTGCGCGGCTGGTGCATGAGAAACGAAAGGCATGCTGAAAGAGCTGCCTATAGCTTGGAATGCCTGGTACAATGCGCTTGTGCGTTAAAAAGCTCACTGTGAGGATATCTTTTCTGGAACGATGGGCCTAAAGGCGATCTGAGGGAGATGACTCGATATGGGTAGTTCTGCGCAATCAATTTCCGCCCATCTTTGGTACTCCGGAGACTTCGAAGATACTGGAGCCGCGCGGCTCATGCGAGTGGGGCATTATTTCCCAAGCGGAACAACCCTGTATGACGATGCGGGAAATGATGTCTTGTATCACTTCTGCGAGACGTATCCGCTTCCTTCCGGCATCTCGAATGGCAATGCCAGAGGTTGCGAAGAAACGGGGAAGCTGGAAAGCATCTTTGCGGCGAAGTTGTGGCTTATCGGTAGATCGTATGCTGCTTCCCCTGAGCGGTATTCTTATAATAAGAAGAGCTCTAGGAGCACGAAACCTAAAGAAAACGACTCTGAGGGCTACGAAAGCTTCTTCAAGGACATTGCAAGAATCTTATTCGAGGGCTGTGCATTTTTTCGTGATAAGAAGGCCGATATTGGTGAGGATCTTCCGAAGGAGGCGAGGGGGCAATTCAATGATGCCCTCGCGTTCATCAAGGAGCTATCGGACAAAAGCTACAAACTTGACGGGTGTCTCGAGGACGCTGTTCTCCTTGAAGGTGTTTCGAAGGCTGTTGGTGAATTTGGATCCGCCATTCAATTGGCGCGAACGGTACGCGATAAGGCTATGATAAGCCTCGGGAAGGCCAAAGAGCTGGAGGGGAAAGATCTTGCGGTTTCCGTTGAGGATCAAAGCTCGCCGCTTTCGTTTAGCAGCAAGTTCCTGCATTTTCATAATCCACGACTAGTATTTATCTGCGACAGCATATCAAGTGGCAGGCTTGGCTCCAAGAGACCCAGATGCTCGGTAGGGGAAGACGGCGGTTTTGCGATTGACGCAAGCAAGATCGGTTTATCAAGCGGGCAGGATCGGTACTACGTTCATGCCCTGAAAGAGCTTGCGTTGGCTACGGCGGTCAATGTGTTTTTAGGCAAAAAGAAGGATGATGGGGAGCTTCAGAAAGCATTGGAAAAGGGGCGAATTGATAGTTCGGAGGGGCTGCCTTGCTACTTCAGTATCACGAGAATGATTGATGCCCTTGTAACGAACTCGGTTTCGACGAATTCGGTTGAGCCTAAAGAAGCGATGACGCTGGATGGCTGTATTACTCTGAGTAGCTGACGTTCGTGTGCCTCGCAGCGTGCCTAAGGGTTAAGTTAACGAAACACCTTAATCGGGTGATGCGCAACCCGAAATAACTCCGGTACAGGGACTTCTACGCGAAAAAGGCCAGATGGGAAGACAGCGCCGCGGTCGCAAAAGGGAATAGGCTCTTAAGATGAGACTATTCCTTCCTGGTAGCTAATACGCATGAGCGCTCGCGCAACATCCTACCAAATATCGAATTAACGTTCACTTAAAATAGTTCAAGCATTTGTCTCGCGCAAAGCTTGGCGCGAGACAAAGAAGCTAGCGGAAACCCAGTATGTCATCGCCCCAAAAACATAGGCGATAATATCTAGCGCATCCGAAGTGCTCTCGACAAATACGGCCGGCGCCACAAATTCCCAAAATACACCGCAAAACGCTATGAACAGAACGATGGCCCTAAGACGCTTGAACCGCACCGAGGGCCTGACCAGACCGATGAGGATATTCGTATAACAAACGAAAGCACATCCTCCGATGAAGTCATTTAAGTGACATTGAGAAATATATGCGACCATCGCATTCGGGTTTGTTGAAGCCAAAACATCCTTGAGGTATAAGCTGTTGAAATAGAAGAGCGACGCGCAGATGCCCAGCAGCAGCCCATCGAAGACCAGCCAATTCTTCGCCTCTTTCGCATTGTAGGCGAGCTCTCTGGCAATCCCCTTCATGAAGCCGCTAGAGGGAGACATGAGCTCGGCATCGGTATCTACGCCAACCCCATCTTTCACGATGCACTTACCGCCCTTTACCCGCAAAAAGTGAATAGAAACAGACCAGCCGCAATGCCCACCGCAATAACGCCAATCCACCAGCAGCATCCATGGTTATCGTTCATACGACATGTTCTCCTTGTCTGAATCTGCTATCTATCTCAACTATCCTAACTCATGTCCACCAGTTGATTTTTCACCCTCTTATAACCAGTTGAGACGTCCCGCCACCGCCAGGGTCAAAACAGTGTCTAACGAACGGCTATCTCTACAGGCTTGAGCTCAACGAGTCCCGACATAGGATTATACTCGAGCACTTTCGCTGCAATATGGATATTTAGACCCGGGTCGAACGAATCCGGCGAGCCATCAACAAGATGTAAATCGCTGTATGACACATCTTCAAGCTGGAAAGCGGGACCCGAGGCTGAGGTTTCGCTGTAGTCACCCGGGTATATCAAATAATCAAATCGAGTATTTGAGTCGCCATGGTGCTGACAGGCTGCAACATTTCCCTCAAAAGAAATAATGCTTCCTTTGTTTTCATCGACGAACGAGCCAATCAGATTATAATCCTCAGTCTCAAGGAAGGCGGCAAATGCTTCGTCAGTATCTGCTGTAATAACTTCTTCCGCTTCTTGCCTAGCTTCAACCGGTTTGACCTCAGTAGAAGCACTTAGCTCTTCGTCTGCGGAAATACTACCGTATTCTTCAGCTTCGGCATGTTCAATTCCGTCTTCGACCGTTTGGCCCTTGCCTGCCAAGTTTTCCTCATCTTGTGCTGTCAAGGGCAAAACTTCAAAGTCCTTAACTTCAATCTGATCAGATGTCAGAGCCAAACTGCACGTGACAGCTGTTTCTTGATTCACTTCAAACGTCTTGCTGCCATCTACCTCCTTCTCTCCTTCCTTTTGAACAGTAAAATAATGCTGTCCTTCTTTAAGAGCTATCTCAAAATGTCCCGTTGAACCGTGTTCAATCACGCCAATTTGTTCGTCATCTACGAAAACAACAACATCGTATCTGCTGAAGAAAAGATTCTCCTCGCATAAGATATCCAAGGTCGTCAGATAGGTCGTTGAAGGGATGCTGGCTGACTCGGAATCAGCTGGTTCCGAGTCAGCTCCAGTCTTTCCGCTACATCCAATTACCAAGCCTGCGGTCAAACATAACAAAAGCATTGCAACAACGCTGCCCACTAGTCTTTTCTTCATTCTTATAACTCCTCCTCAAGCATTGATATCAAGAATAGCATATATCCGCAAAATACGAGAGTGCGCTCAATTTGAGCAATTCGACGAGGGACGGCCGTCGTCGTTCCTGGAACAGGTTCTTCAAGGCGCTGAGGTGGTCGGCGTTTTCGAGCTAATGCCGACGCCGTCGGGGCTTCGGCGCAATATCGTGCAGTGCCTCGACGATTTTGGAATTCCGCTGCACCTGAGCATCACCGTGACGCGCCTGGAGGGGGAGGGTCGGCTAAGTGCCGTGCGGGTGTCCGATGTGGATCCCGAGACGCTGCGGCCGATTCCGGGTACCGAAAGACGGGTGGACTGCGACACGCTGTTGCTTTCCGTGGGGCTGCTGCCCGAAAACGAGCTGGCTAAGACGGCCAGCGTTATGCTGGATCCCGTGACGGGCGGCGCCGTGGTGGACGAGTCGCTGCAGACGAGCGAGCCCGGCGTATTCGCGTGCGGGAATGCGCTGCACATTCACGATTTGGCTGACTACGCATCGGAGGAGGGCGAGATTGCGGGCGCGGCTGCGGCCCGGTTTGCCTTGGCGATACGAGAGGGCGATGGGGAAGAGGTAACGCATGGCATCTCTTCTGCGAGGGTGCGGGAAAATTGCGGAGCGACGGCGGAGCGCTGCTTCGTTCCGGTGGAGGCGGCCGAGGGCGTTCGCTATGTCGTGCCGCAACGGATTTCGATGCGCGGGATGGGTTGTAGGGATGCCTGTACGGAGGATTCCGTGACACTCTCTTTCCGTCCTTCCCGCGCGGTTAAGGGCCCTAAGGTTATCGTGGAGGCGATTCTTCGGGATGGAACGACGAGGGCGGTGGTTTCCAGGAAGTTAATGGTCGCTGTGCCCGCCGAGATGGTGCGTATGCAGGTGCCTGCAGGAGATTTGCGCGATGCCGCCGAGGTACGCGTGAGGCTGGAGGAACGATGAGCGGTGCCGTGACCAAGCAGCTTACGTGCGTGCAATGCCCGCTGGGCTGCGCCCTGGAAGTCTGTCTGGACGAGACTGACGCCGTCGTCCATGTGTCGGGGCAGAGCTGCCGGCGCGGCACGGAGTTCGCTCGCCAGGAGGCGGTGTCCCCGGTCCGGGTGCTGACTTTGGCGGTTCCCGTCCCGGGCGCCCTCGAGCCTCTGAGCGTGAAGACAACCGCGCCGATACCGCGCGACCTGATCCCCGTCGCAGCTGAAGCGATCCGCCGCCTTTCTCCGCAGCTCCCGATAGTCGCTGGAACCGTCCTGGCAACCAACATATGCGATTCGGGTGCCGACGTTGTTGCGACTAGGGGACTGTAAATCGGTTGAACGACGAAGCTTTTGCTGTGACAAATTTCAGATAGCTACGACGCCCTCGCCGAAATACATAATGGTATCGTTTTCGCTAATCGTCTGTACCAAGCTGATTGATGGTACCGCGAGGGGCTGCTGTTCGGGATGTTTTTATCAACTTTTCGTGCACACGCCGTATGGGATCTTGTCTAGTCTGTCTAAATATAGCAACTTGCTGTGCGTATTGCGTGATCCGCTGCCTCGTTCTATGCCCGAATAGACAATGCCCACAACTGCGCCTTTCTGGTTGAGTATCGGGCCACCGCTCATGCCTAGGTAAAACTCTGCCCCATCGATCTGCGACAATCTCCCGTATTGGTTTGGCCGAGATGGCGCTTTACAGCGAAATGGCATTTCGGGGCATTCGTATCCTCTAGTGCCTTGGTCTACATCAGATATGATTCTCGGGTCGAAAGCGGTCAGCTCTTCGCCTGGCGATATGGGAGAGGTTCCAGATGTGAAATCTTCTAGCACCAAGGGAGTGGCTAATGGGAATGCTTTCCGGAATTGGTCGTCTGCTTCAAGTTTAACGCAGTCGTAATGCTTCTCTGTTTCTCGGATGTGCGGTGTGACGTAGAATTCAAGCGAATCATTTGTTGTTACCGAAGTGAGTGATACCTTCAATTTCACACCTTCGTATGAGAATTTGTCAAAAGTGTGCCGCGATGTGACGAGTCCGACATCCTTTAAGAGAAAAGCCACGCCCTCTTCTAATTCCAGCTCATCCCTCGAGTAAGCCCGAATGATGAAGATAGAGTCTTCTGGTTTATGGATGGGGAATTTATTTCCCGTGCAGTGCAGATTGAACATGGATCCCAACGCCTCCAGGAGAGTGCACCTCTTGTTATTCTTAGATATCACATTGCGATAATGGTCCAGTTTGCCGTACACTCTTGTTTCGAATGATGCCAGCTCTTCCTCGGTTGGCTCGTGTGTCCGGTAGTACTTTTCTGCTGCTGCGTTTTTTCCGAGGGCATGCCAAGTATGCAGGCATGACCTCAGTTTTCTTCTGTACTCCCGAGTGACGTTTAGTTTTTCGTTGACAACGACGCCCGTGACGATTTGTCTTTGACTGGGAGTGCGGTAGTACGTTTTTGCCATATTGATCTTGAAGGATTCGCGTCCATTGTGCTCTGTGATCGCAGTTCGTATTGCGTCTGGGATCGTTGGGTTCTGCGGATCGTTGGTTCCCCCGAATAGCTCCATGAAGCGTTTTCTATTTGAGGTCGATAGCGTGATGTCGTCGGCATAGCGCGTATAAAACAAGCCGTTGTCTTTTGCAAAGTCGAGGATTGCCCTATCCAAACTGAGGCAGATCATATTTGAGATCAGCGGTGAGACCGGTGATCCTTGCGCGAGCCCTCGTTCTCCGACGCATAGTTGTGAAATGTCGTAAGCGACATCGCTCGGAGCTCTTAATCTTTTGCCAATTAACAAACCGTAGATTCTTTGACTTGATATGGAGGGGAAGAAATCCTCGATATCAAGCGAAAAGTAGTGTCTAGCTTGTTTTCTAGGGCCAGCCGATGCACCATTGCGGAGAAGGTGGGAGCCTGCTCCAGTTAGGATGGATCTACCGGAGACGAAGCCGTGTACGCAGCACAACGGCGTATAGTACGGAGACAAAAGCTCATAGAGTTTTTTCTGCGAGATCTTAAGACTTGGTTTCGGGGCCTCGATCAGCCGAAATGTTCGACCATCTTTCTTTGGAACAGGAAACATGGTGTACTTTTTGTACGGTGCCGCTTCGACTAGGAATTTCAGCTTGTTCGTTGAAATTCCTAGTGCTTCAGCTAGGTCGTTTCGATCCCTGATTGAGGCAAAAAGCGGCTTCAAGGCGCATCTCCTTAATTCGAAGCGAGCAGCGAGACCCCTCTGTCCGGCATGCAAACGTGTACCACGTGCGCGGAATGTCAGATGCTCATATCTACTCTTACGCCTTGGCGAATCACCAAAGCAGAAATCGAGCCCCGCTGCTCTACTAAAAGTATAGTTATTTGCCGCTGGTGTTAAAGACTGTTTCGGCGGGAGTGCTAATTAGCGGAAATAGCGAGTGTGCTAGGGCCCATGCGTATGTGAGCGTTTCTCGCCATAGCAGCATGCCCTGCCAGGATATCCTGAATTGGCGACTGCGTCATTAGTGCATAACGGCTAGTCAATATGATAGATTATTGATATTATCAGATCTGCGTTTGGCGATAATTGACACAATGGACACATTGCATCTGTGACGTCATATGCCCTTTTGTAGATCTTGGAGGTTAAAATGCATGAGCTTGTCAGCTATGGAGTCGGCAGATACGAGGATCGGAAAAACTCCTCAACCCCTCTTAAGCCAACTGGGAACAAGAATGCGGACAAATACTACAACGACATTGATAGATATCCTCACATATTCGTGCTTGCCTGCCTGATGGATAGGCAGATCAAAGCCGAGACTGCATGGATGATCCCTTACGATCTATGCAGCTATCTTGCAACTTTCGAGATAGGAGGGCTTGCGAAGGCGACGCACGATGAGATAGCTGATTGGTTTGCGAAAAATCGACCCCACCGCTACAACGCGAGAATGGCTGACGTGTTCTACGAGGCCGTGCAGCGGATTCACGACGTATGCAATGACGACGCATCCAAGATATGGGACGACTGCCCCAATAGCGCGGCAGTTGTTTATCGGTTTCTCCAGTTCAAAGGCGCTGGCGTGAAAATCGCGACGATGGCGGCGAATCTGTTGGTAAGGGATTGCCAAGTGGAGATGGCAGACTACTGCTCGATCGACATATCGCCCGATGCCCACGTTAGGCGAATCTTTCACCGGTTAGGCCTGACTCCGAGCGAGGGTGATCCGGAAATGACGATCTACAAGGCCCGTGAGCTGTACCCCCGCTATCCTGGGATCATCGATGTGGCGTGCTGGGAAATCGGAAGGGAGTACTGCCATCCGAAGAATCCGGACTGCGAGAGCTGCCCGATGTCCAGCTGCTGCCCTACGCACGAGGCGATGGGGTAGAGTTTCGAGGGAGTTGTCCGTAACTCCCTTCCACGGCCCTTTTCCGTATTCAAGAGTTTTTTTTGGGGGGGGGGTCGGGGGAGCGATTTGCTGCCTTCGCGACACACCCCCAAAACTTTTTTACCGAGATTTTCCCAGTGCGCGACGAATGGCAAATACTAGCCGTTTCTCCCAGCCTTTCGAATGCACGATGCGGTCGAACGAATTCTCGTCGCGCAACAACTCCGTACGGCTGAGCTTGCTCATTTCCTTCCAGCCCTCATACAGGACATAGGCAGCATTGCCAAAGTTGATGTTTTCGAACACCACCACGTCATCGGCAAATTGGGCGCCAAAGTAGGCTGAAGATCCTAGGCTGTTGCTGATCACCCAGCTTTATGGCCCCTCAGGACGAAGTCGTTAGGTGATCCTCGTTATTTCGTCTTGCTTGGCATCCAAGCGCCACTGATGTTGACGTAATAGCCATCAATCCACGTGCTTGTTGCCATAGCGCCAGACGGCCGCAGGTAGTACCATGATCCACCGGACTTTTGCCAGCCGGTCTTCATGGCTCCCGATTTCGTGAGATAGTACCAATTGCCTTTTATCTTGTTCCAGCCAGTTGCCATCGCGCCGGACTTGTTCAGGTAGTACCATTCGCCTTTGTCGAGAACCCATCCCTTGGCCATGTCATCAGACGATTCCAGGTAATACCACGACCTTCCGGACTTGTGCCAGCCGGTCTTCATGGCCCCGGACTTCTCCAGGTAATACCAATGCTTGCCGACCTTCTGCCAGCCCGTCTTCATCCAGCCTCGCGAGTCGAAGAAATACCACGTGCCGCCAATTTCCTTCCATCCCTTGGCGAAGCATCCGCAGAGATAGGAAAACCACCACCGGTTGCCCGATTTTCGCCAAGATCCGAAATAGAAGCTCTCTGTGGCGACGGAGCTGGCGGGCGGAGTTACCGCTGTGCTGCCGGTAGCGGTGCCTCCGTCCGCGACGCCTTCTGCGGGTGCAACGGGTGCTGGGGCGATGTCTATGGTTGGTGGGACGGGGGTAGGAGCGACCCCGGGAACATCAGTCTGCGTTACGTCCGTTGCACTTTCGGAGAGATCATCCGCAAAGGCCAAAGACGGCGATTGAAGCAAGATGGCGAAAGCCATGATCGCTCCGAGAACAATGAAGAAGCCTAGTGGGATGATTGACATGCTGCGGTAGCTTTTTGCGAGCATGGTGGAGCCTCCTCCTTCTTTGTTTGCGCACCAATTGGTTTTTAGTGTCGTGTGGCCTGTAAGTGCTGAGTATACCTTTTCTGCTGGGTTTCTAGCGCGTTTTGTTTTTGTCTGCTATCGAAAAATGATTGCAAATATAGCTATTCAGCTTGGTTCTTGCTCCCGTGTCGGTGTATGAGGGCGTTGCTGTGGTATAGCCGCTGTTTGCCAGCGCCGTTGGATGCTCGACGTATGGTAGGATCGCGAACGGGCAATTGCTACGGCGGGGCGATTTAGACCCGGTTTCAACAACATGGCGCTTAGTGTACCATTTGTGCTCGATAGGGCAGGGAAGATGTACCGTGGCGTTGAGGCGATGCACGGCTGTGGGTTTCCTTGCGGAGAGTTTGTATAGGAGGAATTTCAGTGCGGGCACAGATATTCGCGAGCTTGGTCTATCGGAAGCAGGGTGCGTGGTGCTGTGTCGAGGAGGGGCAATCGCTTGCGGGTGGATTGGATTCTGTAATATGCCTTTTCCGGGAAGAGGAAGGGGCTGCGTCTATTCAGCTGCAGCTGCGCTCCAGTCAACTGTAGATAGCCGAATCCAACGCGGCGGGTGCTGCATTGGATCGAGCGGCATCGCGAGGTAGCGGATGATCTGGCGTAATGCCGCAGCATCGCGTTTTGCCAGCCAATCGAGGCCGCTTCTCGTGCCCTCAGCTACTTTTTCGGTTTCGCGGCCTCGGGCGGGATCTTCCCGGTGGCTCGGGCATTCTTGGCCGGTGCTGAATGGCGATTTTTCTTCTGCTTCTGTTTGTAGTCGACGTGGAGTTCCTCGCTCTCGGGGCTGGGCTCGTGAAATGTGCAGGAATGTAGGCCGTCGACGTGCTCGTTGAGTTCCGGACGGATGCCTTGCCACATCGGATCGAGGATGAAATCGATTCCTTCGCGCCTAGCATGCTTCGCCGCCGGAACAAAGTCACTGTCGCCGGCTATGAGCACAATCTGGGTGACCTGGTGCTTGTAGGCCATCGATGCAATGTCTAGCCCGATGCGCATGTCCACACCCTTCTGTACGAAGTTGGGCTCGAAATCGGATTCCCGGAGTTCTTCGAGAGCCATTTCGCCCCGGCAGAGTTTTTTCATACTTTTGTCGCGGATTCGAAAGGCCGACTCTCTTTCTTGAAGGGTGCCCATGCGGAGCGCGACCTTTCGCTTGTTCGCCAGCTCAGCAAAGAAGTCAACAGTCCACTTGTGTTGCTCGGTCTTGCCCATGTTGATGGGCTTGCCAAGGAAGGGGTGGTAGAGGTTTCCTTCCATGGGCGGACAGTCGCAATAGAAGATTCTGTAGAGGCTGTTCTGCCGATCCCCGGTCGTGTCCTTCAGATGTCGGCAGCAGTATTCAACAAGCTCGTGCGCACGTTGTTGCGGGTTCTTATCGCCGAACAAGTAGAAAGCCCTCCTCCTGTAGAATGCCTCATCGACGAGGATGGCTGTCTTCTCGTATGGCTCGAAACCCAACTTGCAATCCTCTCTCGAAGCATAAAAATCCCCCTGGTTTGAAAGCCCGTTTTATGAGCATCTAAATCCCAGGGGGTCACTTTAAGGGACGACAGGAACGCAGAGGTCTTATCGTCGTCGCAAATAATAAGGCGGCCCTGCTGGAAAAGTCAAATTCATTTTACCTATTGGAGGACTATCGTTCCTTAGGTGTCGGGCAAAGTTACCGTTTTCTGGATTCGTCGCCGAAAGCTAGGGAACGATTCAGAAAAGCGGTTGGGCTGGTTGACGGGAAGTCTATCCCCGAGTCCGCTCGTTTGGAATATGAAGAGTGGCTAAAGTGAGGGTTGATCTACAATGGGTTCGGCATACTCGATGGGCTGCATAAACGGCTAGCGTGGAGGGGACGCTTGAAACGGAGACTGGGGCACGGTGCGCTAATAGAAATGAGGATAAATGAAACGTTTGGAAGTTGCTCCAACGCCTGATACTATTGAGCGGTCTATTGAGTCGAATGTGTCTGGACGCAATGAAGACATAGTCCAATTCGTGGAGTTGTTGAATACCATCCAAGGGCCTTACACCATCATGCTTGATGCGTCATGGGGAGAGGGCAAAACCTTTTTCATCCGATCTCTGGAATATGTTTTGACGGTTCTTAACCAGAACATCCAAACCGATGCGGTTGATTCTTCGAAGCTTGAGCCGGTGCTGTCGCGGCTCAACGAAATCGAGACCCCCTTTCTTCCGTTTTACTTCAATGCATGGGACAACGATTGTGTCGATGATCCCATAGTCGCCCTGCTTGCAAATATGGCCGTTTCCTTCAACCGGATGGAGTACACTAAAGATGTGCCATTCTCTAATTGCATCGCGACTGTGCTTGACTCTGCGCTGACTGTCGCATCTGCAACAGTGCGTGTAAAGGAAATGACAAATGCGTTAAAAGGGGAAAGCCTAATTCAAGCATATGAAGAGAAAGCTAGGTTGCGCGATCGAATTAATGAGCTTGCTGAATCCAGTATTTGCGAAGTAGCTAACAAGCTCGTTATTGTCATTGACGAGCTTGATCGTTGTCGTCCAGATTTCGCGGTGCGGCTCTTGGAGCAGTCGAAGTCGCTCTTCCAGAGCGACAACATCATCACGATAATCGTAGCTGATTCGGTTCAGCTGTCTAAAGCAGTAGCAGGTATGTATGGGGCTGGTTTCGACTCTGCGCACTTTCTCGAGAGGTTTTATGATTACAAGCTTTCGTTGGCTCCGGTAGATGGGTATGCTCTCGCCTATGGTCAGCCCTATCGTCCCAGTTCGGTTTTTTTCGATCAGCTTGTAAGGGAGGTGCTGGTAGATAAGCCTCTCACGACTCGCGATGCTATGAGGCTCGAAAAGATTGGTCTTGCGCGTGCCTATGTCGAAAGAACTAGAGATAACGGTTATGCCACAGCAATAGGGAAGAGCATTGTGCTCCCGCTTCTGATTTTTATCGAGCGAGATGACCCGGTTTTGTTTAGAGATATCGTAAAAGGGTGCAACCCAGACGGCGTATATGAATACGGGAAGAAATATGACACATTGGCGGAAATGGCGGATAGGGCGATAAGTGCAACGGGACGGCTTTCTAGCGCAGAAGGGGGAGAGGGGATTACCGAAGAACAGAGGCGTGATTATTACCACGACCTATGTGTGTGCATCTTTTCCACGGATAGATACGGTAAATCATTCGAAGAAGCCTCAGGCCGCTTTGGCGGTTACGTCCCCGAGAGTTTGTTTGATTCACGTGTCTATAAATCGCTGCAATTCCCCACTGAGTGATTTTCTACTCGAGCATCATGACGTCAGCCTGCTATTGTCAATGTTTCTTCAATCCTCTCAAGAGTCGTAAGGTCGCACAATTCGATGGCGTCTTGCAGCCATAAGGACATTTCTCTTTTGGGCGTTCAAAGCCGTCGGGCTGAGGTCTCGTTTGAGAAGTTGAGAACAAAGCTTCATGACTATGCGAATCTGTACTTCGACGCGTGTAATCCAATGATGTACTATCTCAAATTTCACCGCGAAGGTTTTCCCAATGAGTATTGTGTTTTGGCGCTGGATTACGCCATACTCGATCTTGACTGATTATTGCGGCTGAGATGCTACTCCGTTCCAGACTGTGCTGCTACGGCGTTCCGCGTTGCGCTGCCACGCGCTAGCTGCCCGGCTTGCCGCGTTTAAGGGCGTCTTCAGACGGAGGTGCCCTTTCTTTTCCTGCACAATCTCAATGCGGTGCAAAAAAGCACCGGTCGACCATCGAGAGAACAGGAGAAGAAGAATGGTCAAGTACGGAGAGATCCTCAGGCTCCGCGCCATGGGGGTCAGCATCCGCAACATCGCTTTCTCGTGCCGATGTTCCACGGCCACAGTCAGAGCCGTCACCGGCCGAGCAAAGGCGGCTGGGATCGAATGGCCCCTGCCGGAGGAGATGGGGGATCGCGCCATCAGGGAGGTGATCTATCCTCCCAAATCCAAGGCCGATCCCGACAAGGCGCCGATCGACCACGATCATGTTGACGCCGAGATGTCCCGTCCGGGCGTGACGATGATGCTCCTGTGGTCCGAGTACTGCGAGTCTGCGGTCAGCCAAGGCAGATCCCCCTACATGTACTCGGCGTTCTGCGAGAGGCACCACTCCTTTACGAAGTTGTGCGGTTTCGTTCGCGGTGGGTGGGACGCCGTGGAGGAAGCGGCAAAGGAGATGAAGTTCCTAACCGCAGAGGGTGCGGAACTCGGCCTCAACTGCCCGCCCATGAGGGTAATCGATGAGGGCATGTGGTGCCTGGGGCTGGAGGCGCCGAATCGCGAGGTTCGCTGAGATGCGAATCGTATATTAATGCAACGTGCTCATGGACGCTATTTGACATAATACGGACACTCCGGCAATCTGAATGGCCCTCCAGGCTCAATGATCATCGTTGGTGCGGCAATGACGACCATGTGACCGCTGGTTGGAGGCGTCCTCTCTGTTTCAGCTGGGGCTTTCTTTTGACCGGCAGGCTCACGGGGGTTTCCCCGCTGCCGCTGCTGGTTTTGTAGGGGCACAAAATCGGTGCTGTTCATTTTATTGTCGCTGCGTATACTTTATCGTGCGACAAGTCTAAATATAAAATAGAAGGTAGAAGCTATTAATGGGCCCCAAATATGATATCGAAGTGACCTCTAACGACAAAGGCATATCCGACTCCATTGAGGAGCAGAGTAACGCCACAATTAAGGGACGGCGCCTCGCCAAGCAGATTTCTGCTGGTATAAGAACGCCGTCTGTGTGGATATGCGTCGTTTCTTTGGTAGCTATCGGCCTCATGCAGATTCCGGGCATTCCGCTTTTTGTCGTCAGCACTGTGACTGCAGTTGCCGGGGCGGCTCTTGGCGCCGCCGTTCTCTCTCTTGTTCTGGACTCAAGAAGGTATGAGGATAGGATTCGGGATTTGAGCAGTGAGGCAACTCTGAGTTCTGTTGCGGGGACGCTGGCTGCGAATCGAAGTGTGCTGTCGAAGATCGACCCAGAAGTGTTGAGGGCTTTATGCAGACAATCGCTTGTGGTTCGAAGGGGGTTGTGTCGAAATGAGGACGTCGATCAAATAACAGATCTTTGTATGACGGAGATAGAGTCTCGCCTAACGGGGTTGTATTCATCGCAAGTTGATATAAGCCGTCAAGTCGAGCCTGTTATTGGCGAGGGAGGGGCCGTAGTTGCGTGGCGCATGACAATTGAGACAAATATGACATTGAAGAGCGCGGCGGCTGATTCACTCGACAGTCCGCTCAGCGACTCACTCACTTCGGGGTCTCTTTCAGAGGGAATACCTGGCGCCAACATCCTCGACATCCTGGAGTTTTCTATTGAGGGCGATGGTGAACTGCTCTTTTGCTTAAATCAAGCTCAGCATATAGCATGCATTCATGATGATAATGATCGAAGAATTTGGTCTGATTACTTTCCCAAGGACGATAAAATACCAACATCGATTGAGCCTGGGCAGATGCTAAGATATCGTTACGTACTGAGTTTTCTCACTCCATGCATGGAGACGGTCAGAGTTAGATGGTTCGCGCCGAGGAAAGGGATCAAATATAGAGTTGCAATGAGGAATCTGCAGGATATAACTCCGGAACTCTCTCTCACTGGCTGTTCGCGCTGCGACGGAAAACGCCATCATCGGTGCGCAAACTGCGCTGACGGCAATGGGGTGATCGAGATTTCCGAAAATGCTGTTGAGATTCGCAACGAATGGGTTGGGTTCGATATGGGCATAAACATCGATTGGAGAAAAAAGAAGCATTCTGATATTGCGCAATCTTGTTGATGTGTATAATGCGATTGCAGCGCTACTTATGTAGCCGCGATTAATTGGCGTCTTTGGGCAAAGGGTTAATCGCTATGGAAAGGAGCCGTGATAATCATGTTGAACATCCGACTGCTTGACGAGGAATATCAGTCCTGGTAATCCTTGAGACAATTGAATATTCAGTTAATCGGGCGATATGCACATGTATATCGCCCGATTAACTGAATAGAGCAATGTTTTCAAAGCTCGTTGGTGCGCAATCGCAGCATAGAAGAGGGGGGCAAGTCCTGGAAGTCTGTCTGGACGGACCGGCGCCGTTGATTTGCCCGACTTCAACATCACCTGATCTCGCGAATTGGAGACCGAATGATAGCGGGCGCGTCTTGCCGCCGTGCGCGCTCGGATCGAATTTTGGACAGTGGTTAAGCAGGGTTCCAGCAACCCTGCCGTCGGCAGGAGGGCAGAGATCTGCGATATTGGGATTGCCTGAGTGCGAAGATTTATTAGTGGAGCGCATGAGTGTTGCTGCCGTTCTAATGGAGGGGGAGCAGGCGAAAGAAGGACGGACAAATGGCAAATCCGGGAGCATTCAGGAATGAGAGGTCTTTGCATTGGGATTATTTCCTGTCCCTGGAAGAAGATCTGCTGCGATCCGTTCGTTTCGTAGAGCCAGTTGAGGACAACTTCGTAACGTATTCGACTGAGTTTGCCGGCGTGATCTTGGGTGCAGCTTCTGAAGTGGATGTCGTGCTTAAGGGGTTGTGCCGAAAAGTGAACCCGCAGACTAAGGCTTATAGGATTACCGAATACAGGGAAGAGCTGGCAAGTTGTGCTCGGTGGGATATTCTGGTTTCGAAGGTGTCGGCACCCCGATGGCCCGATCTTTCTTTTGATCCGTGGGGAAGCTGGCGTGAAAGAGGTGAAACCCCTCAGTGGTGGAAGGACTACAATAAAGTAAAGCATCAGCGAGATCAGCATTTCTCAAAGGCGAATCTCCTGAACGCCTGGCAGGCGATGTCGGCGTTGTTTCTCTCGTGCATCGCTTATTATCGCCAAATCGGCGCAACTGATATTTTGCCCCCTTCGAGTTGCTTCGCTGCGAACAGGGACATCGCTCGCGTGTGGCTTGGCGAAGGGATGCCGACGATGTGCATAGATCCGCAGAGGATCGCCGTCATGGATTCGAGGCGTTCCGCAACCATAAGGATGGGCTCGTATGGCGAGGTGCTCGGTAAGGGCTAAGCTGCGATACCTCTGCGTCGTGCTGGTTGGTGCGATCTGCTGGGGATGCGTTAAGCCGGAGGAAGTAGGTTCTGAGGGCTACGAGAGCTTCTTCAATGACGTCGCCGGAATATCTCCATCATGCCGAAGCTCGTCTTTATCTACGACAGCATTTCCGATAGGAGCTCGAGAGAGGGTGTCTCGGCGTCGGCAAAATGCCTTACTGCCTCAGCATTGCGAGGATGATCGATGCCCTTGTCGCGAATTCGATGAAACTGATGTTGTTTAGCGGGCTCCCATAGGGAATGCAAAGCTCGGGGTGTGAATATGGGTACAGTTCGACGCTGTTGGAGGCGAAGCTCGGGATGTCGCTAGTAGTAGTCGTGGGGTACGTCCGATGAGCCGGATATCGCTAGCAAGAAAACAAATGTTCTATTTTCTGTTGATCCGATATTCCGGTTCGATATAATGTGAGCCATGACGGAAATATCCGAGACATATCGGCGGTACGTGCCACGTAGGCACCTTTACAACATTGTGCGCATGGACAAAGTTTCTTCAATTCTCTCAAAAGGCATTAGGTCGCACAATTCGATGGTGTCTTGTAGCCATAAGGACATTTCTCTTTTGGGTGTTCAAAACCGTCGGGCTGAAGTCTCGTTTGAGAAGTTGGGAACAAAGCTTCATGACTATGCGAATCTGTACTTCGACGCGCGTAATCCAATGATGTACTATCTTCTTCCGCCCTACCTGAAATCGGGAGGAGGGGAGGTGGAGACAACTATCATGGTTGTCGTTTTGTTTCTTGCTGTAGAGTTGGCGTTGTGCATGGCAAAGTTTTTATGGGGTATGGCGACAGAACGATCTGCGTTTTCCGAGACCGTCCTACTCAAGTCCTTGCCCCGGTTTGAGTGCTGATAATGGCGGTTCCATACTGGTCATCGCGTCGGCTTGCGCAGAAACCCGGCTTGGCGGCCGGCGACTGCATCTTGATCTGCGGCTTCGGCGATGCTATGCTTCCCGGCAGAGAGAAGTGTTGACGCTGGATCAAGATGAGGTGAGTGCTATGGCCGCAGGAAGACGCAAAAGAGTGAGCGGCCTTCTTTGTTTGCTGATGGCAGCAGCGCTTATTGTGGGGATGAGCCCTGCTTCGGCATTTGCCGTTGATGGCTTCCAAAGCACCGAGCCCTCCTTGCCGAAGGGGTCGGTTGAGGGAACCGTCGCCGAGGAGGTAGCTGCGGAGGGCGCTGATGCAACGGAAAGCGCTGTCTCTGCTGATGAGCTCTGGGAGCTCCTCGATGGCTTAGATGTCAAGGACAGTGAAGTAGTGGAGGTCGGTTTCGATCCGCTGTTTCCCGAGAAGGGTTACACCGTCGATGTTCGCCCCGCCCTTGGGAGTGAGTTGGCGAGCTCTGGAAGCTTGAGTGACGATTCGTCGGCATCGATCAGCGTGAATGCTGGCACACTTGAAGATACGCTGCTGGCTGGTTGGGATGCACTCTCCCAAATGATCGATGTCTCGGTTTTCCAGTACGTGATCGCTGAGAACAATAGCTTCTCTTCGTTTTTCGAGGACTACGTTGATGTTGTCCTTGCGCACCCTGACAGGTTCAACGTGCGAACGGGTCTGGCAGTGAGCTACAACTCTTCAAGAACCATCGTGTCGGTGCGCCCCTCTTATGTGGCTTCTGCGGCAGTCGACTACCAGCCGATGAAAACGGCCTACGAAGAGGCGGTCGGCAGGGCGCTTGCTTGCGTCACCGACGACATGGACGATGTGTCCAAGACCTATGCCCTCCATGATTGGCTATGCGATCGTGCTACCTATCATGACGCCGCTGCTGAAGTGACGGGGCAGGATCCGAGCGACGTGTATCCCAAGTCGTTCACGTCTTATGGCTGCATGGTTGAGGGTTTGGGCGTTTGCCAGTCTTACACGCTTGCGTTGGCGGATTTGCTCAACCGTGCGGGGGTGGATAACGCGCCGCTGCTCGTCGATGCCATGAAGCATGCCTGGAATATGGTTGAGATAGAGGGCTCCTGGTACAACGTGGACGCCACATGGGATGACTCGACGGCCGAGGCTGCGAATTCTGGCGCTAGTGCTTATCA
>ERZ836441.1616-NODE-1616-length-20846-cov-4.637632_pt1 | contig 20846 bp, 21 predicted proteins | sample MGYA00519686_ERZ836441 | MGnify/ENA primary metagenome ERZ836441 (study PRJEB31850, sample SAMEA3708800) | human gut metagenome | biome: human gut; feature: human-associated habitat; material: faeces | place: China | collected 2014 ... | reverse complement strand
CTTTGCTCTGAGTTATCATCAGACGTGGACGGGGTTTCTGATAACTCGCCGTTATCGGCTCGTTACCAATTTGCGCAGCAAATGCCAAGCGAAGCTGTGATGCTGAGCGCAGTGCAAGGGCGAGCGTTCGCCCTACGATGGCTCCCCGTACACGTCCAGTAACCACCAAACCGACGGACAACTGGATTGTTCAGGGTCGGATTGCTTGCAGCAAACCTTCCATGACGGCATGCCTGGCCGCGGCCTCTCGTCCATTGATGATGTATTAATTACAAAAAAGCGGCTCCCGATGTTTTTCGGTAGCCGCGATAATATAAGCTTAAAGCCTGAAACTGGAACAAGGTGTCTGTTCATCATGTTCATCAATTGCTGTAAGAAGATAGGCAGCAACAGAAGCGTCGTCTCTTTGTTCCGCAAGCTTAAGTAATTCCTTAAGCGCTGCTTTTGAAAGTAAGCCTTCATTTAAGAATTCTGTAAATTTCTGCATATCTGTATCCATATATCTTTTAGCAATTTTTTTTGCGCTTCGTCTCAAGTATTTTTGAATTTCATCAATGTTATTTGACGCATTACTTTTACTGTTTTTGTAGATGTAATACGCAGTATCCTGCTTTAATTCAGCGGTAAGGGCATGCTTGTATATATCATCTGGAATTCGCCCATATGCACATTCATACTGGCTTATCCTGTATAGTGATGCAGGTTTCAATTGTATCGGAATGTAGTAAAGTCCGTTATCGGTAATGATTTTCTTTACAGAATGATTAGCTGACCTGTAAGAAGTATCAGTTGATGCATATAAAATGCCTGATATAACCTTTGGAATCTTTATTGTTTCAATATCCAAAAGGCTTTCATTTCCAAGTCGTACTACCGTTCCAGGAATTGATAATTCTTTTAAGTTCTCGCAGCCCAAGAACGCAGCTTCTCCAATTGATTGCAGCCCATCATGAAGTGTAACTTTTTTTAGGTTCGTACAGTTCCTGAAACATCCATCTCCAAGCCGTATTACATTTGAAGGAACCTCAACTTCAGTAAGGTTATCACATCCAGAAAATACCATTCCTTCATGACCGCCAATATAGGCAATACCATGTCCAAAATCAATTCTGTTGACGTCTGAATATAAAAATGCATTGCGGCCGATATAATGCATACTATCTGGAAATGATACAGAAGATATTTTCGTCATTGAAAAAGCATAGTCGTTAATACTTTCTACCCCTTCTGGTATAATTATGTCACCAGTTCTACCTCCAGGGCATTTTATCAGTTTCTTCCTGTCTTTGGAATACAGGATTCCATCAATGGCTGAAAAATATGCAGATTCAGCAGGTGCTTCATAACTGACAACGTTCGTATCATCAATCATCTGATGTAAAAGATTGATTCTCTTACCAAACTTCATAACAGATATGGTTTTTGGAAGAGGAAACGTGATGCTTATATCCTCAAAGTCGTAAAAAGATGCCCGTTTTACATTTTTTAAATCCATGCCATCCGGACATATATATTTATTTTTGCTTGATAGATTGTCTCGTTTTTTAAATATTATCTCTTCCGCATCTGCATCAATGTCAATAACAATCTTACCGATTGATTTCATCCCGTTTTCATACGGAAGGTTTAAAAACCCAGAGCCGGCAAAAGCGTTATGTTCTATTTTGGTTATGAAGTTACTTCTATTAAAAAAGCCATCAGTCTTTTCGCACCCTTCGAAAGCATAATCGCCTATAATTGAAGCTGTTACAGCTTCAACATCTTCATTTTCTTTGATGCAGAAGACATTGCATAACTTATCATCAGGCCAACAGTTTTCAACTAAATAAGGACCGCTTTTATAATTATTGCCCTTAGAATTTATATTCCTTACATTTGGAAACATATAATTAGAGATATCAATCAGCTTAATATCGGTTCCAATAACTATAGTCTTAACATCCGGAAATACTTTGCTTATTCCGCGGAGACTTACAGTCCTGCTTAACCAACTGTTGACTGTTTCAGGCCCGCAAAAGAAAACTGTTTCAACTCCCGGCTCCACATCGACATCAATGCACGTATCGTTATCAAAATATAATGATACGCCAGTGCAAGGGCTGAACATTGTCATTCTTGTTATATTATCCATATTATCTTTCCTTTCTTTGTGTAATTTTTCATGTTTAATATGCAGAAAAAAAGAAGCCGCAAAACGGCTTCGTGTAGTTTAGGTTTAGATATCAAAGGTATCATCATCGCTGTTGTCTGGTGCACATCCAAGACACTGCATGATGTAAGCAGCGGCAGCAGTCTTTTCCTGGAGGTTTGCTTCTTTAAGCAAATCCGGAAGGAGCTTTCTATCTACAGCACCTGTTTCAAGAAATTTGACGAAACGCTCCTGATTTTTTTCTGCGAGATATCTGTAGGCAATTTCCTTGCATTCATGTTTCATAAGGTCAAACGCTTCCGGCGTTTTTCTATACTGATACTCTGCAAATGCAGTATCCTGCTGAAAACATCCTGGAATGCCATGAAGGAAAAGAGTATATCCCTCTTTTGAACTGAACCAGGAATGATTAAAATTATTGTTTATGTCATCAACATCAAATCCAGAAATGATACGTGGAATAAACAATTTATTGCCATTATATGAAACTTCAATGTAGTTTGAAATTTTATCATAGCCATCTTTTCTGTAATCGTAATCATCGTCTTCGTCATCCTCATCACAATCACTTGCTTCAACAACTGATTTGATAAAATTTTTCGGGATATCTTCAAGGATGAGGCTGCTGGCACCATAAAACGCCATATCGCCAATGTGGGTTACGCTTTTTGGAATAACTGTATTTTCAAGTATGCAGTCACTAAAAGCTCCATAGCCAATATCTCTGATGTTTTTGGATAAGACAAGCGTGTGAAGATTAGAGCAACCGGCAAAGGCATTTGAGCCAATTGTTTCAATGTTATCAGGAATAACTACACTTGATAATCCAAAGCATAGGGAGAATGCTCCTGAATATGATGTCTCTGACGCCCATTTGTCATATGCTGATTTATCTTCGACAGAACCTTCGAAAGTACCTCCAATACGTTTGATGCAATTTCCAAACGTGATATGTCTTAATGAACTTCCGGAAAAGGCATTTTCTCCGATGGCGATAATACTGTCAGGCATTACAATCTCAGATAACGCACAATTAGCAAAGGCAGAATCTCCAATCTGCTCAACACCTTCATGAATCCTTATACGGCCAGGTCTTGTCGGTATACAGCTTTTCAGTGTCTTTCCGTCTTCTGAATATACAACGCCTTTCTCATTGTATTTCGTGGTCATTTCGAGTGGCTTATTAAGCATGAAATTGAATTCACCAGTTTTAGAGATAAATATCGGCTGGTCGTTTTCTTCAACCTTTGACATTTCAAAAAGGTCATTTAAATCAAATCCTAAACTCATATATATTTCTCCTTTCATTGTTTGAACTATATAAACAATATGCTTAAAAACAGGAAATAAAAAAATAAGCAAATAAAAAAAAATATCCGCAAAAATGTGCAAAAAATATAATTTTTCGGCATATTAATATATAGATAAAAAAGCTGGTAGAAAGCCAGAAAGGAGAAATAAAATGAGAAAAGAAGTCGCAAAAGAATCTATAAAATTCGAGGCGAAATTTACAACTTATAAAAATGAATCTGGCTTCAAAATTATTGCAGGAGTCGCATATGCCGCTGATACCGGAGACAGGATATGCAAATGCAGTATTAAAGGCCAGTTATATGATGTAGAAGATGGAGACAGTGTTTTTGTGTCAGGAAACTGGGATGACCATCCAAAATACGGACTAGGATTTAAAGTTGATGCATATGTGAAAGTTATCCCGGCTGACGAGAAAAGCATTCTTACATATCTGCAGCAGGGAAATATTGCAGGCATCTCAAAAAAAAGAGCCGAAATGATTGTGGCAAGATTTAAAGAAAAGACTTTTGATATTTTAGTAAACCACACAGAACGCCTGCTTGAAATTAAAGGAATCGGGGAAAAAAGCATCCCCAAAATACATGACAGCTCAAAAAAGAATCTGGAAGAGCAGCAGATGGTGTCTTCTATCATGATGTATATCCAGGATTTTGATATCAGCCCTGCGTATGCACAGAGGATTTATAAAAGATATGGCATAAAGAGCATGGAGGTAATCCGGAAAAATCCGTATCAGCTGGCTGAGGATGTGAAGGGAATTGGCTTTTTGAAAGCTGATGAGATTGCATTGAAAAACGGCATTGCACCTGACAGTCCATTCAGAGTTGAAAGCGCTGTTCTGTATGTCCTTGGAAAAATGAATGAAGAGGGCGATGTTTTTGGTGCAGAAAAAGATGTTGAATTTGAATGTTCAAGACTGCTCAGTCTGGATGTTTCTTATGTGGACACGGCAATTGAAAGCCTTGCAAAGAAAAAGAAAATCATAAAAGAAGATGATGCGCTTTATCCGGTTAAGTTGTTTAACGCTGAGGAGGAAACAGCAAAAAAATTGGTAAGGCTTCTTACAACAAGCGCTGGCAACTATATTGATATTGCAGCGAATGATGTTATAAAGTATGGCGAATCACACCATATTGAATATGCAGAAGAACAGATAAATGCTATTGTAACTGCCTGCAAATCAAATGTAATGATTCTTACGGGAGGTCCTGGAACCGGTAAGACAACAACCGTAAAAGGTATCATTGCCATGTTTAAGAACTATAATCTGCGTGTACTTTGTGCAGCACCAACAGGTAAGGCTTCCAAAAGAATGAAGGACGCGACTGGAGAAAATGCAAAAACAGTGCATAAAATCCTGGAAGTAAGAAGCGATGCAGAGTCAGGATTCAAATTCGGAAAGAATGAACACAGCCCGCTTGATGCAGATGCGCTTGTGATTGATGAGAGTTCCATGATTGACACTATGCTTATGAATTCTATTCTTGAGGCTGTTCCGGAAACAATGAAGTTGATTCTTGTCGGTGATATTGACCAGCTGCCATCTGTCGGATGCGGAAATGTACTCCATGACATGATTAAATCAGGTGTTATCCCGATTGTAAGGCTTACAAAGATATTCAGACAGGCAGAGCAGAGCGATATCGTAAAGAATGCACATCTGATTAACCAGGGAATCATCCCTCCGTTCAAGAACAGGAAAGATGGCGACTATTTCTTTATGGATGTCGCAAAAAGAAGTCAGGAAGAAATCCGCGACAGTATCGTTGAATATGTATGCGAAAAACTACCAAAATTCTACGGTGTAGACCCGAGTGAAATACAGGTCCTTGCACCTATGAAAAAGGGACATACTGGCGTTATTGAGCTGAATGATTATATCCAGAACAGGTTGAATCCTCCAATCATAGGGAAAGAGGCAATGTTTTACGGTGACCGTATCCTTCGTGAGGGTGACCGTGTTATGTATACCTGTAACGATTATGACAAAGAAGTGTTTAATGGGGATGTCGGAAAAATCGTCTCTATTGTTACAGTCGGGGAAGATGATGAGGACAACTGTGGAAAGAGGTATTTTAAGGTTGATTTTGATGGACGTATTGTCTCATTTGATATCAATGAAGCCTCAGATTTCATGCTCGCATATGCCACTACCATCCATAAGAGCCAGGGTAGTGAATATGATATCGTTGTAATGCCACTAACAAATTCAAATTATATGATGCTTCAAAGAAACCTGTTGTATACAGGAGTAACAAGAGCGAAAAAGGTATTTGTGTTATTTGGCCAGAAACAGGCTGTTGCAACGGCAATCAAAACATTGAAGGTTGTAAAAAGAAACACAAGGCTTGCGGAGCGTATTGTGAATGCGGCCGGACTCATGGCATATGATACATTCAAAACGGCTTAACACTGCTGGCAGGATTAGTTCTGCCAGTGTTTTTTTGTATAATGTTATTTTTTCTTCAATATTCTGCATACTATATGCGAAAAAAAAAGAAAAAAGGAGGGAAAATAAATGACAAGAGGAAATTTTGTACTGATTGAAGACGGAAAAGTATATGTGTCCATCCAATTCAATGGTAATATGCAGCCAGGATATAATGGGAAATTTGTATATTACCTACTACAGAAACTTGATTCAAAGGGAGAATTAAAAAAGGCCGTTAAGCGGTTTGATGATTTGAAATTTGGATATTCTTATTACGGTACAAATGTGACTATCCTGGAAGAAATGGAGGACCTTGATTTTTCAAAAGACTATTGTTCAAGATTTAATTCTGACTATTTGTATATTAAAAATGCAGACAAAAATCCTTTTTATATTACAGATATGGACGGTACTTCATATGTAATTAATCCTGATGAAATTCAGATTTGGAAATGTGGCAAATATAAAGAACCAGATTTTGAGGAATTAAAAATGTCAGAAGGAGATTTAATGGAAATCAATGGTGAAAATAAACCTGCCATTGAATATACATACGACGACGAATCAGATGAAGTTAAAATTATCAAATTAGTTTTGAAAGATATTGAAGCCCACATGAAGAGCAGAATGATGGAAACCCCTTTTGAGGCAGATGGAATCATGTATTCAAACGGCACATTTTCAGTAAAATATCACAGCGTTGGACCTGACGACCCCAATTTTACATACAGGAACATTGAAATTTTCTGGGGAAATGATATGGATGATTGTTTTATAATAAAGTCTACTGAAAAATTATCTTTACATGAAATTGTAAAAATGATGGATGATTGCAAAAAATCTCTAAGCCGATAAAAGCAAGAGCCTTAAACGGCTCTTTTTTTCTGAAAAAAATAAAAAAATATCGCAAAAAACGTTAAAAAAAATATTTTTCCAGCATATTAAATGTGTAAAAAAAAGGAGGCGGCAAAAACATGGCATTAGATAAAGCAATAGAACACAAAAAAGAACACAGAAAAATGTATCGCGGTTCAAAAGCAATAGATGCATCGTGCAGGAATCATGGCGGATGTGACTGGTGCCTGGAAAACAGAACATACAAATATAAAAAGAAAAAAGAAGCCGCCAGGCTGAAGGAGGAAGAATTTGAGCAGGAAATTTAAAATCATTAGAGACTATTATGAAGAAGGAGAATTTTTATATCAGAAGAAACATGTGGAGTTTGAACCTGGTCTTACCGTGCTGATTGGCTGCAATGGATGCGGAAAAACTACATTAATGCGCCAGATTCGGCTGCAGGTGGAAAAAGATTTGAAAAACCCATGCGTGGTACACTTTGATAATTTTGCAGACGGCGGGCATAATTCAATGCAGGTTTCTGCATTTCATGAGGACTATTCACGAGTCGCACAGCAGATGTGTTCAAGTGAAGGCGAAAGAATCGCAATTGATATGGAGATGGTAGCTAGAAAGATTGGAAATATGATGCGTAAATATCCGGATGAAAAGGAGTTCTGGGTTTTTCTTGATGGCATTGACAGCGGGTTCAGCATTGACGCCATTGAAGAACTAAAGCGTGGATTGTTTGATACAATTTTTGCCACATATCCAGATAAGGATATTTATATCCTTGTTACAGCAAATGAGTATGAAATGGCACGTGGAGAAAAATGTTTTGATGTTGTTGGCTGCCGGTATGTTGGCATCAAGTCTTATGAAAGATACAGAAACCTTGTTTTGAAGTCAAGGGAATACAAAGATGCAAGAATAGAAGCAGCTGAAAAAAGAAAAAAAAGAAAAGAATGCTCCTGAAAACAGCATCAAAAACTGGAAAAATGACAGCAGGCGCTAATACTAGCGCCTGCTTTTGTGTATGCCATGAAGCCAAGCTGAGCACTTGGTTTTCTTTTTGCCCTGGAAAGAGAATGCATGCAAAAAAACAAAAGAAACTCTAAAAAATTCCAAAAACCATTCCACCGTCGGGAAAATTCAGCATATTGGATATATAATATAATACAAAAAGAAAGGAAGAAAAAAATATGGCAATTTATGTAACAGGAGATACTCATGGTGCTGATAAATTTAGCCCGTTTGGTGTTGATGGGTTTGTAAACCGTCTTAATATGGAGTCTTTTCCAGAACAGAAGTTTATGACAAAAGACGATTATGTAGTAATCCTTGGTGATTTTGGTGGAGTCTGGGATTATCGCGGTGAGAGCAAGAAAGAAAAGCATGACCTTGACTGGCTGGATTCGCGGAATTTTACGACACTTTTTGTGCCTGGAAATCACGAGAATTACGACCGTCTGACAGGAATTACTGACGAAAAACTTCTTGATACCTGGATTTTTAAAGGTGTAAGCGAAGAAGAAAAAGAAAAAATAAAAACAGGTTATCCTCAGAAAGCTTGGAACGGAGGCGTTGTCCGCGAACTCAGACCGTCTGTCCTGATGCTGGAACGTGGTTATGTCTTTAACATTGACGGCTGCAAATGCTTTGCATTCGGCGGGGCAAGAAGCCATGATATTTCCGGAGGCATCCTTCAACCTGCAGACTTTAATACAAAAAAGGATGCAGAAAATGAGGCAATACGCTGGCAGTACCAGGGACGTGCATATCGTATAAACCATATCAGCTGGTGGGAGCATGAAATGCCTGAACAGATGGAGATGGAACGCGGCTGGGCGATGCTTGAAGATGAAAAATATAAAGTAGATTTTATCTTCAGCCACGAATGTCCGGTGTCTGACAAGGCAATGATTGTTGGAGACGGCAGCCCTGATGCCCTGAGTTCTTATCTTGAAAAAGTGAAAAAGAAAGTGGATTACAAAAAGTGGTTCTTTGGGCATTATCACGGAAACATGATGATTCCTGGCGGTAAAGATATCCTACTGTATGAACAGTTTATTCAGATTAACTGAGGAAGAAAGCGCTAAGCGCTTTCTTTTTTTGCTGCATTTTTCATTTTCATGGTATTTTCTGCACATTAATGCTAAAATACACAAAGAGAGGTATTACTTATGGAAAAAGATTACTGTAATTTTTCGGACCTGGAGCCGATGGAAAAAATAATGTATTATAACAGCTTATACATGTTCTTGTCTCAGCTGAATATAAACACGCCAGGATTTGCAAAAAAATACAATGAAATGTTCAATTCTGACCTGACACTGAAAGCCGGATATGAAATCGCAATCTGTGAAGTTGATTATTCCATCGTTGGAGTCCTAATTACGGTTGATGCAGATGAGAGCTGCGAGCCGTATGTACTTGACGGCTATAAAGGGCTTGGAATTGAAGAGCAGCTGTCAGATATGATGCAGCGAGCTTACGCTCGCTTGCACCAGACGCGGACGTGGTTTCCGACTCCAACGCACGCGTCCAATTACCTTCAGACCGACGGGCAAACAAGTTTGATAACTAAACCTTCGGCTTCGTTACCAGATTCGCTTCGCTCAATGACCGCGGCTTCACGTCCGTCGATGATATTTAATATCCTGGAAGTATGCTGACCATATGGGAATCTCAGGCAAAGACCTGAGATTTTTTGCAATATGCACAAAATATATAATATAAAATAGTTAAAAATTTACAAATAAAAATATTTCAACGAAGAACGGGAATCCCCGGCCGACAAAGTCGTCCGTTGGTCAAATATTCCTGGTTTAACTTCGCATATTGGTCTGAATCCACGTTCGAAGTCTGGTAACGAAGGCGTAAGCCTGAGTTATCAAAAAATAAAAAAATCTGCATATTATTTTTGTAATCGAAGAAAAACACCCGGCAAAGCCGGAAGATAAAAAGGAGAGAGAAAAATGATTACAAGAAAAGTTAAAATTGAAACTATCAGTAAAGTTAAAGATTTTGTACAGGATGTCAGCAAGATTGACGTTAACGCTGATTTAAGTAATCCTGACAGACGATATGTCGTTGACGCAAAATCAATCCTCGGAATCTTAAGCCTGGATATCTCTCATGTGATGAATCTGACGATTTATGATGAGGAGAAAAATGCAGGAAAATACGAAAAGATTTTCGAGAAATACGGAGTAAGAGACAACAACTAGAATTCGAGACAGCATGGCGGCAGAAGGCCGCTTTTTTTTGTTGGAAAAAATTAAGCATATTATATTTGTAAAAAATAATCAACAATCAAGAAAGGAAGAAAAAGACATGAAAAAAATAACTAAAAAAACACTTGGGGAAATGATTGGAGAGATGCTTCAAGTCGAGGAACTGAATGCTAACCAGATGCAGATTATTGACATGCTGTGTAAAATCAACGAATCATATGAAATCACATCAAACACTGCATACTATGATACAAAAGGTAATCGCATTGACGAGTTTGAGGATTTTGTTGTGGAAAATGACGATGAAATCTGGGATGTGTTTAATGCATGCAAAACACTTGATGAAAGTGGTGAAATCACGAAACTTGTGCTTTTAAATACAAAGAAATTGGATGAAGTAGAGATTGAAGAGGATTCTCGAATTATCGTAAATTTTAAGTATGCTTGCGGTATCCCAAAATTCTGCTATGTCCGCATTATGTATAATGCCAAAAACAAAGAAGGCAATATCGTGAAAAGCGTATTTAACTGGAATGATGATGTTGATGCATGTACATTCAACTTTAATGAAGTTGAGCTTCACGATAAGAAATCAGACTTCTTCATCAAAATTCCGCTCAATTAAGTGCTTGTTTGCCATGTTAATGAAGAGTCAAAACCGTTTCGGTTTTGACTCTTTTTTTTGTGGCTGCGGCATGAGATGTAGACAAAAAAAATATAAAAAAAATTGAAAAAAATAATCGCGGTTGGGGAAAATTCGGCATTTTGTATGTGTAAAAAAATAAAAAAGAGGAAAAATATATGACATACAAAACAGAAGACCAAGTGCGGGATGAAGCCAATGTACCAATACATAAATTAATGTTTCAAAAGATGAAAAATATATGTAAATCTGAAAAGCCAGGATGGATTGTATGGAATGAGGCTGAAAACGAGTTGACATCATGCTTTATAGAAGATTTTGATTTGATTGAAAAGTATTTAAATTTCGCTAATTCGCATATTCCATCAAATCGTAAACAATCACATTCAATTTCTGTTGGAATAAGACCCTCCAAAATGATTACTCTAACTTTTTGGGGAAATTACCTTGCGATAAAAACATATAAAGATATTGATAGTGTACATCTTTCTTTAAGCTTGAGCAAAGACGAATATACGATAAAATGTTATGGCAGTAAGGATATTACGATTCTCATCTATCCGGATGGAGCAGTAATGACGGCAAGACCGAATTTTGACCGCAAATATTACCCAACAACCGTTAAAAATGTAATACAAAGATTGCCAGGTGATATTCAAAAAGCATTGTTTGAGGAGCTTGCAGGAAATAGCCTGTTGTACAAAGATTTTATGACCGATACTTTTTTGGCTACAATGAGGCTGACTGATTTGGATAAGAAATTCAATAAGCTTGACTATTTCAAGAGCGTATTCCATGATGTTGATTTTCCAAAGACAGCAAACAAAATGAACTGTTATGAACTATATGCCATTGGATGCGCGGCGAAATATATTAAGCCGGAACAGGCTGGATTGATGTTTGAAAAAGAATATCGGGTTGATAAAGTACAGGATTTTATACCGTCAAAACGAAGATGTAAAGAAATTGGGGAAAATTATATAAAAAGTATATTAAAGCAAAAAGTAACTGAAGAGGTTCTTTATGAGTTTGATTTTTTTATCGATGATTATGTAGAAATGGCCATGGAATTAAAAGAAAAAATAGATATAAAAGCAGGAAAGAAAAAGATACGGAAGCTGCATGATGAATATGCGGAGCGGCTATTGAAGAAAAAACACAGGGGAAAAATAAAGATTCCGGAAACACCGTTAAAATATCTGAAATTGCCAAAAGAGTTTATTTTGTTGGACACGCCTGGGGCGTTATGTCAAGAGCAGAAACGGCAGCATAATTGTGTGTCGTCTTATATTGGACGTATTGAAAAAGGCTCCTGTATTATTTATTCTGCAGACATTAATGGCGAGCATGTGACAATAGAAATCAGATACAGAAAAACAAGAGGAAAATATACTTTTATCGTGCCTCAGTGCTTAAAAATGTGGAATGTATGTTGTTCAGAAGAAACTCTGAAATATGTGAAAGAACAGGTAAAGGAAGAGGGAGAGCAGGCGGTGAAAAAATACGAAAGGAAAATAGAAAGAAAGGCCAAAACATAAAAAAATGAAAAAATAATTGCGGTTGGGGAAAATCCGGCATTATGAATACATAAAAGATAAAATAAAAAAAGGAGAGAGAAAAATGGCAGAAGAACAGATGGAGTATTTCAAAAGTGAAGAATATGTGGACGACTTGCTGAACCACAAAATTCATATTTACGACATACCTTTTCAGGGTCGGACAAAATCAGTATATATTGCCGCATATAGAGCAAATTGCGCTGTTTGGGATGGGTCTGATAAAGCGAATGAACTTAGAATGGAAATGGAACTGCTTGGGCAGCAGGCAAGAAATGACATCCTGCAGGCGATGAGTCTTGGATTGAATTCCCGCGCTGAGAGTATTAAAATGTTCTACAAAGATTCATATTTAGAATTTTGTTTAACGGACAGCAAAGGAAGGAGATTAAATTACGATGGCGGGTATTTTCAGAAAGTCTAAGGAGCTGAAAGACATGCTTGAAAAACAAATGGCGTTAAATAGCAAGATTGGCGATAAGTTAAAAATCACAGAACGAAGTTTGTCGGAATATCAGAAATTTTTTGATTTTATCGATGAAAAAGTTGAGAAAAATGGCTGGCAATTATACGGAATTAAGAAACACAAAGACGACCAATATATCGCATATTTTCTGGAAAGTAAGTTGGAAGAAGAGCCGCAATATCGGTACAACTATAATATATATGCATATTCAAGTTTGAGTTTTGATACGCCTGTATATAAAGCATATCTAGGATGGTGCTTCAAAGAAAGATTTACCGTTGGAAGAGTCCTGCATATAGATAATCATTATGTAACGAGCAAAAATCTGCAGGGTCAGGGCATCGGTACGGAATCCATGAATATCATTAAATCACTTGCAAAGCAGCTGCAGTGCGATGGTATACAGGGGACAAGAGAAGCATTAAACTATGCGGCAACGGAAGAAGAGAGAAAGATAGAGGAAGAAAAACTGTATAAATTCTACGAGAAAAACGGGTTCATCCAGTCAAAAGAACATAGAAATATCTTTTTGCCGTTGAAGAAGGCAGTGAGAGAGAAATTTATAAAAAATGATGGTAAAAAAGAGTAAAAAGGTATAAAAAATATTAATAAAATAATGTAATGCAATTAAGTCAGGGAAAACACCCTGGCTTATTTTTTTTGTAATATGTAAAGTAAAGAAGTAAAAAGGGCAGAAAAAAAGAATAAAGAACCATTAGCTTTTTCCAAAAAATTCAGCATATTAACTGTAGAAAAATAAGCTGAAAAGAGGAAAAGAAAAATGACATACAGAACTGAAGACCAGGTCCGGGATGAAGCTAAAGCCATTCTCGGTTTTGATGAGATAGAAAACGGAGTGCAGCAGGGAACCGGGCAGATTACAACATTTAATCAGCTTGGATTTAAGGGGGTTATGGATAAACCTGATGGATGGTATCTTCCTGATGATGCAGGCAAGCCAGCGATTATTTTGGAAACAAAATCGGAGGCGGAAGAACTAAAAGAAAAATATGAAAAAGAACTGTTTAAAAATATTGACATTGTGCTGAATAAGTACAGTAAAGTTATAGGGCTTTTGTATAACGGAAAAGAAGTTAAGGTATATAAAAATAAAGAACTTCTGGAAGAGGTATCGGAAAAGTTAGAGCCAAAAACGTATTATCTGGCGTTATTTACCGAAGAAAAGCTAGATAAAAACCACATCTACGAAGTGACACAGCGAATTAATAACAGCCTGCATTTTAAGTTTGGTATGACAGATTTACAGGACAGGATGATTTTTACCGCCTGTGCGTTGGTGGCACAGAGATACAACCCAAAGAATGGACTGCAGAGATTAAAAGATATGGATTACAGTACATTTCACAACTGGATTTACAGCGCTATTGCAAAGGCGATTGAGTCAGACAAAAGACAGAATGATAAGCTAAATATCTTACTGGAAGAATATTCTGCTGTCAGAATGTCAATTACCGAAGACCAGGATGCAATCAATGATTTTATTGATAATGTATGCGAAATATCAGACTTGATAAACAGCCAGCAATGGAACGGTGAGGACGTTATGTCGATATTCTTTAACGAGTTCAACCGTTATCGTGGTAAAGCGGATGCCGGACAAGTTTTTACCCCTGACCATATAACTTCTTTCATGTATCGTTTAATTGACGTTCATATGGGTGATAAAGTGCTTGACGCAACATGTGGTTCTGGTGCCTTTCTTGTAAAATCAATGGCAAATATGATTCGTGAAGCCGGCGGACCGATGACGGAAAAGGCAAAAGAAATTAAGTCAAAGCAGCTTTTCGGTATTGAGATGTATAGAAAGATTTATGCTCTTGCCTGTGCAAATTTCCTGATACATAAAGACGGCAAAACCAATCTGCTTCACGGGGATGCTAAATCATCAGAAGCTGCCGAATGGATTAAAGAAAAGGGTATTACAAAAGTTCTGATGAACCCGCCTTATGAGCGTAAGAACAAATGTGCGGATATAGTTCTGAACGTTCTGAATAGTGTGCCGGTTGGTACTGAATGCGCTTTCATCATGCCGGATAAAAAAATGGAAAAAGAAACAAAACTTAAGAATGCGCTTAAAAAACACACATTAAAAATGATTGTCAAGCTGCCGGAAAATCTGTTTTTCGGAATTGGAGTAACCACTTCAATCTTCGTTTTTGAGGCTGGTAAGCCGCAAAACGGCAGAAATATTATCGGATACTATATAGAAGACGATGGGCTTGAAACAGTTAAGAACAAAGGCCGCCAGGACATAAAAAACAAATGGGAGACCGTTGAAGATTATTGGATTCAGGCAATCCAAGATGGAAATGAACCAAAATATAACACAAGGCAGATAATCAATCCGGCAGAGCATTTATCTTATCAGATGCCGGAAAAGCCGTTTGAAATTTTTGAAGAAGATTTCGTAAAATGCGTGATGGATTATGAGATGTATAAACGCGGGGTTGATGTGAAGTCCTTTAATGAACAACTGCTGCAGAGTGTGCTGTATAGTTCTGAAGTAGAGGAGAAGGACGGGGAAACAGTGATTCGGCTGAAAGGAGAAGGCCATGAAAAAAAATTGATGTGAGTGGGTGGAAAGAATTCAAAATCTCAGAATTATTCATAACGGAAAAAAGTGGCTCATCAATTCAGGTTCCAACTGGTGCTATGATATCAAAACGAGATTTGGAGGATGGAAATATACCGAGAGTTACTGTTTCAAATTTTAATAATGGAATTACTGGATACTACAAAGATGTTGAAAATAAAAATTATAGAACGTATGAAAATTTCATTTCAGTAAGTTTTTTAGGGACAGTTTTTTATCAACCGGAAAAAACATCATTAGATATGAAGGTTCATTGTCTGATGTTGAAAAATAAGACTTTAAATACATATATAGCACAATTTCTTGTAGCCGTTATTAAAAAAGTAATGAGCAATTTTGCATATGCAGACCAACTTTCAAGTACTGTACTACCAGAGCTTTATATTAAATTGCCTGCGCTAACAAAATATATTCCTGACTTTGATACATTAACGCGTGAAATATCGGGGGGGGGTATAAATATGAATAAAATTGATACCTCTTCTTGGAAGGAATTTGAAATATCAGAGTTATTTGATATACACCCGACAAAAAATCTTGGATTAACAAATCACGAATTATTTTCAACTACTGGAAACACTCCTGTTGTAGTTAATTCATCATGCAATAATGGAATTGGAGGATATGTAGATTTGCCGGCAACTGAAGATGGAGGCATTATTACATTTTCAGATACGACTGATGCAAATTCTATCTTTTATCAAAAAGAAAATTTTATTGGATATTCACACGTTCAGGGAATGTATCCTAAATTTGATAACAATTCAGATGAAATTATGCAATATATTATGACGGTATTTAAGGCTAAAGCATTAACAAAAGGTTATAACTATTCAAATAAGTTCAGAAGAGATGATGCCCTAAAAATTAAGATTCTTCTGCAAGCTAAGACTATCAATGAGCCCGACTGGCAATTCATGGAAGACTACATAAAAGAAATTCAAAAAAAAGTCCAAAACAAGACTTTTAAGCAAAAAGGACATAGAAAGAAAATAGATGTAACTACGGCAGGAAATAAGACGGAAAAAGAATGGGAAAAATACCGTATCGGAGACTTATTTAAAATCTCATTGTCAAAAGATGATATACAACCAAAACTTGTAAATGAAGGCTCTTTTCCGCTAGTATCGTCTGGTAAAGAAAATAACGGCATTTGTGCCTATATAGAAAAACAAGATGCGAAATTATGGAATGCTGGCCTTCTAACAGTTGATATGTTTGGAAAAGCCTTTTATCAAGAAAAGCCGTTCTATTGTGTTTCGCATGGCAGAGTCAACATTTTAATACCAAAAAAAGATATGTCTGAAATGTCTTTAAGATTTATCGGTGCCGTAATTGAAAAAACAACTATGGAGAAATATGATTTTCAAGAAATGTGTACTGGAACAAAGTTGGCTGAAGAATTTGTATTTCTACCCTCTGGAGACAACGGGCAGCCGGATTGGGATGGAATTAAAAAATTTATGTGTAGTATCGCGGATAACAGCCGCGATACGTTATCGCGGATAACGTTAAGTGAACTCCAGGATATATATAAAAAAGTTACCTTTGCTTCGGGTGGTAGAAGGTGGAAAAGGTTTCATTTGTATGATAATGAATTATTTTCTATTGATATGGGTAATAAATTTGATAAAAGTAAAATGGATACTTCAAAAGATGAGATAAATTTTATTGGCAGAACAGGAATCAATAATGGCATTAATGCATTATGTGGTATATATAATAATATTGAGCCGTATAATGCCGGATATTTAACGCTTTCTCTTGGAGGAAGTATTGGTTCTTGCTTTATTCAAAACAAGCCGTTTTACACAAGTCAAAATGTCATTGTTCTTATTCCTCGTAATAATATGTCATTTGAGTGTAAATTATTCATATCAGTAATGATATATAAAGAGAGCAACACAAGATACAAAGCGTTTTCAGATGAACTTAATAGGCATATCAAAACAGATTTTGAAATCTCTTTACCTGTTGATTCTTTCGGCAACCCTGACTGGGATTACATGGAAAACTACATAAAAGAATTAATAGCAAAAACTCCAAAAAACATTGACCTGCTTTCAAAGGTCTTTTAACTGCACCGCAGCCGGCTTCGCCGGCTGCTTTTTGTCATACATTTTTGTTTGCTACACAAAAAGAAAATAAAGAAAACAAAAAATAAAAAGAAACTCAAAAAAATTTCAAAATTCAGCATACTAATATAAGAACAAAAAAAAGGAGCCAAAAAAAAGAGCCGAGCCGAAAAGAGAAAGGGGAAGCTGTGAAGCATATGATAAGAAAGAAAAAAAATAAAAAATGGAGGTGAACATAATGGGGATTTTAATGAAGAAATTTGATAATGATAAATTTATCGAGGCTGAAAAGTGGCTAGAAGAGCATCCTGAAGAAGCAGCGAAAATGGAGCGACACATAACAGAAAATGAATTATGTGAAAGCCTGAAAAATAAAAGTGCAAGTATAGATTTTGTTGGCGGAATAAAGGGCTTTAGAGAAATTAAACCAAGGACTGATGAATATGGAAAATAGATTAAATATCACATGCAATGAGGCAATAAAAAAATTAAAAGCCATAGGCACTGCATTGACAATAAATTGGAATTCTACATATGAAAAGCATGTCCCAATATTTTTCGATTTTAATTATCCAAGAGTAAACGAAGGCGGAATTTGTATGGATGACATAACAGAACTTTTTCCGAGAATTGCTATTAATATGAGAAATTTTAAGGGTCCAAAGTCTGAGATTATAGATGATAATGTGTTTATCACAACTATAGTAACATTATTCCATGAAAGCCGACACATGGAAAATTATTTACAGCAATATAGATTTACAAGAGATAATCCAGAAGAATGCAGACAAATGGCACTAAGTTATTTGGTACGTCAAGGTAGTGACATAAGTTATTTATCTAATTATTACTCAGACCCAATTGAAATTGATGCAGAAGAATTTGGTGTATTATCTGCATATTATTATTTACAAAAAAATTATCCGAATCTAGAGTATGAACAATTAATATTAAACTATGTAAACGACAGGGCTTGCGATTCAAATTATTATTTTTTCAGTATACCCAAAGGCAGTGCGCTAACATCAATAGAGGAAGTTGAAAATGCATATAACACAGCATTTTCTGAATCTAAAAATAAAGCTAAATCATATGACGAAAGAGTCTTTCCAAGTAAAAGTAATATAAGATGCTTAGTTGATAAAAGGTTAGTAATGGATGAATGCTGGCTTGCAAGAGCGCATATAGAGGGCACAAAAAATCATGAAGCAAATAAAATGATAGCTAGTTTGATTCTGCATCATTATCCTGAATATCTTAAGAAGTTGCCATCATTAAGAAATATAGATTTTACGCCAGAACATTATTTTGATAAAGATATGCTGCCAGACGTGCTTATGAAAAGAAGTCCTATATCTCAATTAAAAAGTAAGATATTGCAAGCTAAAAATAATGAGCAAGAAATAGATGGCTCAGAAAGATAAAAACAATAATTAAAGACGGAGGTAAAAACACATGCGGCAATTGATAATCGCAAGAAAAGACTTAAACATGTCTGCCGGTAAGCTGGCGGCACAGGTATCTCATGCGTCCATGGCGTTTCTGACAGCGCCGCTTAGGAATGCGAAAGGTGATAAAAATAGGATAAAAAGAATTGAAAACGGCGATTATGTGTTTGAAATAAAAATGGACGCGGAGACTTACGATGATTGGGTTTGCGGGATTTTTACAAAAACAATATGTGAGGCAAGAAACAAGAATCAGTTACTGAAGGCGAAGAAGATGGCAGAAGAGCTTGGAATGGAAGAGGGGAAAGATTTCTTCCTGATTAAGGACAACTGCCTGACGGAGCTGGAACCGGAAGAGGTGGATGAAAATGGCGTCGGAAGGACACTGACATGCATTGGGTTCAGGCCGCTGCCGGATGATGTGGCGCATGAGATAAGCAGGAAGTTTCAGCTGTACAGATGATGAAAAATGCATTATTGACGCTGACTTCTGAATATGGTATAATATATAATAAAGAAAAGCTTTTCAAAATATATAATACTACAATTAAATAAAGTGGTCTTTTGGCATAAGAGCGATATTAAGCCAACTTATGTTGAAATGATAACACTTTAAGAAGCCTTGTTTTGCAAGGCTTCTTTTTTTTGCGGAATATAACAAAAAAAATAAAATTAAAAAAAGGCTGCAAAAACAGCCTTTTAAATACAGAAAAGTTGTCAGCCGCCTTAATGGTCCTCTCCATATCCACGAAGAACGACTTTGCCGGCCTCATCTACAACCTCAATCAGACATCCTGGCTGCCAGCCTTTGTATCTGAGTGGTTTAACTTTGCCGAATTCTGACATACAGTCGAAAATCTCGTAACTCTCGCCGTGACAATCGTCCATGTTGATGTAGTCAATGAGCCTCTGCGGAGTCATTAAGGAAGAAACCGGCTCATCATCAATCATATGCTGCACCAAAAACATAGAGCATTCGCTCATTGTCGCCGGTTCGCCGTCAGGTGCATAGTCGCAATCTTTGTGAAATTCTTCTTCGTTCTTGTATTCTAAATTTTCTGATATTTCTGACATATTGCGTTCTCCTTTCTTACTGAAGTTCATTGTAATCAAAAATCAGTGGTATTACTTTTTCCTGATACCATTTTTGTTCTGACTCAAAAAAATCAATAAGCGGTGCGTAATCGCGCTTGTTCTGCGCGGCACTAAGATACCGGTAATACTTGATTTTGTTTTCGTCTCTAATGATTACAGGTGTAATGTCTGCATCAAGACATTGTTTCAGCAGAATCATACGTCCGACACGTCCGTTTCCGTCCTGGAATGGGTGAATATTTTCAAAAACTGCGTGGAATTTCGCAATATCTCTCAGCTCAACTTTCTTTTTGCCGGTATACTCGGCAAGTAGAGCTTCAATCATTGCCGGTACTTCCTGTGGAAGAGCAGTAGTGATATCACCAACAAGATTTGCACGCTTTTTCCAGTCTCCGACTGCATATCCGTTTGCCATATCTTCAAAAACGCCCTCTTTGAGGTTTTTGTGCATGCCTTTGATGATATCGGCAGTAAGCGGTTCGCCTGCGTGCTTCATCATGTAGTTAAACATCTTGAAGTGACCGTTCATTTCTTCCACGTCTTTTGCTCTGAAGATTGTGTCTTCGTCATCTGCGAAAAAAGTGCCGGTATCGAATAATGATGCGGTCTGTTTTTCTGTTAATGTACTTCCCTCAATCTTATTGGAGTTGTAAGCCATGCTGCGCTGCGTAAAGCCATATGCTCCACTGCGGTCCTGGTTTTGGAACTCAATTGTTAGGCGTTGTTTTAATCTTTCTGTAAATTTTTTATCCTGCATTTTGCATTCTCCTTTCTTGTTTGTTATATACGTTCAATATGCAAAATGTAGCATTTTTAACAAATTGCAGATGTATTCAGTATATCATACGACGAGGCAAAAGAAAAACAAAAAAAAAAGCGCCAAAGCGCCTTTTCGTTGTCTTAGTTTTAAAACAGTGAACCCTCCCTGCCTAATCCGCTTTCGCGAATATAGACGGGGCTTCCAAACTCCGCATGGACTTTC
>ERZ836441.1609-NODE-1609-length-20866-cov-4.813512_pt1 | contig 20866 bp, 15 predicted proteins | sample MGYA00519686_ERZ836441 | MGnify/ENA primary metagenome ERZ836441 (study PRJEB31850, sample SAMEA3708800) | human gut metagenome | biome: human gut; feature: human-associated habitat; material: faeces | place: China | collected 2014 ... | reverse complement strand
CGTGCCGCTCACATCCGCCACGCGCGTCATGGGCGCGGCCTGCTCGCCGCCCGCCGCAATGCTGTCAATCGAAACAGGCATGGGCGTTGCGGCCGCATCGACCGCCGTGCCGCTCAGGCGCGGGGCAAAGGCGCTCACGCAGGCAATCGCCAGCGCCGCGCAGCAGAGCGCGGGCACGAGGCGCGGCATGGGGGCGCGCCGTTTGGTTTTCTCGTTTGCGGCGAATAAGATGCGCCGCTTCATCGCTTCATCCGCATGCAGACCGGAGAGCATCTCGTTCGCCATCGGCGCGAGGTGCTCAAGCTCCTTGATGTCAATCACCGGTTGCTTCCTCCTTCAAAAGGCTTTCCAGTTTTTTTCTCGCTCTGGAAAGGCGGCTGGAAATCGTCCCTTCCGGCAGACCCAGCATCTGCGCAATCTCCGCTATGCCCAGTCCCTGATAATAGTGCAGCAGGATCGTTTCACGGAACTGCCTCGGCAGCTTGTGAATGGCGCGCATCAGCTCGGCCTTTTCCTCGCGCTGCTCGAACGTCTCTTCCTGCGCCGGAATGATATCCAGCGTCGGCGCGCCGAGCACCACGCGCTTGAGCCATGCGCTGCGCCACAAATCGCGGCAGCAATTCACCGTCACGCGAAGAAGCCACGCTTTTTCGCAGCCGGGGGCAATCGCCTCGCCGCGCGTATAGAGCTTGACGAACACATCCTGACAGACGTCTTCGGCCTTTTGTTTATCCGCCAGATAAAAATACGCCATGCGCAGCACGTCGTCCGCGTATTGCGCATACAGCTCTTCGAATTGAGCCTGACGATCCGGCGCTTTCACGCTGCTTTCCAACCGTTTCACTTCCTACCCTCAGACATTAAGACGAATGAACCCGCCGTTTTCATCCGTTAAAAATGAAAAAAATCATAAAAAGATTATACCATGATGCGCCGCGCTTCCGCAAGGCTTGACATTGTGGGAAGATATAACACAGAAGGGGGGCGGGGGGCGCTCCAAAAGGCAAAAAGGACGCGGGAAGGCGCTGCCTTCTCACGTCCTTTTTATACAGCGAATGGGCAGAATCGGAATTTTGCATCAATTCCGATAACGGGCTCAGCCCGCTTGCCGCTTACTTCTGAACGAGGTGGATGGCGAAGCCCGCGATCTCGTCCTTGAGGTAGATGGCCTTGAGCTGGCCGTCCTTCACGTTGGCGCTGCTCTCGTCAAACTCGAAGCCCTGACGCTCGAGATACGCCTTGGCGCGCACGATGAAGTTGGTCTTGATGCCGATGTGGCCCTTCGCGCCGCGGAACGGGCTCTTCATCACCTCGATGCCCGTGCCCGCGAAGATGGAGCTGTTGCCGACCTTCATCGTCCAGCCCAGCAGCTTGCACAGCTTGGTCGCGGTATCCATGGCCTCGGCCTCGTCGGCGCTGTTGATGCCCACGTGCGCGATCTCCAGCCCCAGCATGAGCTGAACGGCGGAGGCGGTCAGGGTGCGGACGCGATCCCAATCCTTGGCCTTCACGGCGTCGCCCGGAACCATCCAGCTTCCGCCGCAGCAGATGATCTTGTTGAAGGAGAGGTAATCCAGCAGGTTCTTCTCGTTCACGCCGCCGGTGGGCATAAACTTCATATCGACATACGGCGCGGCGATGGACTTGATGTACTTCAGGCCGCCGGCCGCCTCAGCCGGGAAGAACTTCACGGTCTTCAGACCCAGAGAGAGCGCGACCTCGATATCGCTCGGGTTCGCCGTGCCGGGGCAGACCGGGATGCCGATCTCCTGGCAGTGCTTAACGGTGGTCGGGTTCAGACCCGGGGAGACGATGAACTTCGCGCCGGCGGCCACCGCGCGATCCACCTGCTCGCAGGTGAGCACGGTGCCCGCGCCGACGACCATATCCGGGAACGCTTCGGTCATGTTCTTGATCGCGTCCGCCGCGGCGGCGGTGCGGAAGGTGACCTCCGCGCACGGCAGGCCGCCGTCAATCAGCGCCTGCGCAAGCGGCACGGCGTCCGCCGCGTCGTTGATGGCGATAACCGGCACGATGCCGATTCGGGAAAGCTGCTCCATCATATCCATATTGTGTTTCCTCCTTCAGAGTATTCTGAATGTATTGATGCGATTTGCCGCCCGAAGGCGGCAAAGGGCTGCGTGATTAGCGAACGAAATCCTCGCGCATCGGGGTGAAGATATCCAGCAGCGTGCCTGCCTTGACGCAGGCGCAGCCGTGCACCTTGCCGCCCTCCACGGCGATGGAATCGCCCTTCTTCATCGAGCGGGTGACCCCCTCGACGGTATAGGTGAATTCGCCGTCCAGCACGTAGGAAATCTGCGTGTGCGGATGGCTGTGCGCCGCGCCGACCGCGCCGGTATCGAAACCGACCTCGACGAGCATCACGTTTTCGTTATAGGCGCGGATTTTGCGGCGCTGGCCGCCGCCCAGCTCAATCCACTGGGGCTCTTCGTTGGCGATAAACGTGTTCATCCGAAACATCTCCCAACTCTATGCTTTGTTTCGCCCGCGTCCGCCCAAAACCGGTCGGCGGACGCGGGGGAAGCGGAGGCCTTAGACCTCCATGCCAAAGTACTCGACCGCGTTGTTGTAGCAGATGCCGCGCACCAGCTCGCCCAGCGTGTCGTAATCCTCCGGGTATTCGCCGTTCTCGACCCACTTGCCGATCATGTTGCACAGGATGCGGCGGAAATACTCGTGGCGCGGGTAGGAGATGAAGGAGCGGGAATCCGTCAGCATGCCGACGAAGCGCCCCAGCAGACCCAGCGACGCGAGCGCGTGCATCTGGTCTTCCATGCCGTATTTCTGATCGCAGAACCACCAGCCGGAGCCGAACTGAATCTTGCCCGGAATGCCGTCGCCCTGGAAGTTGCCCAGCATGGTGCCGATGACGTAGTTATCCTTCGGGTTGAGGCAGTAGAGGATGGTCTTGGGCAGGTTTCCGGCGCGCTCCTCCTCGGCCAGCAGCTTGGAGAGGTTCTCCGCGATGCAGGTATCGTCGATGGAGTCAAAGCCCACGTCCGCGCCGTACTTCTCGAACATGCGCGGGTTGTTGTTGCGCATCGCGCCGATGTGATACTGCTGCGCCCAGCCGCGCGCCTTGTACATGCGCGCCAGCTCGACGAGCACATAGGTCTTATAGGAGGCGATTTCCGCCTCGGTCAGCGGCGCGCCGCTCATGGCCTTGCGGAAGGCCTCGCCCGCGATGTGCGTGCTCGGCACGCCGTAGGGCACGGTATCCAGCGCGTGGTCGGACAGGCGCGCGCCATGCGCGTGGAAGAAATCCAGACGGGCTTCCAGCGCCTGCATCATGCTTTCCAGATTCAGGCAGTGGATGCCGGAGACGCGGGACAGGCGGTTCATGTAATCCACAAAGCCGCCGCGCTCGATGTTGAGCACCTTGTCCGGCCGCCAAGCCGGATAGACCTTGAAGCTGCAGGTGGCGTCCTGCTCGATCAGGGTGTGATGCTCCAGATCGTCCACCGGGTCGTCGGTGGTGCAGATGACCTTCACGCCGAATTTCTCGATCAGGCCGCGGCAGCGGTATTCCTCCGTCGCCAGCAGCGCGTTCGCGCGATTCCAGATATCCTCGGCGGTCTTTTCGCTCAGGATATCCTCGATGCCGAACACGCGGCGCAGCTCCAGATGCGTCCAGTGGAACATCGGGTTGCCGATGCAGTATTTGAGGCTCGCGGCAAAGGCCAGCCACTTGTCATGCCAGCTCGCGTTGCCGCGGATGAACTTCTCGTCCACGCCGTTGGAGAGCATCACGCGCCACTTGTAGTGGTCGCCGCCGAGCATCAGCTCGCCGATGTTTTCGAACTGATGGTTTTCATAGATCATGCGCGGGGAGATGTGGCAATGATAGTCATAAATCGGCATGTTTTCCGCGTACTCGTGATACAGCTTTTTGGCCACGTCATTTTCAAGCAGAAAATCCTGATCCATAAACGGTTTCATGGGGTTCTCCTCCTTTGCTTTTGGTTCCTTCCGTCCGCCCCGAAGCGGGAAAAAACGGGAGGAAATATCGGGGGTTACAGCGGGGAAAGAGCGCCCTCTCCGAGGGAGCTGTCACGGCATCGCCGTGACTGAGGGAGTATTACGTATTACAGCGTTACGCCGTCCTTGAAAATCGCGATTTCGCGATAATCGTGCGTCTCGCTCTGCGTCCGTTCGCCGGAGGCGATGGCCAGCAGCTTTTTGAAAAAGACCTCGGTCGTCTCCTGCATGTCCGCGCCCTGCGCGAGAATACCGGCGTTGAAGTCGATCCAATCGCGCTTCTTTTCGGCGAGCGGGGTGTTGGTGGAAACCTTCACCGTCGGAATCGGCGCGCCGACCGGCGTTCCGCGCCCCGTGGTGAAGAGCACCATCTGCGCGCCGGCGGCCATCAGCGCCGTGATCGCGCAAAGGTCGTTGCCCGGCCCCTGCACGAGGTTCAGCCCCTTCTCGGTCACGGGCTCGCAATAGCGGAGCACATCGCGCACCTCGGCCGTGCCGCCCTTCTGGGTGCAGCCGAGGGATTTGTCTTCCAGCGTGGTGATGCCGCCCGCCTTGTTGCCGGGGGAGGGATTTTCGTAGACCTCCTGCCCATGGCGGATGAAGTATTCCTTGAAATTGTTGATGAGATCAACCGCCTTGCGGAAGGTCGCCTCGTCCTTGCAGCGATCCATCAGGATGGTCTCCGCGCCGAACATCTCCGGCACCTCGGTCAGCAGCGTCGTGCCGCCATGGCGCGCCAGCAGATCGGACGCGCAGCCCAGAAGCGGGTTGGCGGTGATGCCGGACAGGCCGTCGCTGCCGCCGCACTTGAGGCCGATGACCAATTCGGAAGCGTCCACCGTCTGCCGCTTGTAGGCGGAGGCGTAGGCGGTCAGCTCGTCGAGGAGCCGCATGCCCGCCTCGATTTCATCCTCCACATCCTGCGTGACGAGGAATTTCACGCGCTCGGGGTTGTAGCCGCCGAGCACCTTCTTGAATTCGTTTACGTTGTTGTTTTCACAGCCGAGGCTCAGCACGAGCACCGCGCCCGCGTTCGGATGGCGCACCATCGAGGCGAGCAGCTTCTGGGTGTTCTTGTGATCCTCGCCGAGCTGGCTGCATCCATAGGGGTGGACGAAGCAGTGAATACCGTCCACGCGGTCGCCGTAGGCCGCCTGCGCCATGCGCTCAAGCGTCTTGGCCGTGCCGTTGACGCAGCCGACGGTGTTCACAATCCAGACCTCGTTGCGGATGCCCACGCGGCCGTCCTCGCGCACATAGCCCTCGAACGTGGCCTTGCGATCCACGGGCATGGCGCAGGGATGCGGGTGATAGCCGTATTCCAGCAGGCCGGAGAGGTTGGTCTTGACGTTGTGGGTGTGCACCCAGCTTCCCGCCGAAATGGGCTGCGTCGCGTGGCCGATGGGGAAGCCGTATTTGACGACGTTCTCGTTTTCGGCGATGTCGCAGAGCGCAAACTTGTGCCCGGCGGGGATATCCTCGCGCAGCGTCACGCCGAGCGCTTCTTCACCGGCCTTGAGCGGCTGGAGCGCCACGGCGACATTGTCGCGCGGATTGATGCGGATCAATCTGCTCATGCTTTTGCCACAACCTCTTCAATCGCCTTCGCGGCGCCCTTGGTGAAGATCGCGTCCAGAGAAGCGGCGACGGAGGCCTCGAAGCCCGGAAGCTCGGCGGTCAGGTCGCTGCCCCAGAAATCGGCGTTGGTCAGCACGGCGTGCGCGATTTCCGCGGCCGGCTTGCCGGTCATGCCCGCGAAGAAATCAAGCACAAACTGATCGTCGGCAATCGGGTATTCGTTGCCCGCGGCGCGAACGCCGACGAAGGAGCCGTCCTCCTTCTTTTTGCCGCAGTAGAAGGCGATGAACGCCGCCATCGAGAAGGTCAGGATCTTCGGCAGTTTGCCCGTGCGCTTCACGTATTCCTTGATGGTCGGCAGCACGCGCGCGCGGAACTTGCTCTGGCTGTTGAGCGCGATGGAGAGCAGCAGGTGACGGTTGAACGGGTTGGAGAAGCGCTCGAAAATCGCGGATGCGAACGCCTCGAGGTCGTCCTTGGGCAGGTCGAGGGTCGGCATGATCTCGTTGAACAGCGCCTGAGACATATAGGCGCGCATGGTGTCGTCCGCCATGCAGTCGCCGACGATCTCGTGCCCCGCCAGATACGCGCCGAGCACCATGGAGGTATGCGCGCCGTTGAGCATGCGCACCTTGCGCAGCTTATACGGGGAGACGTCCTGCGTGAAGACGACGTTGCAGCCCGCCTTCTTGAAGGGCAGCTCGTCCTCGATCCAGGCCGGGCCTTCGATGACCCACAGGCCGAACGGCTCGGCGGTGTCGAGCATGTTGTCGCGGTAGCCGAATTCCTCGTAGAGCGTCTCGGCCTCGCCGCGCGGATAGCCGGTGACGATGCGATCCACCAGCGTGGAGCAGAAGACGTTTTCCTCCTTCAGCCAGGTCTTGAACGCCTCGGAAAGCCCCCACTGCTCGGCGGTCTTCAGGCAGCACTCTTCGAGGTTGCGGCCGTTGTAGTCGATCAGCTCGCAGGGCAGCAGGATGAAGCCGGTGCCCTTCTTGCCGCCAAAGGCGGTGAAGCGCTCGTAGAGCAGGCGGGTCAGCTTGCCGGGGTAAGAAGCCTGCGGCTTGTCGTCAAAGCTGTCCTTGCCGGTGTAGACGATGCCCGCCTCGGTGGTGTTGGAGATGATGATGCGCATATCCGGGTTGTGCGCCAGCGCCAGATAGCCCTCGAAATCTTCATACGGGGAAAGGCCGCGCTTGACGCTCTGGATGATGCGCTCGTCCTTGCTGGGCTTGCCGTCCACCTGACCGCGCAGGATCAGGGTATACAGGCCGTCCTGCTCGTTGAGCATGGAAACCATGCCGCGCTCGATGGGCTGCACAATCACCACGCCGGCGTCCATACCGGCTTTTTCGTTGGCCATATCAATCATCCAGTCGCAGAAGGCGCGCAGGAAACCGCCCTCGCCGAACTGAATGACGCGCTCCGTCTTGGGCGCGACGCCGCGCGCCATCTTGACGGAAGGAAGGGTGGATGCGTTAAGCTGAACCATGGATAATAACCTCCCAAAAAGATGAAAGTCGTGAAAACCTGCCGGAGGGCATGAGAAGCCCCTCGTTTAGCTAGATACAGTATAGCACCGTTTCCCAAATCGCGTCAAGATTTCTGGCAAAAGGAACCGTGAAGATTTGGTCAATGTGAATAGATTGTCAGACGACTAAGCGAAAGGACGGAAGAATCGAATTTACGGCGTTCTGCTTGAGCGCTGAACGTGATAAAAAAGCGGCGGAAAAAAAGGAATTCGCCGCTGGAGGTATTTTTTTGCGGCTTCGCTCCGCAAGGGGCGCGGCGGCGAAGTTTTCCCCCGCGCGCGCCATTTTCGCCATGAAAAGGTTGATAAACCCCCGCAAAGATGCTACAATAATAAACTGAGCGGCAATGTGGAGTTTTTCGTTCGGCGAAAGGCCAAATCCCGGCCGCGCATTGGAGGATAGCATGAGCTTTTTCAGCAAATTATTCGACCCGTCCGCCGGGGAGATCAAACGCCTGAACAAAATTGTCGATAAGATTGATTCGTTTGAAGAAGAACACAAGGCGCTGACCGACGAGCAGCTTCGCGGCAAGACCGCGGAGTTCCGCGAGCGCCTCAAAAACGGCGAAACGCTGGATGATCTGCTGCCGGAGGCGTATTCCGTCGTGCGCGAGGCGACCTGCCGCGTGACCGGCAAGCGCCAATTCCGCGTGCAGATGCTCGGCGGCATCGTGCTCCATCAGGGGCGCATCGCCGAGATGAAGACCGGCGAGGGCAAGACCCTGACGGCAACCATGCCGGCGTACCTCAACGCGCTTTCGGGCGAGGGCGTGCACGTCGTGACCGTCAACGACTATCTGGCCAAGTTCCAGGGCGAAGACGTCGGCCGCATCTTCCGCTTCCTCGGCATGACCGTGGGCGTGATCGTGCACGATCTGACGCAGGAGGAGCGCAAGGCGGCGTATGCCTGCGACGTGACCTACGGCACGAACAACGAGATGGGCTTTGATTACCTGCGCGACAACATGGTGATCTACCAGAAGAACATGGTGCAGCGCGGCCACCACTTCGCCATCGTGGACGAGGTGGACTCCATCCTCATCGACGAGGCGCGCACCCCGCTGATTATCTCCGGCGCGGGCGACAAATCCACCGACCTGTATGAAAAGGCGGATCGCTTCGTCTGCACCCTGCAAAGGGGCGAAGAGCCGGAGCAGGACCGTTGGGAGGAAAACCCGCTCTCCGACGAGGAGCTGGCGGCGATGCGCAAGGATTACGTCATCGACGAGAAAAAGAAGACCTGCAACCTGTCCGAGGCGGGCGTGCGCAAGGCGGAGCGCTGGTTCGGCGTGGAGAACCTCTCCGACATCGCCAACAACGAGCTGCTGCATCACATCAACGCCGCGCTGCGCGCCCACGCGCTGATGAAGCGCGACGTGGACTACGTGGTGCAGAACGACGAGGTCGTTATCGTCGATGAATTCACCGGCCGCCTGATGGTCGGCCGCCGCTACAGCGACGGTCTGCATCAGGCCATCGAGGCGAAGGAGCACGTGAAGGTGCAGCGCGAGAGCAAGACGCTGGCGACCGTCACGTTCCAGAATTATTTCCGCATGTACAGCAAGCTCTCCGGCATGACCGGCACGGCCAAGACGGAGGAGGAAGAATTCAAGGGCATTTACAAGCTCGACGTGGTGCAGATTCCGACCAACCGCCCGATGATCCGCAAGGACATGAACGATCTGGTCTACCGCACCCAGAAGGGCAAGTTCAGTCAGGTGATCGAGGAGATCGAGCGCCGCCACAAGACGGGTCAGCCGATTCTGGTCGGCACGGTTTCCGTCGAGGTCAGCGAAATGCTCTCCAAGATGCTGCGCATGCGCGGCATCGAGCACGTCGTGCTGAACGCGAAATACCACGCCCGCGAGGCGGAGATCGTCGCGCAGGCCGGTCACTACGGCGCGGTGACGATCGCCACGAACATGGCCGGCCGCGGCACGGACATTCTGCTGGGCGGCAACCCGGAATTCCTCGCCCGCCGCGCGATGAAGCAGAAGGGATACGAGGACAACGTGATCGACGAGGCCACCGGCTTCAACGAGAACGTCAGCGAAGAGGTGCTCGCCGCGCGCGTGATCTATAAGCAGCTCTATGCCGATTTCAAGAAGCAGACGGACGCCGAGCACGACCGCGTGATCGCCGTCGGCGGCCTGCACATCATCGGCACGGAGCGCCACGAATCCCGCCGCATCGACAACCAGCTCCGCGGCCGCGCGGGTCGTCAGGGCGACCCCGGCTCCTCCCAGTTCTTCCTCTCCATGCAGGATGACCTGATGCGCCTGTTCGGCAGCGAGCGCGTCAGCGGCCTGATTGAAAAGATGGGTCTGGCCGAGGACGAGCCGATCGAGGCGAAGATGCTCACCGGGCAGATTGAAAACGCCCAGAAGCGCATCGAGGCGCGCAACTACGAGATCCGCAAGAACGTGCTGCAATATGACGACGTGATGAACGAGCAGCGCAAGGAGATCTACGAGCAGCGCAAGCAGGTGCTCGAGGGGCGCGATATGCACGAAACCATCGTCAAGATGGCGGACAAGCTCATCGAGGAAGCCGTCGCGACCTATTGCGGCAACGGCGACGAATACGCCGATTGGGACATGGAGGGGCTGACGCAGTACCTGGAGCGCCTGTGCATCCGCATCGGCTTCTTCAAGGCGCACGAGGAAGCCTTCAAGACGGTCGATAAGGAAGAGCTGACCGCCAAGCTCAAGCAGGAGGCGCGCGATTTCTACGCCCTGCGCGAGAAGGGCTTCGAGCTGATCCACATCGACCCGCGCGAGCTGGAGCGCGTCGTGCTGCTCTCCTGCGTGGATCGCCGCTGGATGGATCACATCGACGCGATGGATCAGCTCCGCGACGGCATCGGCCTGCGCGCCTACGGCAACAAGAACCCCATCACCGAATACCAGATCGAGGGCTACGACATGTTCGACGAGATGGTGCACTTCATCCGCGAAGACACCGTTCGCCGCATGTATCAGGCGCGCATCAACATTCCGCAGCAGCGCAAGGAAGTCGCCGAGCCGAAGGAAACCAACCTCGAGCAGGCCAAGGCGGCGGGCGGCCCTTCCGGCCCGAAGCGCGTGCAGAAGCAGGTCGGCCGAAACGACCCCTGCCCCTGCGGAAGCGGCAAGAAGTATAAAAACTGCTGCGGGAAGGACAACGGCTGAGGCGGCGCTTTATCCGCGTTTCTCGCAGAATCCGCTTTTTGCTTGATGATTCTTTTGAACAAAACCAACGCATAAAAGGATGTGAATCAACGTGATCGAACTGGATCTCTATCGCCAGCAGATGGCACAAATCCGCGAAAGCATTGTTGAGGCAGGTGAGTCACTTTAACGTCGCCGGCTTGAAGGAGCAGCTTCTCGAGCTGCACGAGACGATGAACGAGCCGGATTTCTGGAACGACCTCAAGCGCTCAACCGAGGTCAGCCGGAAGGTGCGCATCACGGAAAACAAGGTGGAGCATTACGAAAAGCTCTGCCAGCGCGCCGACGATGTGGACGCGACCATGGAGCTCGCCGAGGAAATGCAGGATACCGACCTGCTGGCCGAGGCGGGCGAGGAAATCAAAAAGCTGCAAAGCGACCTCGAGGAGCTGCGGCTGGAAAGCCTGCTGCGCGGCGACTACGACAGCAACAACTGCTATCTCTCGCTGCACGCGGGCGCGGGCGGAACCGAGGCGCAGGATTGGACGCTCATGCTCTATCGCATGTACACCCGTTACTGCGAGCGCCACGGCTTCACCGTCAAGCTCATCGATATGCTCGACGGCGACGAGGCGGGGCTCAAGTCCGTGACCTTTGAGGTGGACGGCGAAAACGCCTACGGCTTCCTGCGCAGCGAAAAGGGCGTGCACCGTCTGGTGCGCATCAGCCCGTTCGACTCCAACGCGCGCCGCCAGACGAGCTTCTCCTCGCTGGATGTTTCGCCGATCATCGACGACGACGACAACGAGATCGAGATCGACATGAAGGACGTCCGCGTGGACACCTACCACGCCAGCGGCGCGGGCGGACAGAACGTCAACAAGACCAGCTCCGCCGTGCGCATGACGCACTTCCCGACGGGCATCGTCGTCTCCTCCCAGACGAGCCGCGATCAGGTGCACAACCGCGAGAATTGTATGCGCATGCTGCGCGCAAAGCTCGTCGAACTGCGCGAGCGCGAGCGCGAGGAAAAGATGGCCGACATCAAGGGCGAGATGAAGAAGATCGAATGGGGCAGCCAGATCCGCTCCTATGTCTTCCACCCGTATTCGCTGGTGAAGGATCATCGCACCGGGTATGAGACGAGCAACGTTGACGCCGTGATGGACGGCGAGCTGGACGGCTTCATCACCGCGTATCTGCAAATGCAGTAAGCGCGAATTCCTGACAAACCAAAACGAACCGGGGACTGTCAAGCTAAAAACCTGATATTTCAAGAATAAAACGAAGTGTTTATGCCCGAAGGTTTCCAAAGGGCGAGCGGAAAGCCCTTTGGTGGGGCGATGGGGCAAAGCCCCATATCCCAAAATGCTTTAGATATTTGTTTCTTGAAACATTTGGTTTAAGCATGACAGTCTTTTTCTGAATAAGGTGGCGTTATGAAAAGACAAAAATGGATCGTCGGCCTGATGGCGGCGCTGTCCGTCATGCTTGCCGCCGTCGGCTCTCTCTGCGGCGCCATCGAGCGGGAAGCGGTTGATCCGGCGCTCTACGGGGAAAAATCCCGCGCGGCGGTCGCGCAGACGCACGGCATGCGCGACGACGACGCGGTGACCGCCTATATCGGCATGGACGCGGCGCGCCAGCACGACGCGGCGCAGACCATCGCGCTGTATATGGCGCTGGGCGGCGAGGATGCGCCGCTGGCCGTGGACGAGCTGAACGAGAAGGAAATCAGCCACATGAGCGACGTGCGGCGGCTGATTGCGCTGTGCAGAACGATGCGCACAGGCTGCATTTCGCTGGCGGCGGGGCTGGCCGTGGCGATGGCGTGGGTCGGCGCGGCGCTGGAAAAGCGCCATCGTCCGGTGCTGATCGGCGCGGTTTGCGGGGCGCTCGTGCCGGCGGCCGCCGCGGGCGTTGTCGGCGGCATGATGAACGCGGCCGGGTTTGAGGCGGTGTTCGTCGGCCTGCATCGGCTGATTTTCACCAACTCAAACTGGATGCTCAACCCGGCGACGGATATTCTGATTCGGATGATGCCGCAGGCGCTGTTTGAAACGGCGCTGCGCGACGTGCTCGGGCAGTTCGCGCTGGTGTTTGCGCTGGCCGTGCTGCTGCTGGCGGCGGCGTATGCCGTCGTTTCCGGCATGGTGAAGCGGCAGTTGACACAGACGGAGGAAAGACCATGAACTACGAACAGAGCGCCAAAGCGCAGACCGAACGCCTGATGGCGGACGGCCACGCGACGATTTTGGCGATTGAATCCAGCTGCGACGAAACGGCCGCCGCGATTGTGCGCGACGGACGGCAGGTGATCTCCTCCGTGATTTCCTCGCAGATTCCGCTGCACGCGATGTACGGCGGCGTTGTGCCGGAAATCGCGTCGCGCGCGCACGTGGAGAGCGTCGATCCCGTGGTGGACGAGGCGCTCAAAAAGGCGGGCATGACGCTTTCCGACGTGGACGCGGTGGCCGTGACCTACGGCCCCGGTCTGGTCGGCGCGCTGCTCATCGGCGTTTCGGCGGCCAAGGCGCTGGCCTACGCGGCCGGTAAGCCGCTCGTCCCGGTGAACCACATCGAGGGGCACGTCAGCGCGAACTATGTGGCGCACCCCGATCTGGAACCGCCGTTCGTCTGTCTGGTGGCCTCGGGCGGCCACAGCCATATCGTCCGCGTGGAGGATTACGGCGTGTATACCCTGCTGGGGCAGACGATGGACGACGCGGCGGGCGAGGCGTTTGACAAGGCGGCGCGCGTGCTCGGCCTGCCGTATCCGGGCGGGCCGCTGCTGGACAAGCTCAGCCGCGAGGGCAACCCGTACGCGCTGAAGCTGCCGCATGTGCAGACGCCGGGGCGCTATGATTACAGCTTCTCCGGCCTGAAAACGGCGCTGATCAACACGGTGCACAAGCTGCGCCAGAACGGACAGGACGTGCCCGCCGCCGATATCGCCGCCAGCTTCCAGCACGCGGCGGTGGAGCTGCTGAGCGACAAGGCGATGCTGGCCGCCGTCGAAACGGGCGCGAAGACCGTCGCGCTGGCGGGCGGCGTGGCGAGCAACAGCGGCCTGCGCAACACGATGAACGACAAATGCCAGAAGGCGGGGCTTCGTCTGGTGATGCCGCCGCCGATCCTCTGCACGGACAACGCGGCGATGATCGGCAGCGCGGCGTTCTATCGGCTCATGCGCGGGGAAATCGCGGGGCTGGATTTGAACGCCTGCCCGTCGCTGAGGCTGGTATATCCTGTACAGTAAATGCGCAAACCCGAAATCTTGCGTAAATCCGGTAACGGGCGCGCGATGCGCGCCCCTACAACGTTGCGAAAAAGGCAACCGCATACCCGTAGGGGCGCGCATTGCGCGCCCGCATTTTGTACAGAATTTGCTTTTTGCTGAAATATTGGAATAAAATCAAGTATTTGCGCCCGAAGGTTTCCAAAGGGCGATGCGCCAAACAGGCGCCGTAAACGCTCGGAAAGCCCTTTGGTGGGGCGATGGGGCAAAGCCCCATATCCAAAAAAAACGGGGCGCTGTCCCCAAATCCACCGAAGTGTTCGGCGGGTTTGGAGGCAGCGCCCCGTTGGTTTAGATCACCTTTTTCAGCCCCGGAATCCGGCTCATGGCAACCGAAATCGCGAGCGACGCGAGGAACACCAGCAGCGATACGCCCACGATGCTCAGCAGCAGCGCCCCGGCGGCGACGGGATAGGCGATATCAAGCCGCTCCAGCACGAGGGCGTGAACCAGATAGACGCCGAACGTGCATTTGGAAACGAGCAGCAGCGCGCGCTGCGCCTTCGCGCCGGGATTCAGGCGCAGCGCCTTGAAGAAGACGAAGAGCGCCGCCGTCATCGTCAGCACGCCCAGCGACGCGCCGGAGGTGAAGACGGAGCTGGTGGTCTGAAGCGCGGCGGAGTGCCAGCGCGTCAGCCAAATCGTCATCAGGCAGGAAAGGCAGCCCGCCGCGTAGAGCAGGCGGCGCGCCGCTTTGGGGAGCGGATAGGCCATCAGGTAATGACCCAGCACAAAGGCATACAGCGCGGTCAGGCCGCGATAGGGGTTGAGCTGCGCGCAGGCGGATTGGAGGGACTGGAGAACGTCCTTGTGCGGCCCATCAAACAGCAGCGCGAAATTCAGCGCGCGGCCGATGAGATAGGTGAACAAAAAGCCGATGAGCAGAAAATACTCGGTCGCCTTTTTGGATTCGGTGATTTTGCGGAGCAGCGGCACGACGGCATACAGGCTGATGAGCGTGAAGACGAACCACATGTGATAATGGCCGCGGAGCAGCTCGTTGAGGAACGTCCACTTGCCCTTGCCGCGCAGCAGGCAGTACGTGAGCGCGTAGACCGCCGACCAGAACACGAAGGCGGCGGCCAGACGCGCGATGTTTTTCCGGTACAGCGTTCGGGTGCTCATCGCCTTCTGCGGGGCGAGGAGAAACGCGCCGCTGAGCATGAAGAACGCCGAAACATTCCAGCAGCAAAGGCCGGTGATCGCGTTCATCACGTTCCAGGGGGCGGAGGCGATTTCCACGTCGAGATACGCCTGCGGGCTGACGTGCAGCATGACCACCGTGAACGCGGCCAGAATACGGAGCAGATCCAAGCCCCAGTTTCTTTCAACGGTTTTGGTTTCCATAGATGTGCGCACTCTCTTTCTGGTGAAGTCGCCTTTGGGGCGCGTTATCCGACGGAATCCTCGAACGGCACGAACAGCGCCGGGTCGGGCGTCGGGGTGAAGGTGGGCAGCGGCGTGAACGTGGGCGCGGGGGTACCGGTCGGGCGCGGCGTCTCGAACACGGTCGTTTCGGGCACAGGCGTCTCAGGCACTGGCGTCTCGAACATGGGCGTCTCGGGCGCGGGCGTCTTCTCGGGCTGCGCGGCAATCAGACTGACGGCGGCGGAGAAGAGCAGCGCCTGCGTCTGCTTGCCCGCCGCGCCGTCCACGGTCAGGCCGTGATCGCTCTGGAAATCCTTGACGGCCTGAATGGTGCCGCCGTAATAGCCGCCGGTGATCGAGCCATGGTAATAGCCCAGCTCGGTCAGCCGCATTTGCAGCATATATACGTCCTCGCCCTTCTTCCCGCGGGAGAGCGTTCGGTATTGGGTCGGCCAGTTTTCCGGGGCATATGCCGGCGTGGCCGTCGGGGCAGGCAGCGGGTTTTCGCGCAGGGTGGAGGTGTTGAGCGTGGGCTTGAGCGTCATCGTGTATTCCGGGTCGTAGTCGCCCTCGTAGACGGTGATGATCGTGCCCTCCTTGCAGTTTTCGTAAATCCATTTCGCGTCGGAGACGAGCAGGCGGACGCAGCCGTGGGAGGCGGGCGTGCCCAGCGCGTCGAAGGATTTGACGGAGAGGGTGTTTTCGTTCGGCTCGGAATAGAGCACGGAATGGAAGGCGTTGGCCGCGTCGATGCGCGTCAGATACTGTGCGTGGGAGCCCCATGTCGGGAAATAGCCCCAGCGGGCGCGCTTTTTCGGCATGATGGTCGTTTTGCAGGGCGTGGGGTATTTGCTCGTGCCGGTGGAACAGATCATTTCGCGCACGAGCACGGTGTATTGGCCGTTCTCGTCGTATGTATAGGCGCGGGTGATTTGGTTGACGACGTCCACCATCAGGGTGTATTTCGCCGGTTCGGGCGTGGGGGACGGCCGGGGCGTGGCTGCGGCGGGGACGGCGGCGGCGGAAAAGAGCAGCTCCTGCGTGTCGCGCCCCGCGATGCTGTCGGCGCTCAGGCCGTTGTGCGCCTGAAAGGCCTTGACGGCGGCCTTGGTCACCTTGTAATAGCCGCCGGAGACCTTCGCGTTGTAAAAGCCCAGTTCGGACAGGCGGGTTTGGAGCTGCGCGACCCGCTCGCCGGAATCGCCGTATTTGAGCGTCCGCTTGAAGGTGAAGTCAATCGGCTCGACTTCGGCGGGCGATTCGGTTTCGGCAGGCGCTTCGATTGGAGCGGGCGTTTCGGCGGGAACCGTCGTAGGCACGAAGAAATTTTCGTCGGCCGCCTCGCCGTCGGGGGAGATGAACTGAACGTTGCCGTCGTCGCCCAGGATGACCTGCCCGGCCTCGTCCTCCCAGAGGATTTTTTCGCATAAACCGCAGGTAGGAACGAGCCAGAGCAGACAGAGGAAAAGCGCGAGATGTTTCATGGAAACCTCCGAGAGATGAGTTTTCACACCCATCATAGCACAAGCATGAAATAAAAACAACCGGAGCCGCTCTTCCGACGGGAAAAGCGGCTCCGGCTGTTACAAAGGAGAATGGAGAATGAAGAATAGGGAATGTGTGTCGATATGGAAGCGCCGCGCTTACTTGCTGCCGGAGGTATCCACATCGGTCGGCTGCGGCACGACCAGATCAAGCGTCAGGGTCTTGCCGTTGCGGTCGATCTTGACGGAAACGGTGTCGCCGGAGGTCTGCTTGGCCTTGATGGCGTTCAGGTCATCCGCGGAGGTCACGGTTTCGCCCGCAAACTCGGTGATGATGTCGCCCTTTTGCAGGCCGGCGCGCTCAGCGGCGCTCATGCTGGAAACCTCGGTGATATACACGCCGACCGGCATGGAATACTGCTTGCTCATTTCCTCGGTAATATCGCGGATGGTGATGCCCAGCATGATCTGGCTGCCCTTGGTCTGATCCTTGACGGAATCCGGGTCGTTGATCATCTGCGCGACGAGATCCTTGATGTTGTTGACCGGGATGGCGTAGCCGATGCCCTCGATGCTCACGGAAGAGCTCTTGGCGTAGACGATGCCGACGACATTGCCGTAGGAATCAAACAGCGCGCCGCCGGAGTTGCCGGGGTTGATGGCCGCGTCCGTCTGAATGGCGTTGATGGTCACGTCGTCGATGGTCAGCTCCTGCTCGACGGCGGAGATGATGCCCGCGGTCACAGAGCCGTGCACCTGACCCATCGGGTTGCCGATGGCCACGGCCAGCTCGCCGACCTCAAGCTGATCGCTGTCGCCGAAGGCCGCGGCGTTCAGGCCGGTCGCGTCGATCTTGAGCACCGCGATGTCGTTGCTCTCGGAGGAACCGACGAGCGTGGCCTCGTAGGTCTTCTCCTCGCTGCCGTCGCCGGGGTTGACGTAGACGGTGATCTTGTCCGCGCCGGAGATGACGTGGTTGTTGGTCAGAACGTAGCCGTCCTCAGAGATGATGACGCCGGAACCGGCGGCCTTCTCGGTGTATTCCTGCGTGCCGCCGCGGCCGCCGCGGTTGCCGTAGCCGTAGCCGAAGCCGTAGCCGAACATGCCGCCGAACGGGTTGTAATAGTCGTTGTCGTAGGTGTTGTAGACCACCTTGGTCTCCGTCTCGATGGCCACGACGGAGGTGCCGCACTTCTTGGCGATCTCCGGGATGGTGAGGGAATCCTCGCTTGAGGCGGCCTCGATCACGCTGAAATGTTTTTCGTTGTTATCGGCCTGAGCCAGCGCGCTCATGCCGGCCGTAACCGTCAGCGCCAGCGCGGCGGTCAGGGCAATCAGGGGACGAATGGATTTACGCATAAGAATGATCTCCTTTCGGGGTTAAATCGCGGATGGTCTCGCCGGAAGGGGGCGGTGCTTTCCTGCCCGCTTTCCTTCAGGCGATGGCTGTATTATAGGAAAGGCGTATGAAGAAAAAATGGTAGACTTGAGGAAAAAACATTAAAACATTGTGACAACATTGTGTCAGGGTCAATCCGTGCCGTGAGCGCGCAAAAGCCCGGCGGCGCTTATGCGTTTCTGAGCGCGGCAAAGCCGAGCGACAGCAGGTCAAACCCGACCCGCATCAGCGGCGGCGTGCTCCGTTCGAGGGAAACGCCGTTTGTCATAATTCCCACGCCCGCGCCGGTGGCGGGATCGGCAAACAGCTCGGCGCACATGCCGTAGGCCACCCCCTGATGGCCGACGGGCGAAAAGCCGGGGAACACGCCGGGCAGATACGCGACGTTCAGGCCGCGCCCGACCGCGCCAACGCCGCCCAGCCCATCCTGCGGGGCGCGCATCAGGTCGAGCGACGCGCGGGAGAGAACGCCCATTTCCCCGTGCGAGGCGAGCAGCCCCAGCAAGGCGGCCATGCCCGCGCTGTCCGTAATCAGCCGCCCGGCGGCGCAGAGGTAATCGCGCTCGGGGTCGAAGGGATCGGGCTTGCGGCGGGAAAGCGCCTGCGCGTTGTATTTGCGGAGGGGGACGGGGAAGCGCATGCTGTAGCCGTTGACCAAATCCGACCGGGGCGCGATGCGGCCGGGGACATAGCTGGCGCGGATGGCAAGCGGCGCGAAGACGAGCGCCCGCATGATATCGTCAAACGGGCGGTTTGCCGCGCGCTCCATCGCCGCGCCCGCCGCGCCCGCGCCGAGGTTGGTATAATGAAAGGCCTCGCCGGGTCTGGCGGGCAGCCAGTTGTCGGCGTTTTCCAGCAGCTCGCGCAGGGTGCAGCCCTTCTGCATGCCGCGCGAGCCGTAATTCCCCTCGTCGCGGATGGAGGCGGTATGGGTGAGCAGCATGCGCAGGGTGACGGGCACATCCGGAAAGCGGGGATTGCGGACGGGATAGCCGAGACAGGCGGAAAGATCGTCGTCCAGCCCGAGCGCGCCGCGCTCGACCAGCGCCAGCGCGCCGAAGGTCATCACCAGCTTGCTGACGGAGGCGACGCGGAAGCAGGTTTCCTCCGTCACGGGGACGCGCCCCAGCAGGCGCGCCGTGCCGAAGCAAAACGTCTCGTGCGCCCCGGACGGGCGGCGCAGCACGACGCACGCGCCCAGCGCGCGATTCTTTTCCAGAATGGTTTCCATGGTCAATTCGAAGCGCAGGCGCGATTCGGGCGACATGCGCCCGTCCTCGCGGCGCGGGAGAACGGGAAAGCGGGAGAACGTGCGCTCGGCGCGCTCGCGCAGAACGGCCAGCTCCCCGGCGGTCGGGTTTTTCAAGGGACGGTTCCTCCTTTTGGACGGGGCTCGTTTATCCATCCATTGTAATGCGGCGCGGCGGGGCTGTCAACGCGAAAAAAATCGCGTCAACGCCTTGCGCGGATATCGAATTCACCGTATAATAACCCCACCGGATTTATCGGAAATTTTGCGCGCGGCAGCGAATGGGAGGGAAGCTCGACATGAGGACTTTTTTTGACGGATTTACAACGCTCGGCCAGCCGCTGAGCATGGCGGCGGTGCTGATGCGCATCTGCGTGGCGGTGGTGATCGGCGCGGTGATCGGCATCGACCGCGAAATCAAAAACCGTCCGGCGGGCATGCGCACGCACGTGCTGGTGTGCGTCGGCGCGGCGCTGGTTTCGCTGATCGAATGTCACGCGGTTGCGGACGCGGTGGCGCTGGGCAGCGCGGCGGTGAACGTGAGCCTTGGGCGCATCACCACGTCTGTGGTTTCCGGCGTGGGCTTCCTCGGCGCGGGTACGATCTTTATGAGCGACCGAAAGATTTCCGGCCTGACGACGGCGGCCTCGCTCTGGTGTACGGCCTGCATCGGGCTGGCGATCGGCTCGGGCTACATCCTGATGGCGGTCGCCGCGGGCGCGATCGTGCTGGTGATTCTGCGGCTGATGCAGCGCATTGTGCACGTCAACACGCTCAAGCGGCTGGAGGTGCAGTTTATCCACCGCGCGCAGACGCTGGCGTTCCTCAACGAGTACTTTATGAACCTGGGCGTGAAGGTGCTGGACGTGGATTTTCACGCGGAGAGCAGGCCGGAGGGCAATCTGTATACCAACCTGTACACGCTCTCCATGCCCGCTAAGATGAGCTATGTTGATGTGATCGGCACGCTGTCCGAGCATCCGAACATCCGCACCGTGCGGACGAGGAACCTCTAAGCCCCCGCGTCAGCGCGAGCGAAAAGCCGAGCGCGGCAAAGTCGCTGGCGCTCTGGCAGGCGAGCAGCCCCCAGAGGCCGAAGAGGCGCGGCAAAACCGCCAGCAGGGGGAGAAAGAAGAGCGCCTGTCGGCTGGTGGCGACGAGCGAGGCGCGGAGGGTGAGCCCCATGGCCTGCGTGAGCATGGTCATCAAGATGACGGCGCTCTGCGCGGGAAAGGCGACGCTTTGCAGGCGGAGCGCGCGGCGCGCGGCCTCGGCGGCCTGCGCGTCCGGCGCGAAACGGGCGGCCAGCGCCGGGGCAAGGGCGAAGAAGGCCAGACCGGCCGCCAGAGAAAACGCAATCGCGACGCGCTGACAGAAGCGATAGGCTTCCTGACAGCGCGCCGTTTGCTTTGCGCCGAAGGCCGCGCCGCAGACCGGCTGAAAGCCCTGACCGAAGCCGATGACGGCCGAGGTGAACGGCATGATCGCGCGGGCGCAGAGCCCCATGCCCGCCAGAACGGGCGCGCCGAACCCGGCGGATACGCGGGAAAGCAGCGCGGCGGACACACTCGTTGCGCCCTGGCGCAGCAGCGTCGGCAGGCCGGAGCGCATGATTTCCGAAAAGACGGCGCGCGTCAGTCGAACGCGGCGAAGCGACGGGCGGATCAGCTCGCCGTGGCGCAGGGTGTAGGCGAGCAGAACGGCCAGCGTCGCGGCCTCGCGCGCCAGCATGGCCATGCCCGCGCCGGACGCGCCCAGCCCCATGCGGCCGCAGAGAAGCGGCAGCAGCGCCGCACCCAGCGCCGAGC
>ERZ836441.1600-NODE-1600-length-20991-cov-14.074465_pt1 | contig 20991 bp, 9 predicted proteins | sample MGYA00519686_ERZ836441 | MGnify/ENA primary metagenome ERZ836441 (study PRJEB31850, sample SAMEA3708800) | human gut metagenome | biome: human gut; feature: human-associated habitat; material: faeces | place: China | collected 2014 ... | reverse complement strand
AGGCGTCACTGAAGCATCTGCTGCTGCAAAAGCCGCTGAACAAGATCACCATCAACGATATCGCTGAAGATTGCGGCATCAACCGCATGACCTTCTACTACCACTTCAAGGACATTTACGATCTGGTGGAGTGGAGCTGTCAGGAGGACGCCAGCCGGGCGCTGGCGGGGAAAAAGACCTATGAGACGTGGCAGCAGGGGCTTTTGCAGATCTTTCAGGCGGTGCTGGACAACAAGCCCTTCATCCTGAACGTCTATCGCTCCGTTAGCCGGGAGCAGGTGGAGAACTACCTCTACCGGGTCACCTATGACCTGCTGGAGAGTGTGGTGGAGGAGGAAGCTCAGGGGATGTCCGTGCGGCAGGAGGACAAGGAACTCATCGCCACGCTCTATAAATATCTGTTCGTGGGACTGATGCTGGACTGGATCAAGGGGGACATGAAGGGCGACCCACAGGTCATGGTGCAGAAGCTGGAGTTGGTGCTCCACGGCAATGTGGTGGCCGCCCTGCAACGGATGCGGACGGACAAGCCTGCATCAAACGGAGCGGAATGATAAAAAACTGAACATCTCCCATCCCGGTGATAAAAAACTTATCACCGGGATTTTTCTGTTTATTGAACAAATTGCGCCCAAGGTGTATGTTTTCATCATCAGAGGAAAACATACCAGCGAGACGCCGCCGACCTCCCGTGTGCGTGCTGAGAAGGGGACGGGCGGCGCAGCGGTCAACAGAAAGGAGCGCATTTCTATGTATTATTCCAGTGGTAACTATGAGGCCTTTGCCCGTCCCAAAAAGCCGGAGGGCGTGGACAACAAATCCGCCTACATCGTGGGCAGCGGTCTGGCGGCGCTGACTGCCGCCTGCTATCTGGTGCGTGACGGCCAGATGAAGGGCGAGCGGGTCCACATTCTGGAGAAGGGCCCCACTGCCGGCGGCGCCTGCGACGGCTGGAAGTTCGAGAACATCGGCTACGTCATGCGGGGCGGCCGTGAGATGGACAACCACTTTGAGGTCATGTGGGATCTGTTCCACTCCATCCCCTCTATCGAGACGGAGGGCGTCAGCGTGCTGGACGAGTACTACTGGCTCAACAAGGCCGACCCCAATTATTCCCTGTGCCGGGCCACGGTGAACCGTGGCGAGGACGCCCATACCGACGGCAAGTTCGACATCTCCGACAAGGGCGCCATGGAGATCATGAAGCTGTTCTTCACCCCCAACGAGGAGCTGCAGGACAAGCGCATCAGCGACTTCTTCGACGATGAGGTGTTCGGCAGCAACTTCTGGCTGTACTGGCGCACCATGTTCGCCTTCGAGAACTGGCACAGCGCTCTGGAGATGAAGCTGTATATCCAGCGCTATATCCATCACATCGGCGGTCTGCCCGACTTCACCGCCCTGCGCTTTACCAAGTACAACCAGTATGAGTCCATGATCCTGCCCATGGTGAAGTATCTGGAGGGCTTCGGCGTCCAGTTCCACTTCGGCGTGCAGGTGACCAACGTGGAGTTTGACTGCACCGCCGAGCGGAAGGTGGCCAAGCGCATCGACGTCCTCCGGGACGGCAAAAGCGAGGCCATCGACCTGACGGAGAACGATCTGGTGTTCATCACCAACGGCGGCTGCGTAGAGAACTCCTCCATGGGCAGCCAGAACACACCCGCCCCCTACAACACCGAGATCAAGGAGGGCGGCGGCTGGGATATGTGGCGTAAGATCGCCGCTCAGGATCCCTCCTTCGGCCATCCGGACAAGTTCTGCTATGATCCGGAGCAGACCAACTGGATGAGCGCCACGGTGGAGACGCTGGATCAGCGCATCATCCCCTATATCAAGAACATCTGCAAGCGGGATCCCTTCACCGGCAAGGTGGTCACCGGCGGTATCGTCACTGTGAAGGACTCCAGCTGGCTCATGAGCTGGACCATCAACCGCCAGCCCCAGTTCCGCCAGCAGCCCAAGGATCACTGCTTGGTATGGGTGTACGCCCTGTTCACCGACAAGCCCGGTGACTATGTGAAAAAGCCTATGCGGGAGTGTACCGGTAAGGAGATCTGCATGGAGTGGCTGTATCACATCGGCGTGCCGGAGAGCGAGATCGAGGACATGGCCGCCAATAGCGCCAACACCGTCCCTGTGATGATGCCCTATATCGACGCCTTCTTCATGCCCCGTGCCTACGGCGATCGGCCCAAGGTCGTACCCGACGGCGCTGTGAACTTCGCTTTTCTGGGCCAGTTTGCCGAGACGCCCCGTGACACCATCTTCACCACGGAGTACTCCATGCGGACCGGTATGGAGGCCGTGTACACCCTGCTGAACGTGGATCGTGGCGTGCCGGAGGTCTGGGGCAGCGTATATGATGTCCGGGATCTGCTGGATGCCACCGTGAAGCTGCGGGACGGCAAGAAACCCATCGATATGGAGCTGAATCTGGTGGAAAAGATGGCCCTGAAGAAGGCCCTCAGCAAGATCCACGGCACCGATATCGAGAAGCTGCTGAAGGAGTATCAGGTCATCTGACGCCCGTTGGTTCGGCTGCTGCGGCAGTCGATGACCTTCTGAAAACAGAAAAAGGAGAGGCCATGTCACAGCCCTATAAGGCGGTAATTTCAAAATACGGAAAGTGACATTCGCAAAGGCAAGCAATAAGACTCTGGCTCACAAGGTCGGAGCCTTATTGTTTTCTACCTGTCATATATCGCATCTTTGTGCCTCGGCAGCTTTCTGCGTATCATGAAAACGTCAGGAGGTGTCGGACAATGAGAAAACAGAAATATCACATTCCATGAACGTACCTTCCTTCCTGTAACTTGGCAGTTAGGGGAATTTGACCACCGGGTAAAATGCTTGGTTAGAATGGGCGAACCGATATCCCTTGGAAAAGCCACACCGCTGCAGCCTTCCCCTGTTAAAACAGCTCCCGGCAGGCCCCGTGGACCAGCAGGGAGAGGACCTGCGGATACAGCTGCCCCATCTGATCCTGATGGGAGACCGTCAGGATCAGGCCCCGGCCAGCGGCGGCGGCCAGAGCGGTGCCGCCACGGGGACACAGGCCGCTCTCCTCCGGCAGCGCCCGGATGTGTCCCTCATCGTCATGGTAGTGGGTGGAGAGGATGTCCTGCGGCAGACGGCGCAGCAGGGACTCGGCGTCGTTTTCGATGAACACCAGCGCCCGTGTCTCCGACAGCCAGCGGCAGGCCGCCGGAATGGCCGCCGCCGCACGCTCTGCCGGGGGCAGGGCGGCGTTTCCCTGTAAGGAGTGCTGAGCCACGGCGAAGCCTTCGGTGTGGATATCCTCCAGCACCACGAAAAAGAGAAACTCCTTGGAGTCGAAGAATTTGTAGGCGGTAAAAATAACGGATTCCCATTTTGTTTTCGGCATAGAACGGCCCTCCTGCGTTCGTTGGAGCTGCTCTCAGATCCCGGAGCGCAAAAAAGAAATGCCCCTTCGCCGTCCGACATTGGCAGAGTGACATTTATTGTCTCATGCTCTCTATGGGATACCCGGTCAGATCCACCGGATACATTTTTACTATAACCAAAGTATGACCTATCTGGCAAGCATTTTTCCCCAAAGAACTTTTTTCGGCCAAGAGAAGGAATACTTCGACTTGACGCAGGGCGACTTTTGTATTATGGTAGGCTTACCATTGCTGTCAGGCGTGGTTGCCCCTATCCATTGGCGATATCGATCGAGGTACCAAAAATGGACGTTTACAGGACAGAGTTCGTGTCAGCGATGGGTGAGAAAAGTGTCCGGTCTGTGTCAGAAATCGGTCAGATCGGGGGAGACTTTGTTGTGACCGTTTCACCGCACCTGCTGCCAAGAGCATTTCGGCAGCAGAGAACACTTTAACAGTGAAGGATATTTTTAGTAAGGAGGATTTTCCATGCCTACCATCAAAACCGGCATCCGCTTCTCCAAAAAGCAGCCGCTGAGCGAGCAGGAGCTGCGGCAGCTTCACGCCTACTGGCGTGCCGCCAACTATCTGACGGCCTGCCAGCTGTATCTGATGGATAACCCCCTCCTGGAGCGCCCGCTGGTCAAAAGCGACCTCAAGCAGACCATCGTGGGACACTGGGGGACCTGCCCCGGCCAGAACTTCATCTATACCCATTTGGATCGGGTCATCAAGCGCAATGATCTGGATATGATCTATCTCTCCGGCCCCGGCCACGGCGGCAACGCCATGGTGGCACAGGACTGGCTGGACGGCAGCTATACCGAGGTTTATCCCAACATCACCCGAGACAAGGAGGGGATGCAGAAGCTCTTCAAGCGTTTCTCCTTCCCCGGCGGCATTCCCAGCCATGTGGCGCCGGAGACCCCCGGCTCCATCCATGAGGGCGGCGAGCTGGGCTACTCGTTGGCCCACGCCTTCGGCGCCGTGGCGGATAACCCCGATCTGATCGCTGCCTGTGTGGTGGGCGACGGCGAGGCGGAGACCGGCCCGCTGGCCACCTCGTGGCACGGCAACAAGTTTGTCAACCCCATCACCGACGGCGCTGTGCTGCCCATTCTGCATCTCAACGGCTTCAAGATCGCCAATCCCACCATCTTCTCCCGCATGAGTCACGAGGAGGTGGAGTGCTTCTTCCGTGGCTGCGGCTGGGAGCCGTACTTTGTGGAGGGCGACGATCCCATGGTCATGCACCAGCAGATGGCGGCGGCGCTGGACCGGGCCATCCGGGAGATCAAGCGCATCCAGCGGGAGGCCCGCAAGACCGGTGAGGCCAAGCGGCCCCGCTGGCCCATGATCGTGCTGCGCACCCCCAAGGGCTGGACCGGCCCCAAGGAGGTGGACGGGCTGCCGGTGGAGAACTGCTGGCGAGCCCATCAGGTGCCTATCTCCATGGGGACAGACACCGACCGGCACCTTGCCCAGCTGGAGGCGTGGCTGCGCTCTTATAAGCCGGAGGAGCTCTTTAACCCCGATGGTACGCCGGTGGAACTGATCGCATCCTTCCCGCCCACGGGCCGCCGCCGCATGGGCGCTAACCCTCATGCCAACGGCGGACTGCTGCTGCGTGACCTGCGGACCCCCGATTTCCGGGACTACGCCGTGGACGTCAAGGCCCCCGGCGCCGTGGAGGCGCAGGATATGTATGTGCTGGGTACCTACGTCCGGGACGTGATGAAGCTGAACATGGAGTCCCGCAACTTCCGCATCTTCGCCCCCGACGAGACGGCCTCCAACCGCTTGCAGGCGGTGTTCGAGGTGACGGGCCGCCGCTTCCTCGACCAGCAGATCCCCGGTATCGACGACCATCTGGACCCGGACGGCCGGGTCATGGATTCCATGCTCTCCGAGCATTTCTGCGAGGGCTTTTTGGAGGGCTATCTTCTGACGGGACGCCACGGCTTCTTCGACAGCTATGAGGCCTTCATCCGCATCGTGGACTCCATGTTTGCCCAGCACGCCAAGTGGCTGAAGATGTGCAGCGAGCTGCCGTGGCGGCAGGATATCGCCTCGCTGAACTATATTCTGGCCTCCAACGTCTGGCAGCAGGACCACAACGGCTTTACCCATCAGGACCCCGGCTTTTTGGATCACGTGGCCAACAAGAAGGCCGACGTGGTGCGGATGTATCTGCCGCCGGATGCCAACTGTCTGCTGTCCTGCTTCGACCACTGCATCCGCAGCCGAAATTACGTCAATGTCATTGTGGCCAGCAAGCACCCCCGGCCCCAGTGGCTGACCATGGAGCAGGCGGTGAAGCACTGCACCCAGGGGATCGGCATCTGGAGCTGGGCCTCCAACGATCAGGGGCAGGAGCCGGATGTGGTCATGGCCTGCTGCGGCGACACGCCTACGCTGGAGACGCTGGCCGCCGTGAGCATCCTGCGTCAGGAACTGCCGGAGCTGAAGATCCGTGTGGTGAACGTGGTGGATCTGATGAAGCTGCAGCCCCACACCGAGCACCCCCACGGCCTGACGGATGAGGAGTACGACGGCCTGTTCACCAAGGATAAGCCCATCATCTTCGCCTATCACGGCTACCCCACGCTGGTGCATGAGCTGACCTACCGCCGCCACAACCGGAACCTCCATGTGCGGGGCTACAAGGAGGAGGGAACCATCACCACCCCCTTCGATATGCGTGTTCTCAACGACATTGACCGCTTCGATCTGGTCATCGATACGGTCCGTCGGCTGCCCCAGTTGGGCAACCGGGGGGCGTATCTGGTGCAGAAGATGCAGGATAAGCTGGTGGAGCATCGTCAGTATATCCGGGACAACGGCGTGGATCTGCCGGAGGTCCGCAACTGGAAGTGGGACAGCAGTCTGAACGCTGCCGAATAAGGTTTGCAAAGAAATAACCGCCGGAGGCGGTGCGCCCTATGACGCACCGCCTCCGGCGGTTTGGCTGACGGGAGAAGGAGTATCCTGCGATACTTGCCGGGCTGTGGGGAGCGGCACCATGAAGCCGGCCGCAGCGATCTCCATTTCCGCTCCGTGAATCCGGCGGTTCCCACAGGCACGTCTGAAAGAAGCAACAGAAAGATCCACCGTAATTCTATCAGAATTACGGTGGACTTGTGGTGGACCTGATGGGATTCGAACCCACGACCTCTCGGATGCGAACGAATCAAAAGCTATGCTTTGTATTGATTTTTAGCCATTTTCGCCGCTTTTGCCTGGAATGTAAATGGCCTTGTGGCCTCTTTTTCCCGTTGTAACCATGTGTCCCGGCGGCGTCTGTGGTATGCGTTGTGGTCATAGAAAAACAGGCGGAAAGGCGTCCATCCTCGGTGCGCCTATTATAGCCAGAAATAAAAAAAGCGTTAACGATTTTCATGGCCGTTGGCAGGGCAAACCGTGGGATGCCATAATCAAAGAAAAGGCAGCGTAACTGCGCCCGCCGGTGCGGCTCCCCTACAAGGTTTTGTTGCGCAAATTAACAAAATGTGGTAGAGCAGAAAAAAAGCTGCTGAGAGGTCTACAATGTGGATGGTTTTTCCGGAGACGCTAAGAGAGAGAGACGGCCGGCCGCGAATAGATCGAGCAGGATCGTTCCGCTATCAACGAAAGTATCTGCTGCCGTTGTCGTTTTGCTTGCGATAGTATTTACAGCTGTGCTGGTCAGACTCAGCACATCCCAAAGCGTGGACAACCGAGTGTCCCGAGAGCTGGAGGGCGTGTCATGGCTCCAGGCAACGACGCTGAGGACACATCTGGAGGATCAGTTCGAGCCGCTATGGACAGCTTCCAATATGCTGGCAAATGGTGAAACGTTTGCCAGCGCATCCATGCGTCCTGCACTGAGGGGCATTATGCAGACCCACGAGCTGCGTATGTTCAGCTTTGCGGATATGGAGGGCAATATCGCGAATTATGAGGGAGAGTCGGTCGGAAACATTCGGGATCGGCGGTATTTTTATGATATCGTAAACGGAACGGATACCAAGGTGTGCGAGTATCTGGCAACGACCAAATTCACCAACGAAACGAGGATGATTTTCTCCGCCCCAGCCTATGATGCAAGCGGAAAACTGCTGGGCGTTCTTTTCATCGGCAAGGAGATTGATGTTCTGGAACGTGCGCTGTTTAAGGACGACGATATGTTTGGTGTTGCCTCCAGCTACTTCATCTGTGATGGCGAGGGAAAAGTGCTCGCTGCCACCCGGGATATGTACCGCAACGGACTGATCAGCGACTCGACAGACTCTATTTTTGAAAAAATGCCCGCCCTGGCGGGCATGAACTGCGAAAACGGGAAATGCAAGTCCGTCATGGTAAACGAAAAGAAGTACTATGCGTCGATGATCTCTCTGCAGGTCAACGATTGGATGGTTGGCTGTATTGTTGACAGCGACGTGGCTTTGCCGGAGTATGCCGACAATATCCGCATCATCCAAAGGCTCACGATTGGCACCTTCAGCGGCTTCTGCGTGGGTATCGCATACATCTTCCTTCTTTCGCAGCGGATCCTCGCACACGGTCAGCGAGAAATATGTACCATCCAGAGCTACGACGAGAACTACAGCCCATCCAGTGGGATGTGGATAGTCTGGACTGGAAGGATTATGACGCGGACACCATCTTTCGCCGGGTAACGGAGCATGTGGCGCCCGGCAGCATTGTGCTGTTTCACAACGCGGCCCTCCATACGCCGGAGGCGCTGCCCGCTATCCTCACCTACCTCATCAACGACGGCTACACCGTCCTCCCCATCTCCCAGCTCATCCTCCACCCGCCCTACACCATCGACCACACCGGCCGACAGTTTCCGGCGGAGGAATTGTCTTAAAAATGCCGAGATAGGCTTATTTTTCACGAAAGCCATCGGAAAAGCGCGTGCGAGCATCGCATGCGCTTTTCCTATAAATGTGGAGGTCTATAACCGTACTTCGACCTCCGGGGAAAGTTTTTTCACACTGCCGCAGCCGGCTATTTCTGTTGCCCACTACACTGAACAGGGGCCGCATAACCAATAACAAAAAGAATAACCCGCCTCCTTCGCAACCTTGAACACGGTGGGAGGTCGTTGCTTTTTATAAAAAGGCGCAAGCAGCGTGACGGAACGGTGTTACTCCGCCAACTCAAAGGTGTCCCGCTGATTCACGGCGTCCAGCGCCAGCTGCGCCCGGGACAACTCATCCGCAGTCTTTTCGTAGTCCGCCTCCACCGCCGCCAGATCATAGTTGGCGTAGGTGTAGTCGATGATGTTGGACTGCCGCCCGTACTGCTCCTCCACCCGTTCCTTGGGCAGCCGCACCTTCATATCCGCCAGCTTGTTCTTCCGCTGGGTAAGCTGGGGGATATAGACCAGCATCTCGTCGATGGTCATGTGGAAGTCAGGGATAACATGGGTGGCGTTGAACACATTGATGGCGTGCTTTACCTTGCGGATACGCTGCTCCAGCTCCGCCAGCCGGTTCTGGGTGTCGCCATAGTCGTAGGCCGGACGCACGGACTCCACGTCCTCGCCCATAGCGGCGCGGAAATCCTTGCTGCGATTCTCCCGATCCAGCAGAGCGGCGTGCTCATCGTGCAGCTTTTTCAGCAGCTTATTGGCCTGTGCAGAGGTGTATGTCATGGTCGTTCGTCCTTTCTCTTTTGTAAATTTCCACCCTCATTGTACACGATTTTGCGACGCAAGTCCAGTAAAAGATGATTCCACCCCCATCGTTCCGCGCACCCCCGTCAAATGTTGCTTACGCGCCGTTCTCCCCCGCATCCTTCAGACCGGGTGCGGGGAACTCGATGCAAAAGGGTCATCCCCGCAGGGATGACCCTTTTTTGAAGCTATATGCCGCCTTTGGCCGCGGTCACTTGACCTTACGGCGGCGGGTCAGCGCCAGTGCGCCGCTGCCCGCCACGGCCGCCGCACCCAGCACGATCCACATCACCACAGGCGTGGTCTTCGCAGGCTGCTCATTGGTATCGTTGTCGGCGTCATCCGGCATCTGGCCGCCCAGCACATCGGTCATATCGTACAGTGCCGTCTTGCCGTCCAGCAGGCGGGCATAAGCCGTCAGCGCGCACAGCGCCTGCTCGGTGGCGATGGCGTTCGCCTCACCATCCACCGTGTGACGGAAGCCGCCGGACACGGTGTAGGCCAGCAGAGCATCCAGCACCGTCAGTCCATTCTTGACAAAGCGGCTGTCGCTGACCGGATCGATACCCAGCGTTGCCAGTGCGATCAGCACCTGTGCGCAGGACTCGCTGTTCAGCGTGCCCCAGCTGCTGTAGCCGCCGTCGGAAAGCTGCATATCGGACAGAAGCTGCACGCCCTTGTCCACGGCGGCGTCCACCGTCTCGTCGCCGGTTCGGTAGGGCGCCAGCGCCTGCAAGGCCATGGCCGTCACATCCGGGTCGGCGCTGGTGCCGGACAATGCCCAGCCTCCATCCGAGAGCTGCTGCGCCAGAATGTACGCCACCAGACCGTCACGGGTGACCTGGGTTCCGCCCTCCGCTGCGGCGGGCACGTCATACTTGCCGCTGTCCAGCGCCAGCAGCGCGAAGATAGCGCCGTTGATGCCCTGATACGTCACATCGTCCATGTCGGCCAATCTGGCCAGCAGGTCGTAGCCTCCCACATCAGTGGGATCCTTTCCGATGGCCGTCAGCGCCAGAATGGTGCGGGCATACTCGGTGGATTTCTTATCGCTGAGCTGCCCCTTGGCGCTCTGCACCGCCTTGACCACGCTGTCGTAGTAGCTGTCGGGCACATCCCGGCCGCTGCGCGCCAGCGCGATCACCAGCCACTCGCTGCCGAAGGCCAGCTCGCCGGTCTTGATGGTGTCCAGCGTATCGCTGTGTGTCTTGCGCCAGCCGGTAGCGGTCTCATCCTCCCGCAGGGCCTTGAGGATCTCCGCATAGGCCGCCTCCGCCGCCGTCAGCTTGTCGTAGTTGGTGACCAGCTTCTTCTGATCGGCGGGGAGCTTGTTGTAGGCTATGCGTGCGGCGGCGATGGCGTTGCCGCTGTTCTTGCTCACGGTACCGATGGCGTCGATGAGCTTGATGACGTCGGCTGCGGTGACCTCCTCATCCCCCATCTTCCCGGCGTTCGGATCGGTCTTCCAATCGGAGGTGTAGTACCACAGGACGTAATCCTTGTCAGCCACGGCCTGCTGCGTCAGCGGCAGGCTGGGCAGGCGACCGTTGACCTTGTACAGCCAGCCGGAGTTGGGGCCGGAGGTGAACTCGCCATAGGTGACGCCGCCCTTGGTCATGGAGCGGATATATCCGCTCTCTGCGCCGACGGCGGTGATGCCGCTGCCCTCCAGCGCCTTGGTGAAGGCATGATAGACAGTGCTGCCCTTCTTGACTGTAACGCTCTTGCTGAGCCAAGTGCCGTCAGGGGTAGAGATGGTCACCGTGACAGTGATGTCCTCGCCCTGCGTCGGCTCCTCCGAGGGCTTCTCCGTCTCGCCGGCGCCGGAGGCGTAAGCGGGTTCTGTCTTACCCGCACTGAAGTCATAGACGTTGAACGCCTTGCCCGCCGCCCGGAACTGTGTCAGCGCGATCAGCGCCCGGAAGCTTTGCTCGGTGGCAGCGTCATTATAGGAAATATTGTCCGTAAAGCCGAAGCCGGTGTTGTTCGCCAGAGCAAAGGACATCAGGCCCTCCACCACGGACAGACCGTTCCTGCTGAACCGCACATCCTTTTCCGGATCCACGCCCACCGCCGTCAGGCCGATGATGACCATGGCCGTTGAGTTGGCGTTAGGGCCGGAGAAGGCGTCGCTGTAAATGCCGCTCTCGCCCAGCTGTGTGGCCAGATAGTCCACAGCCTTGTCGATGGCCGTCTTCACCCGGCTGTCGCCGGCATAGAACGCCAGTCCCGCCAGCACGTTGGCAGTGGTGTCGATGGTTCCCCACTCATCCCAACTGCCGTCCGCCTTCTGCGCACGTAGCAGCGCTTCCACCAGCTGCTGTTCGTAGTTCTGTGTTCCTGTGAAGTCCGCCTGATTGTAGGCCGCCAGCGTATACGGCGCACTCCACGCACTGGCGCTCTTGTCGGCTTTGTTCAGCAGCGTGATGGCGTTGAGCGCCGTACTGCTGTTGGCCGTCGGATACAGCTTGGTCGCATCCACACCGTTAGCGGTCAGCGCCAGGATCGCCTTGTCGTAGGTCGTATCCGTGGCTCCCGCCGACTGTATGGCAGTGATCGCCGCGTTGATGTAATTCTGCTTGGCCGCTTCCGTCAACGCCACGCCCTTATCAGGATAGGCTCTGGCGTAGGCGCCCATATCCATCGCCCACCAGTCGGCAGCGCGTTCAGTATTGGCCGCCGCAACGGTATCCATTACCTTCACCGGATCCGGGAACAGCTTTTTCAGCGCAGCGTTGACCTCCGCATTGCTCCGGAGCGCCATTTTCTCCAGCGCCTCCTTCTGCACATCGCCGGAGAAATCTATGGCATTGCCCACGACGGGCAGATCCGGCCCGTTGGGCTGCGTGCAGTTGCCGGAGGCATTCTTCACGGTGATCTGGTTGTCCAGACCCGCTACCATGCCGTACAGCTTTCCGGCGAAGCCGCCGTTGTAGCCCTGCGTGGGTGTGCCGACGATGGTCACCTGTCCCGCGCTGACGACATTCTCCGCCCTACTGATGACGCCGGCAAAACCGCCGGTGTAATCCGTGCCGGAAACACCGCCGATGCTGTAACAGTTCTGCACCATGCCGTCGCTGGAGCCCGCGAAGCCGCCGGTGTGGCTGCGGCCGGCGACAGTGCAGCTGGTATGGCTGTCGTAGATGTCGCCGCTGCTGTCGCCCACCAGTCCACCGGTGATCGTGTCGCCCTTGACCGTACCGCCGGAGGAGGACTTGGTAATCGTGCCGCCATTCTTACCCACCAGACCGCCGGTCATTTCCTTGCCGTTGACCGTCACGCTGGCAGCACACTTGTCCACTGCGCTGGCAATAGAAAACAAGGTCTGAGGATCGGTCTTGCCCTCGTTCAGGCCCACCAGACCGCCCACGTTTTTCGTACCCGTGACCGTGCCGCTTACCGAGCAGCCACCAATCAGGTTCGCCACGTTCTTGGACAGATCGCTGCTGTCCAGCTGCACCTGGGTGCTGCCTGCCAGTCCGCCCACGTTCGTCTTGCCGGTGATCTTCACATCCACCAGCTTCAGGTCGCGGATGGTTGCGCCCTTGATGACGTTGAAGAAGCCTGCGTTCTCCCTCTCCGGCGCATTGACGGTCACATGGGAGATGGTGTGTCCCTGCCCGTCAAACATTCCCGTAAAGGGCTGATCCGCGCTGCCGATGCCGTTAAACGGCGTATCCTTTAGGTCCAGATCGGCCTTCAGCCGGTAGTTCTTGCCCAGTGTCTCGGCATCAGTGGCCTTCGCCAGTGCCAGCAGGTCGTCCACCGTTTCGATGTCCACCCAGCTAATGGCGGCAGGCGTACCGGTCACTTCCTCCCAGGACGGTCCCTGGAAGCGGTTCTCGGTGGTGCCCTCGAACCACAGCACCTGATCGCCGTCCTTCACCGTGGCCAGAGACGCACTGACGTTGGACAGCGTATCGTTGACGGTGAACATCCAGCCGTCCGGCGCGTCCACCGCACGGCCGTTGATGGTGTGGATGAACCTTCCGAAGGTGCTGGTGGAAGCATAGCTGTAGGTCAGCAGACCCTGCCGCTGCGCCTCGTCCATCAGATCCACCAGGCGGGTGTTGCCGTTGCTGTCCATGGTGACGGTGATCACGTCGCCCATGCGGTTGAAGGTGTAGCTGTTCTTGTCGTAGGAGGCGATGGCCAGCTTGACGGTGATCTGCGCCGTCACCGCCGTCTCCGGCACGGCAACGCCCAGCAGATAGGGCAGGCCGCCGTTCTTATCCGCCTCCCGCACCCACACGCCGCTGTCGCTGCCGGAGATAGCCGTCAGGAAGCTGCCGGCTCTCATCTCGTCCAAGGACTTGCCCGTAGCTCCGTAAGCCTCAGCAGACGCGGAGGCACTGTTGAAGTAGCAGTTCGTGATGCCCGTGGACTGGTCGGACTGGAACGCGGAATCGGGCTTGTTGCCGCCGATAAAGCCGTTGCCCTGCTCACCGCTGACGGTAACGACGCCTGCGGCATAGCAGTTCTCATAGGTGTTGCCGCCGTACACCGAGCGACCCACAAAGCCACCGGAATAGCCTCTGGCGTTGACATTACCCAGCGCGAAGCAGTTTTTGATGGTACCGCCGTAGCCCAGACCCACGAAGCCGCCGGCGTACTCGCTGGTGGTATTCACCGCCATGCTGGTCCAGCAGCCTTCGATCTGGCCGCCGGTCTCGTTGGCGCCCACAAAGCCGGCGTGCCCCGTAGCCGTCAGGCTGTTGGAGGTCAGCGTGCCGCCCTGCACATAGCTGCTGCGGATGATGCCGTAGTTGCGGCTGACCATACCGCCCAGCACCGCGCCGGTGTCGGCGGTGATATTGGTGTTCACCACGGCGCACTTTTCCATGCGGCCGTAGTTGTTATGCACCAGCACCGCCGCGTTGTCGGAGAACAGCACGTTGGCGCCGTAAATGGTCAGATCGTGGATATACGCCGTAGCGCCGGTGTACCAGAACAGGCCGCTGTCATTGTTGCTGAGGGTCAGCCCGGTGATCGTATGTCCCTGTCCGTCGAACTCGCCCATAAAGGGATAGGTGATCCTGCCGATGGACTTGGTTTTGGTCTGCTCCGCCGCCGTCAGCTTGGAGAAGTCGATATCCGCCGTCAGGCGGTAATTCTTGCCCCACGCCACCTGCTGCCTGTTGGGGGAATCGGTACCCTCGGTGGGATCGTCCTCCACGTTGGCCAGTGCGATCCACTGTGCCGCACTGGAGATATCCACCCACTCCTTGGTGCTGGGGTCCTCCTTGTCCTTGTTGGGGTCGTACACATCGCTGTACGCAGAGGTGATGCTGTCTGTCAGACCCAGCTCCTCCAGCAGGCTCTGGTCGCCGATGGCCGTAACGGTGAAGGCGTACTTCTTCCCCGCCGCAAAGGCGTTGGCGAAGTTGGCGGAGGTATAGTTCCCCGACAGCGCAAACGTCTTGAAGTGGGTGTAGACCGCATCTGTACCCTCGCCCGTCATCGTGTAGAGGTCAATTCGATAGGCGCCGCTGAAGTTCTCCCGGCCGTTCCACTTGGCCGTCGTCCCCTCCCAGCGGAGGCCGGTCACCGCCGTCATGCGGTTGTAAGGCTCCTGATAGCCGACGATCCTCCGTTCCGCCGTCTTTATGTCGCAGCACACCGTCTGGCCATCTGTCTCCTCCGCCACAGAGGCGTAGTACACGCCGTCGCCCCGTGCGGCGAACCGTCCGGACAGGTCGTACTCCCCGCCGGAGACGTGGGCGATGTCCTCCACGAAGGTCAGCTGGGACTCGTAGGCACCCAGATCCTCCGTCTTGGCCAGACTGACGATAAACGCTGCGCGGCGTTCCATGGCCTGATACAGACCCAGACCCGTCACGTCCTCCGGATCGTTCTCCGCCGCCTCCACAGCGGCGTCCAGCTGGTCAAGCTGCGCCCGCTGCTCCTCGCTCATGCGGCCGATGACCGCCGTTTCATTCACATACTCCAGCTTCTCCAGGCTGGGGAAACCGGTATCCGCGCCGTCAATGGCGTCATACTCCGTCAGACCGTCCGCATTCAGCGGCGTCCAACTGCGCACCATCTGCCAGAGGGTAACGGTGTAGGTCTTGCCCTCCGCCGCGTTCCACAGCAGCAAGCCGGTAGGCAGGGAGGCCACATCGCCGTCGTCGGTGTCGAACTCCTCCCGGGCGAAGCGGATATTCTTCGCCATGGTCACGACCGCGGCAGGCGTCTCGTCCGTCTGCCATGACAGCACGGGATAGCCGCTGTTGACGCCGCGAACCGTCTTCCAGTTGTCCGCGCCCAGCTTGTCCAGCAGCCCGGCACCATCGGAGATGGCGGTGGCACCGTTGGTTTTTGCCCCTGTGGGAATGCTGCCCTCCAGATAGAAGCTATTTGAAGCCGCATCGCTGTCACTGGTAGTAAACGCGCCTATCCTCGACGTGTCCTTACTACTACGGATTTTGCCGGTGTTGTAACAGCTCGATACGGTCAAGCTATAACCGCCATAGCCGGCGAAAACGCCCGCTGCATAGCTGTCCGAGGTAATGTTTCCGGTGTTGTAGCAGGTATTGACCTTTGCCTCCCCGTTGCTGCCGTTTATGTATCCCACAATACCGCCTGCGCGGCTGGAGCTAGTGCTACCGATAGAGGTCACAGCACTTCTGTTATAGCATCTCGCGATTTGTACGCCGGTAGATGTGATTCCAAGAATGCCGCCTGCATACCCGCCGCCGCTCTTGGTCACAGTCACCGCAGCCTCGTTGCCGCAGTTTTCGATGGTACAAGCCTCGTTCTTAGCCTTAGCCAGAATACCGGCGGCGTTGCCTGTTCCGGTAACACTGCCGCGCACCACCAAATTCTTGATGGCCGCACCATTTGCCACGCCGAACAGTCCGGCATCCGCCACATTGGATACCTTCAGTCCCTCCACCACATGGCCCTTGCCGTCAAAGACGCCGGAAAACTCGTGGAAATCCTTGCCGATGGGCGTCCACGGCTGGTTGCCCAGGTCAATGTCGTCCGTCAGCACCACATAGAACTTTGTGCCGCTGGAGGCGTTGTTGACCGCATTCGCCAGCCACGCCAGCTCCGCGCCGCTGCCGATCTGGTAGGGGTCGGTCTGCGTGCCGCTTCCGTCGGGCTGATCCAGCCCTGCGCCGTCCCATGCGGTGGAGGGCGTCAGCGTGACACGGATCGTCTCATCCTTGGCCACGTTCAGCGGTTCAACAACCCTGGCGTAGCCCTTGGCCTTGACAGTATAGGTGTATGCGCCCTCCGGCAGCAGATAGCTGCCGTCGCTCTGCGCTGCAACGGTATGGCCGTCGCCGTCCCACGTCACCGTAACAGCTGCCTTGGCTTCGGTCGGCGTGACGTTGAAGCGGACTGTCCGCTGCTCCACCGCCGTCAGCGTCACGGTCACCGTCTGCTCCGTGCCGTTGACAGTCACCTGTCCCGCCGCAGCCTGATAGCCAAAGGCGGATACCGTGTACTCATAGGTGCCATCCGGCAGCTTGACGGTGTACTTGCCGTCCGTATCCGCCTGACCGCTGATGCCGTTGACCGTGATGGAAGCCCCCGTCGCACCGGTGCGGAATGTCACCGCATAGGTGGGTACCTGCCACGCAAAGATGGGATAGCCGTTGTTGACGCCTGCCGGGGCGGTCATAAAGGGTTCGCCCAGCGTGGACGCCAACGCCTTCAGCTCCTCGGAGGTTTTGGCTGTGGCGTTGCTGTCGGTACCCAGCGTATCCAGATAGTAGCAGCCGCTGATGCTGCCGGAGGACTTTTTACCGACAACAGCCGCACTGTCTTTGCCCGTAACGACTCCGGTGGTATAGCAGTTGGAAAACTTTGCGCCGGAGTCATCCATGTAGCCCACGATGCCGCCGGCCTTACTGACCTCCGCCGTCACCGCGCTGCGGTTATAACAGTGAGAAGCAGTAACCCCGTAATAGACATAGCCCACGATACCGCCGACGTTGTTGCTGCCCGAAATGTCGCCAAGATTGGCACAGGCCCGGATAGTGCCGCCGCTACTGCCGACACGACCGACAATGCCCGCCGTGTTAAAGTTTCCGGAGACGGCGGCCCTATTGGTGCAGTTCTCGATGGTACCTGCGCCGCCCAGTTGACCAACAATGCCGCCGATGCCATAGTAATTATTACCGCTGCCGGTGATCTCCACGCTGCCGCTCACCGTCAAATTGCGAATGGTGCCGCCGGCGCCCAGCACGCCAAACAGGCCGTAACAATTACTGGTTGTACCGGTAACATACAGGTTTTTGATCTCGTGGTCGTTTCCATCAAAGGTGCCCTTATAGGCATAGGAAGTGCTCTTTCCGATAGGTGTCCATTCCGCGTCCTTCAGATCGATGTCCGCCGTCAGCTGCGCGCAGATGGCGCTTTTGCCGTTGTCATTCACCTGTGCGGCGAACCAGCGCAGCTGGCTGGCATCGGCAATGAGGTAGGGATCCTCCGCCGAGCCGCTGCCTGCGGGTTTCAGGGACATCGGGATCTCGATGGACTTCTCGCTGCCCGCCTCCACGCCGTTCAGATCGATCTCGCCGGACTGGGCAACGTATTTCGCGCTGTCAAATGTCCACTCGTACTTGTAGCCCACGGGCAGCAGATAGCTGCCGTCCGCCTCGGCGGACATGGTGACTTTATTCCATATGGACTTGGCATACGCGACCTTGATGGTCGGCGCGGCGTCCTCGGCATAGGTGAAGCGCACCGTGGCCGACGGGGCGCGGGTCATCGTGATTGGCTGCACCGCATCCGCCCGATTGACCGTCACCGTTCCCTCAGCATCTGCATAGCCGAATTTTGTGACGGTATAGCTATATGTGCCGTTGGTCACGGCGTAGCTGCCGTCGCTCTCCGCCTTCAGTGTGTCTGTGCCGCTCTTGACAATCAGCTCCGCATCGACAGGCAGACCGGTAAAGGTCAGCTTATGCCGGTTCAGCGCCAACGTGAAGGTCTTCGTCATGTCCGAGGACTTCACCGTGATGGTGCCGGTCTGGGCGGCATAGTCCCCCGCCTCGTGGCTGACCGTGTAGGTATGTGCTCCCTGCGTTTGATCCGTCAGCGTATACACACCATTTGCGCCGCCGGTCTGCTCCACGCCGTCCCAGATGAGCTTGGCATCCGTAGGCATCACCGTGACAGTCACGGTGGGTGTGGCGTTGGGATCGTTGTACTGCCATGTCAGAATGGGATAGCCGCCATTGATGCTCGCTGCATCTCCCTGATACGCCTCGCCCAGCTCGCCGGCCAGCGCCTTCAGCTCGTCGGCGGATTTGCCGGTGATGGTCGTGTCCTTCTGATTGCAGCCTTCGCCGTTTGCCGTGTTGTTGTAGTAGCAATTTGTGAAGCTATAACCCGTGCTTGCGTAGCTATACGCAAAGCCAAAGCCATTGCCTGCGGAAGCCTTTACCGTTCCTGCCGCATAGCAGTTTTTGTAGGTGTGTTTATTGCTGTTGCTGCAATAGACATAGCCCGTAAAGCCGCCGGCACGGCCACCGGCTGCTGTTACGTTACCGGAGGCATAGCAATCCGTCACCGACAGCGTATAGTAATTGCCGGTCTTGCCCAGCAAGCCGCCCGCAGTAGACGAGGAATTATTATTCTCATTTTTGATCATCGCCTGACTATAGCTTTCCTCGATCGTACACTTGCCGTTAAGGTAACCTACCAGGCCGCCCACATTTCCACTATTATAGCTATAGTCGCTGCTGTAAGCGACCACGCCGGAGACGCCGCACCCCTGGATTGTCGTCGAGCCGTATATCTTACCAATCAGACCTCCAACGCCAGCATAGCTTCCGCCGGTAAGCGTCACACTGACATTATGCAGGATAATGTCCTTGAACACTGTACTGCTATTCGTTTCTGCAAAGAGACCTGCGTTTCCGTCGGCAGCGCTGATGGTCAAATTGGAAATGGTATGTCCATCTCCATCAAATGTACCGTCAGCAAACTCCTTGATCGGCTGCATTGGCACATTCTCCATGTCGATGTCCTGTGTCAGCCTATAGGACTTTCCCGAAAACGACCTGCCGCCCAAGGACGCCAGCTCCTCTGCCGTGCCGATCAGGTACGGATCATCCTGCGAGCCGCTGCCCGTCAGCGTCACTGCCGCCGGCATAACGGTAGACAGCATAGGCCGCCCCGCAAGCGCGGGATCATCCTCCTGCTCGCCCTCGTTGTCCTGCTCCTGCCGGATGCCTTGCATTTCGGTGTCGGGCGCAACGGAATATGCGTCCTCCGCCCACACCGTTGTGGGAACCAGGCTGGTCAGCATGACCAGCGCCAGCAGCAGAGATACCACTCGTTTCTTCATGTCTCTTTCTCCTTCTCTATGTTCAATTTTCTGTGTGCGCTGTAAAAAAGCGGGCGGAAAGAGACCAACGATCTCCTTCCGCCCTACTATGGAAGGCAGACGGCGTATGCCGTCCCGGCTTGATAAAAAAACAGTGCCTGTCCTCCGTGGAAACAGGCGCGCGTTTTTAAGAAAAAAACGCCGCTTTTGCAATGCAAAAACAGCGTGGTTCCTTCACAAACAGTCCCATACGGAGAGAACGCCCGCTGTACCTGATCCTCCGACGTGCAATTCTCCTGCCTCGCGCCGGGGAGCTCTCGCTCCCCGTCTGCCGCCTACCTTCTCAGGCTTACGCCCAATGGCTGACTTTCGTCACACAGCTTTCGCTGTTTCGGTGCATCCTTGCGCTCACAGTGCCGTTCGCAGTGGGTTTTGTCCCATTTCCTTCTGAACTGCCGCCTGACCAACGGTCTCTGGTCTTTACAGCGGACAGCCACACGACTTCTCCGGATCCTATTTACTTCATGCCGCCCCGCAGCTAACGTAGTAAGTATACACTGCGCCTCTCCACGTGTCAATGACTTTCATCAAAAGCTCCCTCGGCTGTACCGGCTGCATAAAAACCGTGCCCTGCCGGAGCCGGACACGGAATGAGGGGTAAACCCCATGGAAAAGACAAATTGTGAAGCTTTAAAACGGAAAAGACAAATTGTGCGGTTTGGTGCGCCTTACTTCATCTGCAGGCGGTTCTCGCTGTCCCAGCTGGTGATATCCAGATTCCGGTACTGCCGGCGCAGACGGGCCAGCTCCTCGTTGTCGCCGCCCAGCGCGGCAATGCGGTTCACCACAGCCAGATCGGCGGCGGACATGGGGGCGTCGCTGTTCGTACCACAGGCGGCGCAGTGATAGGTCTTCCCATCGTATGCTACAAGACCCACTGGCTGCGGATGATTGTGATACCGGTCCTCTCTGAGGAGCGGGTCGCCAAGGTCTTTGGCGCTGTGCTGGATGTATCAAATCTATATGAGGAGTTCGAAAAGGCAACGGAAACCTTTACGCAGATCCCCGGCGGCATCCACCGCTGCTACCTCAGCGATCCCATCCACCTTGAGTATTACAGCGAGGGTCTGTGCAAGATGCTGGGCTATACCGCAGATGAAGTTGGTCAGCTCATCGGAGCGGACATGGACTACTGCCAGCTGATTCATCCGGAGGACCGGGAGGCCTTTGAGCGGTTTTGCGTACGCATTGCGGCGTCCGGCGGCAAACATTCCATCGAGTATCGAATGCTCTGCAAGGACGGCTCTGCTATCTCGGTAGCGGACATCATGGATGCACAGCGAAGCTCCTCCGGCATTATGTACGGGTACTCCGTGGTGACGAATCAACAGAAATATAAGAAGCGGCAGGAACGGCTGGAGAAGGAACTGGCGGAAACTAAGGAGCATCTGGAGCAGCTGAAAATCAAGAACTTTACCAGCCAGATGCAGCCGCATTTCCTGTACAATGCACTGGCATCTATCCGCGAGATCGTGCTGGATGAGCCGGAATACGCCTCTAATCTGCTCTGCGACTTTACCACCTCACCGGCAACGGCGGCTTTGATTGTTTCATAGTCCAGCAGCTTTTCTTGTCCG
>ERZ836441.1599-NODE-1599-length-20996-cov-4.128934_pt1 | contig 20996 bp, 20 predicted proteins | sample MGYA00519686_ERZ836441 | MGnify/ENA primary metagenome ERZ836441 (study PRJEB31850, sample SAMEA3708800) | human gut metagenome | biome: human gut; feature: human-associated habitat; material: faeces | place: China | collected 2014 ... | reverse complement strand
GAAACAACAGGAGTCTCTGTCTTTGCGTATTCTTCTTCAATCGCTTTGATCTCATCTTTGGACATGTCAACTGCGGAAAACACAAAGTCAACAGTAGAAGCAACTTTTTCTACTTCATTAACATTCATAACTACGATATTCTTTACTGCTTCCGGCATTGGAGTATCCATTTTCCATCTGCCGCCAACAGCTTCCTCATATGTCTTTCCAGCGCTTCTCGGGCTTGCTGCCAGAGTAACGACCTCAAACCACGGATGGTTTTCCAGAAGAGAAATAAATCTCTGTCCTACCATACCTGTAGCACCTAAAATACCGACTCTCAGTTTTTCACTCATAACAATCGTTCTCCTCACTCGTTTATTTCGCATGTGTCTTTGTACGGCACACATCTGTTTTCTTTGTACATACTATACCACTTTAATCAAAAATGCAAGTGGTTTTTAATTATTTTTCAGATATTCTTTGTTCTCTGCAATAATCTGCTCCATCACTTTCGGTCCCGGAGCACCATATGTCTCACGTTTTTCCACACATGTCTTCATGCTGATCGCCTCATAAATATCCTGTTCAAATACAGGTGAGATTTCTTTGTATTCTTCAAGCGGAAGTTCATCAAGAGAGATTCCCTTATCAATACAGGTCAGTACCAAGCGGCCTACAATACCATGTGCATCACGGAACGGAACTCCATGATTTACCAGATAGTCTGCAGCATCTGTAGCATTGGTAAATCCATTCTTTGCACTCGCTTCCATTACGTCTTTGCGGAATTCCATGGTAGAGACCATACCGGTAAATAATGCGATGCAGCCCTTCACGGTATCAATAGCATCAAAGGTAAGTTCTTTGTCTTCCTGCATGTCTTTGTTATATGCAAGCGGAATTCCCTTCATCGTTGTAAGAATAGAAGTCAGTGCACCATAGACACGTCCCGTCTTACCTCTTACAAGTTCTGCAATATCCGGATTCTTTTTCTGCGGCATAATACTGCTTCCGGTGCTGTATGCGTCATCAATCTCCACAAAACGGTATTCATTGGAATTCCAGAGAATGATTTCCTCGCAGAAACGGCTCAGATGCATCATAACTGTGGACATGGCAGAAAGAAGTTCGATCACATAATCTCTGTCAGATACGGAATCCATACTGTTTCTGGTCGGTTCGTCAAAGCCCAGCAGCTCTGCAGTATAAAATCTGTCCAGCGGATAAGTGGTTCCTGCAAGCGCACCCGCTCCAAGCGGACAGGTATTCATACGTTTACGAATATCAACCATACGGCTTCTGTCCCTGCGGAACATCTCAAAATATGCCCCTACATGATGTGCCAGTGTAACCGGCTGTGCTTTCTGCAAATGCGTAAATCCAGGCATATATGTGTGCACATTATTCTCCATGATCACCTGAAGAGCTTCCAGAAGTTTCTTCAGTTCTGCATCGATCTCTTCGATCTCATCACGCACATACAATTTCATATCAAGAGCGACCTGGTCATTACGACTTCTTCCTGTATGAAGCTTCTTACCCGGATCTCCGATACGGTCAATCAGATTTGCCTCTACAAAACTGTGAATATCTTCATATTCAGATGTAATCTCCAGTTTTCCGGATTCTACATCTGCAAGAATACTGTCCAGACCGCCAAGGATCTGATCTCTTTCTTCTTCTGTCAGGATGCCCTGCTTGGCCAGCATTCTGACATGAGCTTTACTTCCGCGGATATCCTGTTTATAAAATTTTTGGTCAAATGAAATAGAAGCATTGAAATTGTATACAAGTTTGTCCGTTTCTTTCGTGAAACGTCCTCCCCATAACTGTGCCATAATTTCCTCCTTGTAATTCACTATTTTTGCACTGTCCGTCCGTATCCTCGCACAACAGTGCATAATTTCTTACCAGTTTACCACATTCCAGTGAAAAATCAAAGAGCCGATCCCTCTGAAATTTGTTTTTGTTTCATTTTTTCTTCCTGCTCACGCTTTGAAAAAACACATCCGCAATAATTCTGCCGATAAAGGCCATATTCGTGTGACAACTCAATAGAACGTTTATAACCGTTTTTCTTTTTGAAATCGGATGGCAGATGCTTTACTTCATAGATTTCTGCCAGTGCTTCCCCAATTTCATTGATCTTCTCTGCATTTTTCAGAGGACTGATCGACAAGGTCGTCGTAAAGTAATCGTAGTTTCCCTCTTTTGCAAGTTTTGCAGCTTCCTCCATACGTAACCGATAACATTTAAAACAGCGTTCCCCACCTTCCGGAACCCTTTCTAGCCCACGGGCCATCTCATAAAATATCTGCGGATCATAAGTTCCCTCCATAATATGAACCGGATGAGTAAACGACATCTCTGCGACAAGTCGTCGGATTTCTGCTACTCTCTTTCGATACTCTTCCTCCAGTGAGATATTTGGATTATAAAAAAATACCGTGATCTCAAAATACTGCGACAGGTATTCTAGAACATAACTGCTGCATGGTGCACAACAGCTGTGCAAAAAAAGACGCGGCACTTTTTCTTCTTTTTGGGTATGTTCAAGGAGCTGATCGAGCTCTCTCTGATAATTTCGTTTATTCAATCCTGTTACCTTCTTTTTCTATCTATATATGGATCGTCTGCTGTAAACTATTTTACGATCCCGATACAACATATCATATCACATGAAATGTTTTTCGCATATCTTAAAATATAGATTCCTGTATACAGATCTGAAATCCGTATGCAAAATTTTACGCATGTATCTTGTGGAGGTATTTTTATGAAACCCCTTCTGGAAATCAGAGATGTTTCTCTTTCTTATCATACCGTATCCGGAGAAACAAAAGCTCTTTCAAATATATCGTTTAACCTAATGCCAAGTGAATTTCTTGCTGTTGTCGGTCCGTCCGGCTGTGGAAAATCCACACTTCTGAACCTAATCTGCGGCATGCTCCTGGCAGAGGAGGGCACAATTCTTATGAACGGCATCCCTCCGTCCCCCGGCGACCCGCGCATCGGATATATGCTCCAGAAAGATCATCTTCTGGAATGGCGAACCATCTATCAGAACGTAATTCTTGGACTTGAGATCCGCAATGAAAAAACGCCAGAAAAGCTTGCTTATATCGAAGAAATGATAGACACTTACGGACTTGACAAATTCCGTACTGCCCGTCCTTCTCAGTTATCCGGCGGGATGCGACAGCGTGCAGCTCTCATCCGCACACTAGCATTAAAACCAGACCTGCTCCTGCTTGATGAACCTTTTTCTGCTCTGGACTATCAGACACGACTGAATGTCAGCGATGACATCGGACGTATCCTGAAAAAGGAAAATAAGCCGGCAATCTTGGTCACTCATGATATTTCCGAGGCGATCAGTATGGCAGACCGTGTGATAATTCTGACCAAACGTCCTGCCCATGTTGCACGCATTGTCCCAATCCGGCTTTCACTGGATGAGAAGACACCGCTCGCTGCACGCGGTGCACCGGAATTTAAATCCTATTTTAATCTTATATGGAAGGAGCTGAACCAGTATGCCTGAACATTCTCCTGCACAAAAACAGTACCTTCTTCGTGTCCGGCGGAAAAAATATATGATTCACGTGTCCAGGATACTTTTGTTCCTGGGCTTTCTGTTTTTATGGGAAGTGTCTGCCAGACGGAGATGGATTGATTCTTTTATCTTCAGCAGTCCGTCTGAAATCTGGCAGACATTTTTTACAATGATCCAGGATCAGTCCCTGCTTACACATATCGGGATCACCCTGACAGAAACACTGGTCAGTTTTGTGTTTACTGTTTTTCTCGGGATTGGCACAGCAGTTCTTCTGTGGTGCTGTCCGAAGCTTTCGCGGATCCTGGAGCCTTACCTCGTCGTCCTAAACAGTCTGCCAAAATCCGCCCTTGCCCCGCTCCTGATCGTGTGGCTCGGTGCAAATATCCGGACGATCATCGTTGCCGGAATGTCTGTGGCAATCTTTGGCTCAGTCATCAATCTCTACACCGGCTTCCGCGAAGCTGACCCGGAAAAACTGAAACTCATCCGCACCCTCGGCGGCACAAAAAAAGACGAACTGACAAAGATTGTCCTTCCGTCTTCCGTGCCTCTCATCCTGAGTGTGATGAAAGTCAATATTGGATTGTGCCTGGTCGGCGTGATCATCGGTGAATTCATTGGTGCAAGGCAGGGACTTGGATACCTGATCATCTACGGTTCCCAGACGTTTAAGCTGACGTGGGTACTGATGTCCATCGTAATCCTGTGCGTGATTGCAATGGGGCTGTACGCCATTCTGGATTTTATTGAAAAACGTGCACAGAAATGGTAACTTTCCTTAAACTACTACCGTGTCAAGGACATTGGTAGTAGTTTCTCGGATACACTCCAACAAAGGAAATCTGCGGCAGAACTCTGTAATCGTTTAGTACGATTCTGATTTCTCTCACGTTTTCTTTAAAAATCGGAATGATTTTTTTGTAACCAATCACGGTTCCGGTATAGACTTTCTCCCACTCTCCCTGATCCCTTACAAATACTTCAAAAGCCTCTACTCTCTGGCTGTACCGGATTTCTTCTTTTAATACCAGATACCCGGCATCTTCTGCTTCATCCAGTGTGAAGACAAGTTCCACCGGCCTATGGGATTCTTCCAGCAAATTACGAGAAAAGCTTCCCTTCTGCCATTCTCCCAGTTCCTTCAATCGTTCCACATCATTCTCATGCAAAAGCCCGTTCGGCATCGGCGGGATATTCAGAAGAAATGTTGCATTTCCACCAACAGAACCCAGATAAATATGGACCAGTTCCTCCAGGCTTTTTACCTGATCATCCTCTTCCGAATGATAAAACCATCCCGGCCGGATCGAGGTATTTACCTCCGCCGGATACCAGATCAGGGCATGTTCGCCTTCAAGGACGGCACGGCTTCCAAGGTCTTCCATATCACTGGTGATCTTCCTCTGGCGGAATTCTTCATCATCCGACTGCTGGCTTCTTTCTTGAACACTTTCTGCCAGGGCTGTCCTCGCAGGAACTACACTCCACTCAGATTTTCTTACATCGCCGGCTTCATTTCCACACCACCGGATGTCCGGTCCGCAGACGCAGATGCAGGCCTCTGGCTGATAGTTCCGTACACATGCATAATATCTCTCCCAGTTATAAACCTGCTTCTTTCCATTCGGACCTTCCCCACAGGCCCCGTCCAGCCAGACACTGAAGATTTCTCCATACCCGGTCAGAAGTTCCGTCAACTGTGCAATATAATAGTCGTCATATTCTTTCCCGCTTCCATAACATGGCTGATTCCGGTCCCACGGAGAAAGATAGATTCCAAACTTCAATCCATAACGACAGCAGGCATCCGAGACTTCCTGTACTACATCTCCTGCCCCATCCTTCCATGGACTTGAAGCGACACTGTGCTGTGTATATTTCGTCGGCCACAGGCAAAATCCGTCATGATGCTTACAGGTAAGGATCACGCCTTTCATTCCTGCCGCCTTCACCGCCGATACCCATTGCCCGGCATCGAATTCCTGCGGATTAAAAATTCCGGGATCTTCCGTACCGTCTCCCCATTCCCGGTTCGTGTACGTATTCATCCCAAAGTGAAAAAATGCATAAAATTCCGTTTCCTGATACTTAAGCTGACGCTTCGACGGAACAATCTTAATCAATTCCTGGTCTGTCGGCATATCTCTTCTCCTTCTTCAAAAAAATCCAATTCACCCTTTCAATCCGCCTGCACCGATTCCCTGCAGCAGATATCTCTGCCCGATCAGATAAATGATCATGGTTGGAATCATAATGATCACAAGTCCCGCAAACAGTGCGCCCCAGTCTGTCGCATACTTCTGTACTTCAAACAAATTTGCCATTCCGATCGGAAGGGTCTTTTGGGCATCATCGGTCAGGAGGACTAGTGCCAGCGGATATTCATTCCAGAATCCCATCGCGCTCAACATTGTGATCGTTGCAATTCCCGGTTTTGCAAGCGGAACCATAACTTTCAGAAGAAGCTGAAGGTTTGTGGCGCCATCGATCCGGGCAGATTCTTCAAAATCTTTCGGCACCGCAGACATAAAGCCCTGCAGAGTAAAGATGCAGAACGGGAACTGCATGACTGCATAGACCAGGCAGAGTACCGGCAGATTATTCAGCCCGTTGATCGCCTGTAATTCCAGAAACAGCGGGATCATGATATACGTTGCCTGGAGGAAAATACATGCCATATAGATCGTCGAGATCAGTTTGCCTCCGGCAAAACGGTATCTTGCCAGTACATAAGAAATCGGTATGACAAACAGCAGAAGCAATGCCGTAGACAGCACTGTCACAAACACAGAATTTCCAAAATACGCCGCAATATTTGCCTTCTGCCATGCAGCGACAAAATTATCCAGATTCAATGATACCGGCAGCGCATAAGGATCTGTCAGATATTCCGCATTCGTCTTGAACGCAGACATCAAATTCCAGAAAAGCGGATAAAGAAAAATAATCGTAAACAGAATCATCAGGATTCTGATACACCAGGTTCTTACAGTTTTCATCAGTCTCCCTCCTATTCTTTTTCAGATGATATTTTTTTAGAAATCATTGCAAGGACGATTGCAAGGCCAAGGGTAAACATGGCGATTGCCATGGCATATCCAAAGTTGGCATTTCTCATACCCTGGGTGTACATATACTGCAACAGGACACTGGATGCGCCGTTTGGTCCACCACCTGTCATAACATTGGACAGGGTAAAACTTAAGTTGATAGTACCAGACAGGGAAAGTATATAGGTCGTTCCAATTGATCTGCGAAGCAACGGAATGGTGATCTTAAAGAACTTCTGCACTCCTGTTGCACCGTCAATGGAAGCAGCTTCATAAACCTCCTGGGAAATCCCATCAATGGAAGCCACATGCATGACCATGTAATAACCAATGGCCTGCCAAACCAAGGCTGCACCGATACACCAGAGAGCCGTTTTTCCCTCTCCAAGCCATGCGTGTTTCCAGATGGAAAGATGGAACAGATCCAGCATATGATTCAGAATTCCTCTTGTGGGATTAAACACAAAGGACCACACAATACCAACTACAGTCATGGAAACAATACTTGGGAAAAAGAATACGGTCCGGTAAAATGACTTTTCCTTAAGCTGTCCCTGAGTAAGGATAAATGCAAATACAAGACTTAGAAATATGGTCACAGCCGGGATTACCAGCATCAGCTTAAGAGTATTAAACAGTGCCTGAAGAAAATCCTTATCTTGGAACATATACCTGTAATTATCCAAAAATACAAATTTGCTGTTAAAGCCTACGCTAAGTGCAGTGGAACTGGTAAAAGACAGATAAATGGCATTTACCATAGGGACAATCATAAAAACAATGGTTAAGATCAATGCAGGAAGCGTACACAGGGCTATAAATAATCTGGGCTTTTTTACCACGCTTGCTCACCTCTTTAAATTTAAATATTGAAAAATGTGGATGACATCACCGATTGGCAATCTATCTGTTCAGGGTTACAAAAGGCTGCCGCATACACTGTGCAGCAGCCTTTCCATGCTTTACCGTTTTTATCCGGCTGGCATATGAAGTTTAGTTGGCAGCTTCCATATCAGCACGAACCTGTGCGAAAGCAGCTTCCACGTTCTGTGCCCACTCTTCTACTGTCATTTCATCGTTCATAACAGAAGTGATCGGATTGAAGATCTCATCTTTCGGGTTGATCTTGCAGTCAGCCGGAACTGCTGCAAAGCTCATGATCAGGGAAGAAGCATTTGCCTCTTCGTAGATTCCGTACATATTATAGATTGCAGTAGACAGCTTATCTTTTGCTACTTCACGGGCACTCTTGGTAGCATAGAGGGCACCGGAAGCCTCTGCAAATGCAGATACGGATTCATCGCTGTACAGGAAACGAAGGAATTCTTTTGCAAGCTCCGGATTCTTTGCAGCAGCCGGAATGGAGAACTGCTCACAGCTGTCGAATACATAATGCACATCATCTGCGTTCTCAGTTGGGATCGGGGCCATTGCAAACTCAAAGCCTTCTTCTCTTGGAGCATCCTGCATCTCATTTTCCATCCAGGTTCCGTTCGTGATAAATGCAGCTTTTCCAAGCATCATCTCTGTCTGGGACTCTGTATGGTTCATACCTACAGTACCCTCTAACAGATAACCTTTCTCTGCAATTTCTTTGATATGGGTAAGAGCCTTTAACACACCTTCGTTGTTGAAGGAACCTTCCTCATAATTGGCAATCTTGGTAAGAGCTTCCTCACCGCACTCATTTGCAATTGCCGGCCAGAGCATTTCTTCCATGTATCCCGGATAAATTCCCTGATAGGTGAAAAGCGCACGTCCGTCAATATCCTTTAAGGTATCGCCAAGTGTGAAAAACTCGTCCCATGTTTTTGGAACTTCCAGATTGTTCTCATCGAAAAAGGTCTTGTTGTAGATCAGACCCTGCGGACCACTGTTAAATGGTGCCAGATAAATTTCATCGTCTCCGTATGGTGCACACTTTGTACTGGAAAGAATTCCGTCTGTAATGTCATCGCGAAGAGTACCGGTTCCAGCATAGTTTTCTCCGTCAAATACATCGTCCAGGTTTAAAAGCGCATGCTCTTTGATCAGGGAAAGGATTACGCCGTCCTCACCACCATCGTTGAGGCAGATAAAATCCGGTGCATTTCCGGCTACAATCTGTGGACGGATAATATCACCAATAGTCGGGCTGATCGTCATATTTACCTTCACGCCCTCATGGCTTGCTTCAAAAAGCTCTACCATCTGATTCCAGTAAGCATCTCCGTATCCACCCTGGAAAATGGCAATGTTCAGTTCCTGTTCTTCTGCTTCCGCAAATGTTGTGAGCGGAGAAAGTACAGTAGCTGCGCTCATGGCAAGAATCATTGCGGATGCTGCAAATCTTTTTTTCATATGGTGTTTCCTCCTTCTGGTTGGCTGTTTTATTACGTTTGCCTGATGATGCTATTATATTGCGAAAATCTTTTGTCGTAAATTAATAAAACGATTCTCGTTATGGAGCATTTTCTTGTAAATAATATCTGATATGGATTTTCTTGCGGCATATATGTATTATTTTTTTATCTTTTGCTTTTACATAGATTATTCTGTTTTTTTCCTGTATAATGAATGAAAATAATAATATTTTGACAGATACCCGTCATGGCCAGTAACAGGAGGAGCCTCCATGGAAAAAAAATATCATTTTCAGGGATTTCGTAAATTCAGCATCAAAACAAGACTTGTAATTGCCCTTCTGATGATTTCTATTATACCATTGGTAGGAATCAGCGGCTATTCTTTTCATATATTTTCCGCGGCACTTCAGGAGAAGCTTTCTGCATCTATTTCCCAAACCCTGTCCATGATCAATCTGAATATGGTAAGTGAGATTGAGAAATACCAGTATCTGTGTGGTTCCATCTGTATTAGTGAAGAGATTAAAAAAGGTCTTCTAAAAAAAGACATGACAGATATGGAGAAGAATCAGGCGATGCTTGAGATTCAAAACATGATCCGCAATAAAATCATCTATCCTGCCCAGGCAAAAAATATTACTGTCTATGATACCGATGGAAATATTTTTTATGATCTGGGCTATGACGGGTTCTATCAGGAAGATGTGGACCGGATCCTGTCGCAGCTTGAGGAGCAGGACCAGGATGTGTGGGCTTATGCACATACTTACCGTGACAGAAATATTCTGGTTCTTGGAAGAAGGATTTACGAGCATTTTTCCAAAAGCCGGGTAATCGGATACACTCTGATTTCTATTGAAGAAAAAATCTTTTCCAAGACAGTACTGGAGCCTGTGGGACTGTCAGATTCTTCCAATATTATGTATATGAATCTGGATGGAACGGTGCTCTCTTCCTGGAACCGAAGTATAGCCCTGGGGGAGAAAACTGGCGATGAGCTTCTGAAAAAAATCCAGGAAAGGCTTCCAAAGAAAACAAGTTCCTTTAGCATCCAGGAGGATGGGGAGGATCAGCTGGTGACCTATATTTTTAATAAAAATCTGAATCAGCTGTTTGTATATACCATGCCTTACCACTATATCAATTCAGAGGTGTATGCCATGCTGAAACATATTCTTGTGGTTGTAGTGTTTCTGGTTTTACTGTGCATCGTAATTGTAGCCATGGTATATCAGGGAATTATGTCTCCTATTAAAAGAATGCTGGAATTCTGCCGTGAGGTTTCCGAAGGAAAATTATCTGTGCGTATTCAGGACAAGCATAAGGATGAACTCTCCCGGCTTTCCGGCAGCATGGATCATATGGCAGATACCATCGAACATCTGATGGATCAGCAGAAGTCCCAGGAAAAGAAAAAAAGAGAGCTGGAGCTGCAGATGCTTCAGTATCAGCTGAATCCTCATTTCCTTTTCAATACTCTGAACAGTCTTCGGTTTGTGGCTGCCATGCATAAGGATCAGATTGTAAGCGACGGAATCCAGGCGCTAAGCAGTCTTTTACAGAATACCCTTACCAATAAGAATGAATATATTACGATTCAGGAGGAACTGGAAAATCTGGAAAATTATTTTTCCATTCTTAGGATCCGGTATGCAGGAAGCTTTGAATATTCTTTCCATGTGGAGGAGGATGAGCTGCTCTCCTGCCTGGTTCCAAAGCTGATTCTGCAGCCCCTGGCAGAAAACTCGGTGATGCACGGTTCGTCAGATAATGGCACGGTGATGAAGATTCAGATTACCTGCTGGCGGGAAAATGAGGATGTAATGATCGAACTGTCTGATGACGGCAAAGGCTTTGAGGTGACAGATGACGCCCTGGCGCCTCACCCGGAGCGGAAAAGGATTGGCGTCGCCAATGTAAATGACCGGATCCAGCTGAATTTCGGACGAAAATACGGGCTGAAAATTGACAGTCAGCCTGGGCACGGAACTACTTGTACCCTGACCCTGCCGGAGCTTTATGCGGATACGCTTTCATAAAATACACAACTGGTCAGAAAGGACGATACATGTACAGTATACTGATTGTTGATGATGAGCCCATTGTAAAAATTGCACTTCGTTCCATCCTGCCCTGGGAGGAGCATGGCTTTTCTATTTGCGGAACGGCATCAAATGGACTTGAGGCACTGCCTTTGATCGAACAGCATCATCCGGATGTGATCATCACAGACCTGAAAATGCCTGGGATGGACGGGCTTGAGCTGATTCGGACTTTAAAGGAAAAGAATTGTCCGGGAGAAATTCTGGTACTTAGCAATTACGAGGATTTTGATTCTGTGCGAAGTGCACTGCTGCTTGGTGCGGCAGATTATCTGCTGAAAATTAAGATCCAGCCAGATACCCTTCTTGCCTGTCTGAATAAAACGGTAGAAAAATTAAAGGACAAAGTGCCCAGAAATTGGGAAACCGAAAAAAAGGATCAGGAAGAGGATATATCAAAGCTGCTGCTGGAATTTTTCCAGAAGGATGTAAAGCTTTCAGATTTTATGGGACAGCATGCTAAAACCAGACTTGCATTTATGGAAGCTTCCTGTGCCGTCTGCTATGTAACCTTTGAGAAGTATTTATCTAATGAAGCATTTTCCATCTCCGGGAATCTTCTGCGGGATATGATCCTGGATGCGGTTCAGGGAGTGTTGCAGCCCTATATTCTGGTGCTGAACGATTATAGCGCACTGGTTGTTTTTTCCCAGACAGAGCTGTCCGACAGTGAAATTAAGGTGGAACAGCTGGTAAAAAAGCTATACAATCGTTTTACCATGTATCAGTCCTTTGCACCAGATATGCCCTATCAGGAGATGCTGGAAAATTACGAGGAAGCGCGAAGTGTGTTCCGGGAATTTTCCTCTAATGAGGGACACTATAAAACTGATGTAGCGAAAACCCTGGAGTATATGGAGGAAAATTACATGTACAGGCTGACCCTGTCTTCTATTTCTGCAAACGTAAATTTAAGCTCCAGTTATCTGTGCAGGATTTTTAAATCTGAGGTTGGCACAAGCATTACCAACTATCTGAATAATCTGCGGATACGCAAGGCCGCAACCCTGATCAAGGAAAATACCATGTCCATGAAAGAGATTTCTTCCATGGTAGGAATTGATGATCAGCTTTATTTCAGCAGGCTGTTTAAGAAATGCATGGGAATTTCGCCATCGGAATATGGAAAGAAGTATCATCAGTAGACAGATCATAACACCAATATACCATAATGAAAGGAATAAATATATGGAATTGTATTATAAAAATCCGGCAAAATGCTGGCTGGAGGGATTTCCACTGGGAAATGGACGAATGGGAGCGGTTATTCACGGAGCTTTGGATCATGAAGTGTTACAGTTAAATGAGGACACCTTATGGTCAGGCTCCCCTTACAGCGGACAGACCGGACTTTCCCCTGAAGTAGTGAAGCAGGCCAGGGAGCTTGCAAAAGCAGGGAAATATGAAGAAGCAAAACAGGTTATGGAAAAGAAGCTGGAAGAAGCTGAGGATGTACAGGTTTATCTGCCCTTTGGAGATCTGCTTCTGGATTTTGTGGAGGATAATTATGGTGCTGATGGAGATACAGTTGCAGGTGCTTCGCCAGATTCAGATACAGCTGTGACAGATTATGAGAGACATTTGGATTTAGACAGGGCTGTGGCGTCTGAGTGCTATGTGAGAAATGGAGCTAAGTTTACACGTACCTGCTTTATCAGCGCACCGGCTCAGGGACTTGTGTATCAGATTAATAGCAGCCGGCCATTTTCTATTTTGGTCCACTGTGACGGAGCCTTTATCCGTGAGAAAGCTTATAAGGAAAATCATTTCACGCTTACCGGAATCTGTCCGGGAAGAAGCGGACTGAAGGTTATTAAGGAAAATAAACCGGAAGAGTTCCTTTTCCCGGACGAACCAGAGCTTCAGGGTGTACACTTTATAGGAGAAGGGTGCGTAACTGCAGAAGGTGGAAGAGCTACTGGATCTGCTGATGGAATTCTATTGGAGCATGTAACTGGGGTGGAAATCCGTATGGCAATCCGTACCAGCTTCCGGGGATTTGACAAAGCATATACTGAGCAATATTCCGATGCCCAAATTCATCATATGCTGGCTGCCGATTTAGAAAAACTTTCAAAACCATTTGAAGAGCTGCTGAACGAGCACGTAGAGGAATACAGGTCTTTTTATGGGAGAACTTCATTGAGACTGTGGGATGATGTACCGAAGATTTCTGCTGAAACTTCTCAGTATGATCTGCGGGAGCGTCTTGCAGCATTTCATGAGGGCGCATCTGACCCGGAGCTTTATGCAATCCTGTTTGCTTTCGGAAAATATTTGCTCATCTCATCTTCCAGACCAGGGACCCAGGCTGCCAATCTGCAGGGAATCTGGAGCAATGATATTATTCCACCATGGTTCAGTGATTTCACCGTAAATATCAATACCGAAATGAATTACTGGATGACAGGGCCTCTGAATCTTGCCAAAATGCAGGAACCACTGGTAAATCTTTGCAAAGCGCTGGTTAAAAATGGACAGAAAACCGCCAGAGAACTGCTTAACTGTGAAGGAACTGCCTGTTTTCACAACACGGATATCTGGGGTAAAACTTCTCCTGCAACAGGAAAAGCGGTGTGGGCGTTCTGGCCTTTTGGGGAGGCATGGCTCTGCCGAAATCTGTTCGACCAGTACTTATTTACAGAAGATAAAGAGTATTTGAAGGAAATCATGCCTATACTTGAGGAAAATGTGCGATTCTGTCTGGCTCAGCTTCAGGAAACAGATCAGGGACTTGCCATCTGTCCCGCCACCTCACCGGAAAATCTATTTTATGAGGATTGTTCCGTGGCAGAATACAGTGAAAATACCCTGGCCATTGCAAGGAACCTGTTTCGGGATTATGTAAAAGGCTGTGAAGCGCTTGACTTGCAGAATCAGACAATGTGTGATGTACTGGAAGCGCTGGAGCGCATGGTACCTACTGCTATTGGAAGCAAGGGACAGATTCTGGAATGGAACCAGGAATTTCCAGAACAGGATGTGCATCATCGCCATGTTTCTCATCTTTATGAGCTTCATCCTGGCTGCGGCATTACTCCACAGACACCAGAATTATATAAAGCAGTGAGAAAGAGTCTTGAACTTCGGGGGGATGAGGGAACCGGATGGAGTCTGGCTTGGAAGGTTCTGATGTGGGCCCGTATGGAAGATAGCGCTCATGTGGAGAAAATTATGAAAAACCTGTTTTATGTAGTAGATCCAATGGAAGAAATGGGAATACGAAGAGGTGGTATCTATCCCAATTTATTTTGTGCCCACCCACCGTTCCAGATTGATGGAAACTTAGGTTACAGTGCTGCGGTTGCCGAGATTCTGGTTCAAAGCCAGGGCAAAGAGCTTGTCCTTCTCCCTGCGCTCCCACCCTCCTGGAGAAACGGGGAAGCCAAGGGGTTCATTGCCCGCGGAAACATCCGCGTGGATCTTAAATGGGAGGGGAAGAATGTCACCTACACCTTAACTCCTGCTCATGACACCACTTTACGTCTCCGCGTCGGAAAAGGGGACGTGAGGGGCTATTCACTGCGTGGGGGCGTGGCATACGAAGGAAATGGGATGCTAAGCTGAGGAAGAACTTTGTGAGAGCAGACGGTTTTCCGCCCGTCTTATTCGCCTGTTTATTCGTTACTCTGGAAGGCGCCCTTCGTACATAATACTCAGTTCACCATACACCTGTGCCCAGTTCCGGATCGTACTGGTCCATCTCTTGGTAACTTCAAATGTGGCAAGATACAGTGCCTTTAATTGGAGAAATTCTATGCGTTGTTTTCTCATATTTGCAGATAACGCCAATCATCTAAACTAATTAAATATATTATAAGCAAGTGCATGTACCTGACATAAACCATGGATTGGCATGTAGCTTCTATACGAAAGCTTAATACCTATTTTTTATAGTTTCTTCAATCTAACTCATATATTTTTCCATATCAAGCTTCTTTTCTGATTTTGCAACAATTAGGGATGCTGTCACATCGCCCAGGCTGTTGCTCATTGCACGCATCATTCCAAGCAGGGAGTCCAGTCCCATGACCAGTCCGATTCCTGCAAGCGGAACATTCAACTGTGTCAGAAGTACAGACAGGCATACAAGCCCCGCTCCTGGAACTCCTGGCGCACCTACAGAAAGAACAAACACGGAGAAAAACATAGACAGCATCATTCCACCGTTGATATCAACACCGAAAACTCTTGCCAGTGCCATGCCAAATATCACCAGATATATACAGGTTCCGTCCATATTTACCGTTGCCCCCAGGGGAATAGACAGGGAATAGATTTTCTTTGATATACCAAGTTTATTCTCGCAGGCATCCATGTTCACAATGATCGCCGCATTACTGGAAGCCATGCCGAACACCTGAAGCATTGTGGGATTGTATTTTTTCAAAAAGGGAATCGGATTCAAACGGCCGATTACTCCAAGTAATATACAATATACAATGATCATCGCCACGATTCCTACTGCAAAAGTTCCCAGCATGGCCAGCATGGACAACAGCACATCCGGTCCTGTCTTTAATACAACCGATACAATGGAGCAAAAGGTTGCAACAGGTATGAAGCGTACCAGCATCACTGTAATCTTCAGGAACAGGTCATTGCATGCTTCGAATATATCCTTTAATAATCTGGAATGCTCCCCGATCTTCTCTAATGCAATTCCAATCAGAACTGCCAAAAAGATGAGCTGCATCATGTTGGAATCTAAAAACGGTTTTACAAAGTTTGCCGGAATGATTCCTACAATTGTATCCTTGATTGAAATACTTACATCCGAAACCGACACCGTAGCTGCATCTCCAGCCAGTTTTGCCGCAAGCTCTGGATTACCTGGCTTCAATAATTCAAACACACCTGTTGCCGTAAGAATTGCTAGAACCGTGGTAAGCAGGTAAAAGCCCATGACTTTTCCACCAATACGTCCGGCTTCTTTCAGATCTCCAAATTGGGAAATGCAGCATGCTATGGAGAAAAATACTACCGGGCCTACAATCATCTTCAAAGCATTCAGGAACATTGTACTGATAGATGTAAAAATAGTATTGTTCAGTGCTTCGTTCACGCCTGAAGGTACAAACACTTTCATCAATACACCTATTACGATTGCAGCTATTAAAGCCAGCATTGTATGTAATACCATGGTATGGGGATTTTTCTGTACTGTAATTTCTACCAGGTTCATGTTGTTCTTGTTTTTATAGCGCAGTCTTTCTTCATTCGCCTTGAGAAGGACATCCCGGATTATTTTTTCTTCTTTTTCCTGTGCGCTCTGAAGATCATCATTTTCCTGGTCCAGTACTTCTTCTATGGTATGACCATAAATAAACTGGAATTTCTCACCACGGAGTGACAGATTCACATATACCCTGCCAAACCTTTTATTCAAAATAATGCAGATATTTTCATCAGGGTCTTTGGCATGCTCCCTTAATTTCACCAATACTTCCTCTACTAAAAGCATTGTCTTTATGGTCTGCTTTTTCTCTATGCCAAACTCTTCCAGACCTTCTTTGATAAACTCTATTCCCGCTTTTGTATGCTTCTGCTCTACCAGCAATCTTTTGCTCATAGTTCTATTAATCCCTCCTAACCCTAAAATCTTTTATTTACAGTTTTTGATTCCACTTGACGTCATATAAGTTCCTACCAATACCGATATAACTGCAATAATACCGGAAATCAAATCGGTGCGTGAAGTTCTCCCATTTCTGATAAAATCGTCCGGACCTGTTCAGCATCATGAACAGAGATCATTAAATCAATATCATGAAATTCTGAAATAATCCCTTTAAAGTACAGCAGCATAGATGCGCCTAAAGCCCACTCTATATTTGCCTCATTAGATCGATGTGCAATTTTCTGTAGTAATTCAATTTTCTTCTGTATTTCAGGCATAATATCTCCCACTTGTATATTTATCTGGATAAAACATGTTTGTTACTGATTCCTACGGACCACTCTGCAAAGACTGCCTACAGCAATCACATTGTCGGGAATATTTTTTGTTACAACACTGCCTGCTCCGATCACAACATTATCTCCGATGGTAACGCCCGGTAAAATAATAGCTCCGCCACCAATCCATACATTATTTCCAATGATAACTGGTGCTGTTTGTGTTTTACAAAATTCAAATGATCCATCTTCTTTAGGTATCCCGAAGCGATCTATGGCATTTGTCGGATGAAATGCCGTATAAATCTGTACATTCGGTGCAATTAAGGCATTATCACCGATACGAATTATATTGTCATCAAGAAAGGTACAATTCATATTTACTTCACAGTTATTTCCGAAGTAGATATTATTACCATAGTCAACGTAAAAAGGAGCCGTTATCCATAAGTTTTTGCCTTTTCCGCCAAGAAGTTCCTTCAGAATTCGTTCTTTTTCATCTGCATCCGCAGAATTCATCTGATTATAATCTCTTACCAGATCTTTTGCCTTATGCCATTGTGTCAGCAGTTCCGCATCTCCACAATCGTACAGTTCTCCTGCCAGCATTTTTTCTCTTTCAGTCATAGGTACCTCCATCTGATATCCAAACCACATTGTTTTTTTATAATATGTATTCCATTTGTCTTTCTTTTGTTCGCATTCCCATTTTCTCATAAAACTTTTCTGCTGAAGTATTTCCTGTCCATACATTCAATGTCACTTCATAGCAGCCCAGCTGCTTTGCTTCGTTTTTTACATATTCAAACAGGCTTTCACCAATATGCTGACCTCGTGCTTCCTGATCAATACACAGATCATCAATAAAAAGAGATTTAAATGGAACCATATTGTTTGAAAAAGGCTGCTCCCGTAATTGACAAAATGCATACCCTACGCAAACATCAGCCTCATTTACTGCAACATATATTGGTGTTTCTTTATTCTTCAAAATCTCTCTCAATTCGTCTATGGTATATTTTGTTGTACCCGGAATAAAAATATCAGGTCTTATATCTGCATGAATTTGCAGCACCTGTTTTAATAACTCTAGAATTCTCGGAATGTCTTTTTCTTTTGCGTCTCTGATCATCATTTTCGCTCTCCTTTAACAAACTCAACTGTATTTTTAATATCTTCATCATCTGGATGCCCTTTTGCAATTCCACCAACCAGTTTAAATGGACCAAATGTGTCATAGCCCTTGCATCCGAATTTCCCAATTACTTTAGAATATTTCCTTGGCTTGTATATTCCAATAATAATCCAAGATGTAAATAAAGTCAATTTTCACCATCCTTTACTTCTCCACCGTATGAGGACAGAATGCGGAAATGAAATCTGAAGCCATATAAACTCTCTTTGTTGACGAATATATTTGGATGAGGATATAATCTATGTCAGAGAATTTACAGGGAGAGAAAGAACGGTGAGTCAGAATATCAGGTAGTTAATGGAAAGAAATATAATCTGAATGAACAATTAGGTTTGCCGGAAAATTCAGATCTACAAAGCCTGGTGGATGCATGGGCATTGACCATACCGGAAGAAGGTCTTCAGAATTTCATAACTGTGTCAGATTATACAGAAGCAGTTGATGGAATTACGACATATGAGTGGACAATTACGGATACAGGCATTGGTATGAGTAAGGAATACCAGAAGCATATATTGAGCCGTTTTCGCAGGAAAGGGAGGATGCAAGAAGCACACAGCAGGGAATCGGACTGGGAACGTCGATCGTAAAAGAATTGATTGAAAAGATGGGCGGAACGATTAAAGTTAAAAGTGAAGAAGGAGTTGGCTCAACTTTTATCATCAGGATTCCATTTAAAATTGCTTCTGCACCAGATATAGGAAAGAAAACAGAATTACAGATGGATATTAAAGGATTAAACCTATTGCTGGTAGGGGATAATGAACTGAATGCAGAAATTGCGGAAACTCTGTTGTCTGATGAAGGTGCAAATCTGACAGTTGCAGAAGATGGACTGCAGGCGGTCAGAATGTTCCAGGAGAAACCGGAAGGTTATTTTGACGCAATTCTGATGGATATCATGATGCCTGTAATGGATGGGCTTACTGCGACAAAAACAATCCGGTCACTGAAACATTCAGATGCTGAAAAAATCCCGATTATTGCCATGACAGCAAATGCATTTAAAGAAGATAAAGAAAAGTGTTTGGCGGCGGGAATGAATGCTCACCTGGCAAAGCCGATAAAAATCGAAAACGTAAAGAGAATTTAACTTGTTTTCTTTTTCGGAGAAGGCTTAGGCAGCTGACAACAATAAGCAATTCCAAGCGGTGTGACCAGAAGTGGATGCACCGGCTGATAAACAGGAAGCTTCAGTTGTTTCTCAAATACCGATGTAAATTCCCGAAACATAGAAGAGCCACCCACAACGTAAATAGCTGGAACTTCATAGCCTTTGATAAATTTTTCTGTGATTAAAGCCATTTTCTCCACCGTAGCTTTAATTACAGGAAAAATTTCATCTTGCTTATCCGTCTGCCTTTTTAACAGCTCGGCTTCTTCATAAGGAATGTGGTAGTGTCCCGCAACCGTCATCGTCATATGTGTGCCGCCTGTGGCCTCATCATCTGTATATATCACTTTTCCATCTTTTAGGATACTGATTCCGGTCGTCCCACCACCTACGTCCACAACTGCCCCATCGCTTATTTTAAGCACAGCCGCTGCAGCAGTTGGTTCATCTACAATATTTGTCACCTCAAAGCCTGCACCTTCCAACACGTAACCAATGCTCTTCACACTGCCCTCTGCTACTCCAGGAGGAATTGCCGCAGCTGCATAAATCAGTTCTGTGCCAAGCCTTTCTTCCAGTGTCTCTTTCAATCTGGTTACCAGTTGTACACATTCATAATAGTTTACGATTACGCCATCCTGAATGGCATGGGAGGGGGCAGAAATTCCGGCAATTGGACGATTTGAAGTATCCAAAACTGCCAGAACCGTATTGGCTGTTCCAAGGTCTACGCCAACCTTTAATCTTCCTTTGAAATTTTTACATTCGCCAGTTTCTACAAGTTCTGCAAAATTCGAAAGTGTTCTGTATTTTAAATCCATTTTACAGCTCCATTTTTCTTATTTATTCGCTGATGCATATTCTAATTGTAAAAGAATACCAGTGAAAATGCAAGACATTTTGTTACCTGTCAAATGGTTTGTCTTCTATATCTGAATATAGTAAAAGAATTTCATTGTCACTATCATTACAGCCAGTAAAATTATGTTTAATCCAATAATTTTCCTTTACGATATGATCTGACCCAAAAGAATAGGTACACTGAAATTTACAGGACGAAGCAAAATTGCGGAAATAAGAAGCGTTTCTCGATTTCATTTCTGATTTCGAAAAACGCTATTTAAATGGCGGGTTCTGAGGGTACCTTGCCATCATTTCTTACCGCAATCGTAATATCTTCCATCAGCGTTCCACTGTTTTGTGCCTAAACTGCATACAATGTAACATCTTTATCCTGAATCGGATATGAACTACCTGGCATATAAATTATTTGTGCGTAAGCATCTTCATTGGTGGCAGGATCAATTACATTGGTATTTCGTGTTTCTGCCCAGCCCAGCAATATATGATTTGCTCGATTCATACTTGTCCCATCCGGTAGCCTGATTGCTTTGGCATCATAACTTCGTATCGGAGCAGGGCATATTCCCTCCCCACCGTTAAGATCAAAACAAATCGTTCTTCCGAAAGGTATGATTTCCTCTTCTTTATAGCTGGAAACAATGTATTCCTTATACGGATCCTCCATTGTTATAAGCACAGCCATTGTTTCATTCTGAAGAGCAATCACTTCTTTTTCCGTCATAGAAGTCCTGAAATCATCCACATTGATAAAAGAAAAGCCTGTTTCATTTCCGTTTTCTATCACAAAGTAAAGTTCTTTTCCAATATAATTTTCCAGTTGATCATAGATTCGAATAAGTGAAAGTCCTGCGTCAGGATCCTTTGGCATCTATTTTTTTAAATTTGGT
>ERZ836441.1598-NODE-1598-length-21023-cov-6.566911_pt1 | contig 21023 bp, 20 predicted proteins | sample MGYA00519686_ERZ836441 | MGnify/ENA primary metagenome ERZ836441 (study PRJEB31850, sample SAMEA3708800) | human gut metagenome | biome: human gut; feature: human-associated habitat; material: faeces | place: China | collected 2014 ... | reverse complement strand
CGAAAGCCTGCTGGATGTGATGGAGCGCACGATGAACGGCGAATCCGTCTATCCCGGCGCTTCGCCGGAGCTGACGCTGGGGATGGCCAGCAGCTACCAGTTCACCGAGCGCGAGCTGGATATCCTTCGCGAAATCACCAGCGGCGACACCAATCAGGAAATCGCCGACCGGCTGAATATGTCCGTGGCCACCGTCAAGACGCATATCCTGAATATGCTGGAGAAGACGGGCTTTCGCAACCGCACCGAGCTGGCCGTCCGCGCGCGGGAAAGCGGGCTGGTCATTTTGAACCGAAGAAACTGAATCAGGTTGATCTTTGAAAAAAGCGCAGGCTCTGCCCATTTGAGCAAAGTCTGCGCTTTTTAGCGTTAAAAAATAGCCAAAAGGTGGATGCGCGATGCGCGTTTTTCTGCTACACTGAGTATACAAGGGGGAAGTAACATGAAGAACATCGTGGTCAGCATGCAGAATACGCTTCTGTCGGAGGCGATTGCCCACGCGCTGACGGAAACGCGGGAGTTTCGGGTGGAGCAGATTCTGCCCGGACGGACGGGCGACGCGCTCTCCCTGTGCGCCGCCATGCCGGCGGATATCCTGCTGATGGAGGTCAGCCGCCTGAGCGCGTATACGCTGGAAAGCCGCCTGAGCCTGATCGACCGCCTGAGCGCGAAGGTTCCGGGGTGCAAGTTCGCGCTGCTCTGCGACGAAAACAGCGACCCGGAGCTGGCGCATCAGGTCGTCTGCGCCCGGCAGGATCGCCGCATCGACGCATTTCTCTATGCTTCCGTGACCCCCGCTTATCTGGTCGCCGCGATGGACGCGCTGTAGGAAAGGGGACGACGCCATGAAAAGACGATGGAAATGGACGCTTACGGGCTTTCTCGCCGCGCTGGCGCTGTGCCTGTGCCCGCGCTTTGCCGGAGCCGCGCCGCACGAAGGCGTGCCGACGGTGAAAACCTTCGCGTTTTCCTGCTCGGGCATGTCCGCCGATCAGATGCGCAGCTATCAGATCGGGGAAACGAAGCGGGGCCGCCTTGCTGCCATCGAGCTGTATCTTGCCTATACCTTCGTGCTGCCCGTGACCGACGCGGATCTGGCGGCGCTTTCCGCGCTGCTGGACGAATGGGATCTGGCGGTGTGGGACGGCTACCGGCAGGAGGACAGCGCCGTGCTGGACGGCGAAAGCTTTTCGCTGAATGTCGCGTTTGAAGACGGGAGCGGGATCGACGCTGTCGGCACAAACAGCTTTCCCGACGGCTATTATGAAAAGAAGGGCGCTATTCAAGCATTTTTTGAAGCGTTGATGCGTGAATATGAAATCGACGCGGACAAAATTGGATATTGGTGAAACATAGAAAACAGAAACGGAGGAATCAATCCATGAAAAAATGGCTGTGTCTGGTTCTCGCGCTGCTGACGCTGACGGTCTGCGTCTGGGCGGCGGCAGAATCCACCGATTGGAATTACGACCTGAATTACGCCATACTCCGCGGCTACAACGGCGCGGGCGGCGACGTGACCGTGCCCGCCGAGATCGACGGCTACACGGTGGACGTGATCGGCGTCAGCGTGTTCGGCTCGGAGGCGATCACCTCGCTGACGCTGCCGGAAACGGTGCTTGAGCTGAGGAGCAACGCCGTCTCGGGGTGCGAAAACATGACGAGCGTCACTCTGCCTCAGAGCCTGGTCGTCATCAACCGAATGAACTTTTTCAGCTGCAACTCGCTTGAGGAAGTCACCATTCCCGCGGGCGTGCGCTATATCGGCGAGAATTCGTTCCGCTTCTGTGACGCGCTGCGGAAGATCACCTTCGAGGGCGTCTGCCCGCTGATCGACAAGGGATGTTTCAGCCTCATCGCGGAGGACGCGGTGGCCTACGTTCCGGATGACGAGCTGGAGGCGTACACGGAGGCGTTTGAACGCGCCGGGATTGAGGTGCCCGTCCAGCCCAGCGGCAAAAACGCCGTGGTCGTGGAAAACAACGGCTTCGCGGAGGAGGATTTCGAATTTGATCCCGCGACCGGCACCATCACCAGCTACAACGGCTTTGCCACCTACCTCGCCATCCCCGAAACCATCGGCAGCGCGGCGGTGAAGGCCATCGGCCCCAAGGCATTTGCGCAGCACACCTATATTGCGCTGGCGGAGCTGCCCGAGGGGCTGGAAACCATCGGCGACAATGCGTTCTACAACTGCGAAACGCTGGCGCGCGTCGTGTTCCCCTCCACGCTGAAGAGCATCGGGGATTATGCGTTCTACAACGCCTACCGCAGCAACGTGCTGGAATTGCCGAGCGTGGAGCATATCGGCGCTTACGCCTTTTATGCCATCGGCGTGACCGACGCGCTGGAGCTGCCCGAGGGATTGAAGACCATCGGCGACAGCGCGTTTGAAAACGGCAGAAACATGGGCGACCTCTACCTGCCCTCGACGCTCGAAGCGATTGGTTCCAATGCGTTCAAGGGCGATTACAACATTCAGTACGTCGTTTTGAACAGCGAGACCCCGCCTGCGCTGGGCGAAAACGTCTTTGCGGGCTGCGATTATCTGGCGGATATCGACCTGAGCGACCGCGGCACCAAGCGGCAGATGCAGGAATGGCAGGCGTATGTGGATGCGCTGGGGCTGAATTGCCGCGTCTGGCGCGCGCAGGACCCGACGGCTTCGTCCCCCGAAAAGGGATCGTATCAGTACGAAAACCGCATGCTGACCCAGTATACCGGCACAAAGACGCGCATCCATCCCCACCTTACGGTTTCCAAGGAGCCGGTCGTCGGGCTGGGCGACGGCGTGTTCAAGGGCAGCCAGACCATCGAATATTTCTCCGTTTCGCACAACGATGCGTTTACGACCATCGGCGCGGAGGCCTTCATGGACAGCACCCTGAAAGAGGTTGACCTGTTCGATTCCGTGACCACCATCGGCGCGCGGGCGTTCGCGGGCTGCGCGAAGCTGGAGGCGCTGACCCTGCCCGAATCCCTGACCGAGATCGGCGAGGGCGCGCTGGATGGGCTGACCGGGCTGAAAAAGCTCGTCATCCGGTGCGACCCGGCGCTCATCCCCGCGGGCGTATTCGCCAACCTGCCCGAATTGGCTGACGTGACGGTTGAAACCGGCGCGATTCCGGCGCATATGTTTGAGGGCAGCGGGGTGACGACGCTGGCGCTGGGCGAGGGCGTGACCGAAATCGGGGAAAGCGCGTTCGCGGGCACGAAGCTGAACACGGCCGATCTCCAAAATGCGGCTGTCATCGGTGCGGGCGCGTTTGCAGGCACGATGCTGAGCGCGGTCGATCTCCCGAACGTGACCGTCATCGGCGCGGGCGCGTTCGAGGGCGCGGCGCTGGAGCGCGTAACCCTGCGCGGCGACGTCAACGTGGGCGAGCGCGCCTTTGCGGACACGAAGCTGGCGCGTCTGGTCATCCCGGAAAAGGGCAGCTTCCCGCTCTCCGCCGTGGAGGGCACGAATGTGGAGCTCCGCCTGTCCGCCGGCGCGACCGACGAGCAGGTGGCCGCGTGGAACGAGACCCTCGCCCGCCCGTGGTATGACCCCATTCTGCGCGAGGGCGAGGCGACGAAGTTCGCGAAGATGCCCTTCGAGCCGACCGCCGCGGAGAATTTCGACTTCGACCCGGAGACCGGCCTGATTTCCGCCTATACGGGAACCGACGTGGACGTGGTGGTGCCGCGCGAGATCGACGGCGTGACTGTTGTGGGCTTTGCGAATTACAACGCCTTTGATTCCTGTCAGGACTACACCGATTCCTCTGTGGAGAGCAACCGCACCGAGTGGGTGCATCTGCGCACGCTGGTGCTGCCCGAAACGATCAAAGAGCTGCCGGACATGATGCTTGCCTACTGCCAGCAGCTGGAGACGTTCGTCTGCTACGCGCCCCTTGAGAGCACCGGCGGCAATCAGTTCATGCTCTGCCGGAGCCTGAACAACGTGATCTTTGTCAACGGCGTGCGCAGAATCGACAACTACGCCTTTGACAGCGCGGGCCCGCTGGGCAACCTGTACTTCGGCGAGCATCTCATTAGCATCGGCCAGCAGGCGTTCGGCTTCTCCGGGCTGAAGACCTTCGTTGCCGATGCGGAGAGCGTGGAATACGGCGCGTTTGCCGAGTGCCAGAGCCTGACCAGCCTGCATTTCACCGACAAGGTGAAGATGTTTGGCGAGAACTGCATCGTCAACTGCCCGAACCTCGCCGAGGTCTGCTTCGACGGCTGCGACTTGACTGCGTCGTCTGCGGGGCTGATGATGAACGTCGCGCCGAAGCTGATCGTGCATGTGCCCGAGGGCATGAGCGAGGAGAACCTGAAACGGGCGCAGAAGTGCGTGAGCTGGAACAGCTCGCCGGTGGAAGTGACCGTGGTGACGGACGCTTGCGCGCACACGCGGCCCGAAGCGCCGGATCTGCCCGCGCTGCTGCCGGAATTGAAGCTGGAAGCGGGCGCTGAAATCGCCGCGCCCGCGCAGGCGAACGGCGAACAGGCCAAGCCCGAAACGACCCCCGAACCGGAAACGACCGCTGCACCGGAAGCGACTGCCGAGCCCGAAACGATTCCCGAACCCGCCGCGCAGAGCGCCGACATCCCCGAGGAATATCAGGGAACGTGGTACGGCCTGAACATGGAGCTGGACGGCGAGGCCTACCCGCTGGCCGACCTCGGCCTCGATGTGACCATCACCATCGGCGCGGACGGCACGGCCGAGATGAACATGGGCGGCGATGTGGATCACCGCCAATGCGCGATGCAGGACGGCGCGCTCGTGGCGGGCACGATGGTCTTTACGCTCAGGGACGGCGTGCTTTCGCTCTCCGAGGACGGCGCAATCATGACGCTGAGCCGCGAGAAGCCGGAGGCGGCGGGCACACCCATCCCGGTCATCGACGAGAGCGCCACGCTTGAGGAGATCAAGGGCGTTTGGACGGTCGTTCGTGTCACGATGGACGGCCTGACGCTCCCGGCAGAGGCGGCGGACATGGCGGACGATACGCTGGTCGTCTACGGCGACACCTGTGATTTGACCTTGCAGGGCATGACGATGGACGGCCTGCCTTGCAGCATGAACGACTACGCGCTGATCGTGCCCGTTCTGGACGGCGAATTTGCCGCCACCCTGCGCGAGGACGGAACGCTCGCTATCGAAATGAGCGACGCGACGCTCTGGTGCGAGCGCACCGGCGACGCGCCCGAGGCGCCCATCGCAGAGCCGACGGCTGAGCCCACCGCGGAACCCATGCCCGAACCCGCCGCAACCGAAGCGCCTGCGGCGCAGGGCGGCGCGGGCGTCGAGATCGGCAGGAAATACGTGATGACCGACGCGGATGTGAACGGCTACAACATGTCCGCCGCCATGCTGGGCGGATACGAATATTCCGTGCTGCTCAACGCGGACGGCACGGTGGCCTTCGTCATGGCGGGCGCGAATATCCCCGGCCTGACGTGGGCCTACGGCAAGGTGCCCACGGACGCGGGCGAGGCGGACGGCGTGGTGATCGATTACTACACGCAGGCGCTGAACCTCGTGCCCACGGCGCAGGGCTTCGACATGGACTATTTCGATTCCATGATGATGCACTTCGCGCCTGAAGGAATCTAACTGAAACCCATCAAAAGGAGGATGTATTCCATGAAGAAAATGATGATGCTTGCGCTGGCGCTGGTGATGATGCTGACCCTGACGGGCGCGGCGCTCGCCGAATCCGCCCCGATGAGCAAGGAAGACCAGATGAAGAACATGGTTCAGGGTTTTCTGGACGAGAACGGATACGAGTACGAATACGACGACTACACGTTTTCGATGAGCTTTGCCCTTGAAAACGCGCTGGAATATGTGAATGTGATGGTCTTTGTGGACGACGATATGCTGTCCGTGACCGTGGATGCGCCGATTCAGGGGGAGGAAGCGGCCTTTGAACCGCTGGCGGTGCTGACCACGCTGATCAACAGCGAAATCTTCTACGCGCAGTTCCGCGTCGATCACTACAACGACAAGCTCTATGTCGCCTGCCGCGCCTGCAATCTGGTGGAGGACGTCGTTCCCAGCGAAAATGAACTCTATTATCTGATTAGCGAGCCGATGCGCTACATGGAAGAATACGGCGACGGCATCTATGCGGTCATTGGCGGCGGCGATCCCTACGAGGCGTTTGAAGCGTGTCAGGCGGCGGTGAACGAATAATGGCCGGAAACACGACGAATCCATATCTGACGAAAAAGGCGCAGGAGAAAAGGCGGCTGTCGATCCCCGTTGTGGCGGCCTGCACGATCTTCGGGCTGGGCGCGGCCTCCGCAGGCATTGACCTGTTCAGGGAAGGCAAGACGCTCTCCGGCGTGATGGCGGTGCTGCTGCTGGCCGCGCTGTTCACGCCGGTCGTGCGCACCTTCGCGCACTATCGGCGGAGCGCCAGCGCCCGGCGCATCGCGGGGACGCTGCTCGCCACGCCGGAGGAAAGCCTGACCTTCGATCAGCTCCAAACCACGCTTTCCTCCGCCAAAGCGCCCCAAAAGCTCAGGGCGCTCGTCAGCGGCGGCTATCTGCAAAACCTGCAAATCAACGCGGATGAGCGGACGGTGAAGCTGTATACGCCGGAATACGAGTATGTGCAGTGGGTTTGTTCGGGATGCGGCGCGAAGAACCGCGAGCGAAAGGGCGGCGCGATGCGCTGCAAATACTGCGATCAGCCGCGCGCAAAGTAATACTAATTCTTGTTAAAATGGCTTAATCCGCGCACCATCTTTTTCGCTCTGACTTTGCCTCGTTCCGTTCAACGTACCTCCAGTACGCCTCACTTCACTTGGCTTCGTCAGAACAAAAAATCTGATGCGCTCTGTTAAGCATTTTAACTGCGAATTAGTATAAGCGGGTCAAACGGCCTGCCCCAGCGCCCAAATACGAGCCTACGGGGAAATAACCTCGATTACAACATGTGCAACATGAAAGAAGGATGCATGTATGAGTACAGCCAGTTACAACTGCCCCTGCTGCGGCGGGCCGCTGACCTTCAGCGGCGAAAGCGGCAAGCTGGAATGTGTCTCCTGCGGAAACAGCTTTGAGCCGGAAGCGCTGGAAATGCTGAACACGGCGGAGAGTGGCGAACAGATCGTGTTCGAGCGCCCGAAGGAAGGATTTCAGGCGGGCGAGGAAGGCGTGCAGATCTATCACTGCAAGAACTGCGGCGCGGAGCTGATGACCGAGGATACCACCACCGCTGCCGAGTGCCCTTACTGCGGCAGCCCGACCATCCTGCCCGACCGCCTCGAAGGCGGCGTGAAGCCGGAAAAGGTGATTCCGTTCGCCGTGACGAAGGAACAGGCGCAGAAGCAGTTTGAGGATTATTTCAAGGGCAAGCGGCTGCTGCCGAATATCTTCCTGAACAGCCGGAACCGCATTGCGGAAATGCGTCGGCTGTATGTGCCCTACTGGCTGTTTGACTGCGACGCGCGCGGCGATATCGTCTACGACGCGCAGACGACGACCACGGAGCAGGAGGGCGAGTGGGAGGTTTCCCGCACGAGGCACTATCTGGTGCGCCGCCGGGGACAGATGCGCTTTGAAAACATCCCCGTGGACGGCAGCGTGAAGCTCGACGACAAAATCACCGAATCGCTGGAGCCCTACGACCTGAGCGCCGCGATTCCCTTCCAGAGCGCCGTTTTGGCCGGCGCGATGGCGGATCATGCGGACGCGGAGAGCGACGCCTGCGAAAAGCGCGCCGTGGAGCGCGTGGAGCACAGCGTGGAGGAGACCCTGCGCGACACGGTGACGGGCTACGACGAGGTCAGCGAGCGCAGCAAGCGCATTGAGACGGAAGGCGGACGGGCGACGCCCGCGCTGCTGCCCGTGTGGCTGATGACCACCGTGAAGGAGGGCAAGACCTATACCTTCGCCATCAACGGCCAGACAGGAAAGCTCACCTGCGACGTGCCTGCCGACAAGGCAAAATCCATGCTGTGGGGCGGCGGCGTGTTCGCCGGTGTGTTCGGCATCGCGGCGCTGATTTTGGCGCTGCTGGATCAGATGGGCAGCGGCTCGCTGCTGATCGGCGCGGTCATCGCGGCCATCATCGCGCTGGCGGTCGTCGGCGGGCTGAAGAGCCAGCTCAAGCAGGCGGTGCAGCAGAGCGCGGCGGCCGGTTATATTCGGGAAGGCTCCTTCCGTCTGGACGTGAACTTCGATCATTTCCTCTATGAGAGCACGACGAGGCGGAAGATTGAAGAGGATACGCAGAAGAAATAACGAAGAAAAAAGTGAGGAGGGCAAGGACTTATGGGATTGATTGCAGCGGCATTGAACGCCGCCGGCGGCACGCTCGCCAGCCAGTGGAAGGAATATTTTTACGTGGACGCGCTGCCGGACAACGTGCTGGCGACGAAAGCGGAAAAAAAGGTCAAGGGCCGCTTCGGCGGCAGCCGCCACGAGGATGACAACGTGATTTCCGACGGCAGCGTCATTGCGGTGGCGGACGGCCAGTGCATGATGATCGTGGATCAGGGCAAGATCATGGATTTCTGCGCCGAGCCGGGCGAATATGTCTTCCAGCAGAACGGCGAGCCGAGCATCTTCTACGGCGCGCTGAACGGCGAAAAGGCCAAGGCCATTTTGAAGACCACCTTTGACCGCCTCTCCTTCGGCGGTCAGGCCGGAAAGGATCAGCGCGTCTATTTCTTCAACACCAAGGAGATTCTGGGCAACAAATACGGAACGCCCAGCCCGGTGCCCTTCCGCGTGGTGGACAACAACATCGGCCTCGATGTGGACATCTCCATTCGCTGCTTCGGTGAATACAGCTACCGCGTGACCAACCCGATGCTCTTTTACACCAACGTCTGCGGCAACGTGGAGGGCGACTACACCCGCGAGCAGATCGACAGCCAGCTCAAGAGCGAGCTGCTGACGGCGCTCCAGCCCGCGTTCGCCAAGATCTCCGAAATGGGCGTCCGCTATTCGGCGCTGCCGGGGCACACCGCGGAGATTGCCGAGGCGCTCAACGACGTGCTTTCCGAAAAATGGGCGAACCTGCGCGGCGTGGAAATCGTGTCCTTCGGCGTCAATTCCGTCAAGGCCTCCGAAGAGGACGAGGCGATGATTAAGGAGCTGCAAAAGAACGCCGTCTTCCGCAACGCGAACATGGCGGCGGCGCATCTGGTCGGCGCGCAGGCGCAGGCCATGCAGGACGCGGCCAAGAATCAGGGCGGCGCGTTCACCGGCTTCATGGGGATGAACATGGCTCAGCAGGGCGGCGGGGTCAACGCGGCGCAGCTCTTCCAGATGGGCGCGCAGCAGCAACAGCAGCCCGCCGCGCCGGTTCAGCAGAGCGCGGGCGCGTGGACGTGCACCTGCGGCGCGACGGCCACCGGCAAATTCTGCCCGGAGTGCGGCGCGAAGAAGCCCGAAGCCAAGCCTGCGGAAGGCTGGACGTGCGCCTGCGGTGCGGTCAACACCGGAAAATTCTGCTCGGAATGTGGCGCGAAGCGGCCTGCGGGCGCGCCGGTCTATCGCTGCGACAAATGCGGCTGGAAGCCCGCCGATCCCGCGCACCCGCCGAAGTTCTGCCCGGAGTGCGGCGACCCGTTTGACGAGAACGACCGCGCGTAAGGCGGAAGGATCTACTCGGATTCCCGCGTGTTTTCAACGAAAATTGGATAAATAAAACGCTCAAGCGAGCGAACGACGACTCCCGCTGCAACGCCTCCGCGTACAGCGGGAGTTCTTTCAATTCAAACATATTTTTTGAGGATGAAGGAAAAATGTTGCAATAACACAAAAAACGCGGTACAATAAGAAAAGAAGAGATGAAAAAAATTCTGATTGACGTTAAAAAATATACGGAAGAACAAAGAAACCGCCACTGGAACAGGGGCTTTGTTGGTTTTGTATAAACTGAAAGGTGTAATGAAGCATGGAAAGAGAAAGCCAGCGACTGTTGGAAAGCGTGATGAAGCTGATTGCCGCTCAATTCGGGCCGGATTGCGAAGTCGTGCTGCATGACTGGTCCAAGGATTATGAATCGACGATTGTTGCCATCGAAAACGGGCATGTTTCCGGCCGAAAAGTTGGCGACGGCGGCAGCAATTTGGGGTTGGAAGTCATGCGCGGCACAACGGATGGATCCAACCAGCTCAATTACATTACACAGACGCAGGACGGCCGGATGCTTCGTTCGTCCTCGCTGTACTTGACCGATGAAAAGGGAAACAAGGTTGGCGCGCTGTGCATCAATCTGGATGTTACCGAATATATCATGATGCAGCATCGGCTTTCGGGGGTGACGTTGTTCCCGTGCGTGAGGCCGGGCGAACAGGAGGTCAGCAAGGAATTCTTCACCAACGACGTCAGCGAGCTGCTGGACTATTTGATGAAGGAAGGCACGGAACAGATCGGCAAGGCGCCGGAAGAGATGACCAAGGAAGAGAAAAAGCAGGTCATCAGCTATCTGGATCAAAAGGGCGCGCTGTTGATTACGAAATCGGGGCCGAAAATCTGCCGCTATTTGGGAATTTCCAAATTTACGCTGTACAATTATCTGGACGAAATCCACAGCGAGCAGGAACAGAAAACAAAGCAGTATCCGTGACCGAGCGAGGTTCGCGGGTTAAAAAGAAAGTTAAATCCAATATAAAGGCCGCTTTTGCTGGGCAAAAGCGGTCTTTATATTGGAAGAAGGTGTTATGAATCAACCGGCTTTCTTCTCTTTGATGATCGAGCGAAGGGATGCGGTTAGCCACGGATACAGCGTGCGGCACGGCTTTCCGGTTCTGAGAGAAAGAAATGCCTGAAACGCATCCGGCGATTGTCCCTTGATGCAATGATCCGGAAAGATGAAAGCAGCCTGTTCATTTAAGAAAAAATAGGTCGCGTGACGATAACGGAGCAGCCGATGGCATTGGGCATAGGCGATGTTTTCGCCCTTTCCGCTGTCGCCCTTGGGGCGAACATTGAAGCCTTTTTCGCCAAAGACAAACACCGAACAGGGAAAGGCTTTTCCGCTGGCCTGAATCTGCTTTACGGTGCGGTCGGCTGTGCTCTTGGCGGGAACGTTGATAAAAACGATGGCCAGACAGCCGTAGAGCGAGAAGAAATAATTGAAGGGCTCCGTGATGTGGCCGATGACGCGAATGCCGATCAGCAGGCAAACCACGGCGGTGATGACCTGAATCAGACGTGCCGTTTGATGAGAAGCCGCGTACTGGGCGCGCGTCAAATCCGAAACCGTTTCGGCGCTATGCTGCACTTCGATTTCAAAAGGCTTCATGCGAAAGCTCCTCTCTTCACGCACCGAAAATGGCGCAGGACTGCGGGAAGAAAAAACACGCGGCTGGATTATTCGTATTCCGCCAGCAGCTCGATTTCAACGGAGATGTTGCCCGGTGTGGCGTTGACGCCCATCGCGGTGCGCGCCGGAAGGCCGCGCTCCTCGCCATACAGGTCAAGCAGCAACTGAGAGCCGCCATTGACGACCTGCGGCTGCTGGGTGAAATCATCCGCGCTGTTGACGAAGGCGAGCACCTTCACGAAGCGCTTGATGCGGTTGAGGTCGCCGAGCTTGGCGTCCAGATTGGCCAGCAGGTTGAGCATGCAGCGCTTGGCGGCTTCCTGACCCTGTTCCACGGTCAGATCCTGGCCGAGCTTGCCGTCGATGCTGGTGCCATTGAGCTGCGGGCCGCAGCCGGAGCAATACAGCAGGTGATCGCCGAACTCCATCACGGGCGTGTACAGACCGCCTTTTGCCGGCGGGGTCGGAAGGGTGAGATTCATTTCCTTGAGCTTGTCGTAAACGTTTGCCATGGGATAATCCTCCTTTTTATGATAAAGAAACGGTTTGTCACTGCGGTCATGGGCGTCCATGAACGCATGGGGAAGACGCGAAGAAGAGATGAAAGAAATCATAAAAAAAAGTTAGATTTCTTATGTCCATCAGTATAAACGCATTCGGGGAATCGGTCAAGACAAAATTGACTATTTTTCTGAGAAAAACAGAAAATCAGAAAAAAATTTAGAATATTTTGTGGAATGTATTGACACAAGGGCGAAAAGATGATATCTTTAAGCCAACAATTTTGACGAATCCCGTCAAACCAATCGAAGGAGGATTTCCCCATGAAAAAGTTCCTTGCTATGGCTGCGGCTCTGACAATGAGTCTGAGCATTGCGGCTGTCGCCAGCGCCGCGAAGTACGAAATGACGTTCAGCACGGCCGTTTCTCAGGAGCAGAGCTCGACGATTTATATGGATAAGGCGCTGGATCTGATCACCGAGCGCACCAACGGCGACGTTACGTTCTCCCGTACCTATTCCGGTACGCTGGGCAGCGAGCACGATCTCGGCGTGATGTGCACCAACGGCGATCTGGACGTTGTCTGCATCGGCCCGGGCCAGTGGTCCGAGTGGGACGAGGCGTTTAAGGTTTTTGACTGCCCGTTCCTCTTCAGCAGCTTTGATCATTTCGACCGTGTCATCGCTTCCGAGGATTATCAGGCTTGGCTCAAGGCGCACGGCGACGCTCAGGGCGTGACCTTCGTGATGACCTTCAATCAGGCATTCAAGGGCATTCTGAACAAGACGCGCGACGTGTACTCCACCGCCGACCTCGCAGGCCTGAAGCTGCGCGTGCCGGATTCTGCTTCCCTGATCGAGATCGGCACCGCGATGGGCTACGTTCCCACGCCGACCGCTGCGGCTGACCAGTATATGAGCCTCTCTCAGGGCATCGTGGACGGCGCTGACCATGCGCTCTGGGCTCACCAGACCTGGAAGCTGACGGAAATCGCTAAGCATTTCTCCGATACCCGTCATGCGCTCCAGTGCGTGTTCTTCGTGATGAACAACGATTCCCTGGCTTCTCTGCCGGAAGAGTATCAGAAGATTGTTCTGGATACCTTCGCTGAGGTTGAGAAGGAGCTGGCTGACCAGACCCGTAAGGATTCCGACGAATCTTACGTCAAGGCTGAGGCGGATGGCGTGAAGGTGATCCCGTACGAGGAGATCGACGTGGAGTCCTTCAAGCAGGCGCTCTCCGGCATCGTGGATGAGTATTCCAACCTTGCGCCGGATCTGTACGACATCATCACCAAGCTGGCCGACTAATTTCAATCCTTCCATTGCCTCCCTCCTGATTAGGGAGGCAATGCTGGGTTAAAACGCTCTTTGCATGAAGCGTGAGAGGAGAGTTTTCCTTGAAAGTCATTTCTAAAATCAACAAGGCGATGGCGAAAGCGGAAGGTGCGATCATGGTCTTCTGGTTTGCCATTGTGCTGATCGTGATGACCTGTCAGGTGATCAGCCGCTACATCTTTAATGCGCCGATTGCCTGGAGTGAGGAATTCGCGCGTTATTCCTTCGTCTGGATCAGCTATTTCGGCTGCGCGTATTGCGTGGCTGTGGACGCGCACACCGGCATCACCGCGTTCCGCGACGTGCTGCCGCCCAAGGCCAAAAAGCTGACGACCGTGCTGGGCAACGTTGTTGTGATGATCGTGTTCATTCGACTGCTGCCGATCGCCATGAAGTTCATCGGCAAGAATGGCAGGTTCCTGACTTCGATGATGCGAATCCCGTTCAAGTATCTGTATTACTCTTTGCCGGTGGGCTGCGTGCTGACCGTCATCCACTTGATTCTCAAGAGTATTCTGGTTTTTGAGCCGGATACGATTGAAAAGGCGTAAGGAGGAAGAACGATGATTTGGTTTATGATCATTATGATCGTTGCGCTGGCGTTGATCGGCGTGCCGATGTCGTTCTCCATGCTGACCGGTTCGGTCTGGTTCATGCTCTCCAGCGGCATGCCGCAGACGCTGATGATCCAGCGGCTGATTATGGCGGTCGGCGATTCGTTCAGCATGCTGGCGATTCCGTTTTTCATGCTGGCCGGCACGATCATGAACGCCGGCGGCGTGGCGACGCGCATCTTTGATTTCTGCAATACGCTGGTCGGGCATATCCCCGGCGGCCTGGGTCATGTCAACGTCTTTTGCAGCGTGATTTTCGCCGGCATGTCCGGCAGCGCGCTGGCCGATACCGGCGGAATCGGCGCCATCGAGCTGAAGGCCATGAAGGATCAGGGCTTTGACGACGATTTCTCCGCAGCGATCACGGGCGCGTCTTCCTGCTTGGGGCCGATCATTCCGCCCAGCACCGGCATGGTGCTTTACGCGATGATGGCCGAGGAATCCGTCGGCACGCTGTTTATCGCGGGCGTGATTCCGGGCATCATCATGGCGGCCGCTATGTGCCTGATCGTGTTCTTCACCGCAAAGAAGCGCAATTACCCCGTCAGCCCGCGCGTGGAATGAAAGGAGCGCCTCCGCGCACTCTGGCGTGCGGTGCCTGCGCTGCTCTCTCCGGTGATTCTGTTGAGCGGTATTCTCCTGGGCATCTTCTCGGCAACGGAAGCGTCGGTTGTCTGCTGCCTGTATTCGCTGTTCCTGGGCATCTTCATCTATAAGGAGCTTTCGCCCAAGGGACTGTACAATGTATTCCTCGAGACGCTCAAATCCAGCGGTATGGTGATGGCGCTGGTCACGTTCTCAATGCTGCTGGCAACCATCCTCAACTTCAACCAGATCCCGCAGGCGGTTGCCGCATGGGCGGTTGCGACCATCGGCTCCAAGGTGGGCATCATTCTGGCCTGCATGGTGCTGATCATCATCTCCGGCATGGTCATCGACGTGACCCCGGCTATGCTGATTCTCATCCCGATTATGATGCCTGTGATTCGTCAGTACGGCATCAACCCGATTGCGTTTGGCGTTGCCTCGACACTGCTGTTCTCGCAGGGCCTGCTCACGCCGCCGGTCGGCAGTATTCTGTATGTGCTGGCAGACTACACCAAGATGCCCGTTATGCGCATCGCCAAGAACATGATTCCGTATATCATCACGTTCATGGTGCTGGCTTTCTGCTTTATGATGTTCCCGCAGATCTGCACATTCCTGCCGGGGCTGATTCAATAATGCCCGGGTTGCTGCCTGTCTTTGTGCAAAAGACAGGCGGCAACTCCTTTTTGTTGGAGGGCTTGCGATGAAACCTTATCTCATAAAAGCTCGAGCCGTTTACGAGCCGAACGGATACGGCGGCGTGACCGGATTGCTCGTTCGGGAAGGCAAAATTGCGTGTGTCGGTGACTACGAGACGCTGAACCAGACGTATCCGGATTTGCCGACGCGGGAATACGGCTATGTGCTGCCTGCTCTGGTCAACACCCATGTCCATTTGGAGTTTGACGCCACGGCGCGGGCGAGGCTGAATTATCTGGCGGATACGCCCGAACTGCGCGTGCTCGGCGCAGCCCAAAGAGCGCACGAGGCGCTGCAAAGCGGCGTCACCACGCTGCGCGACGCCGGAAGCGACTGGGTGCTTTTGAACCTGAAAGATCCGCGCGCGCAGATGCTTTGCAGCCTGCCGAGGCTGCAAATGGCCGGGCCGCCGCTGACGGTTACGGGCGGCCATCTGCATTTTCTCGGCGAGGAAACGGATACGGCGGCGGACATGGTTCGGCAGACGCGGCTGCGCCAAAAGCGCGGATGTGACGCGGTGAAGCTGATCGTCACGGGCGGGCAGATGACGCCGGGCTCCGTGGCCGAACGGGTGAGCCTGACGACGGAGGAAATCCGCGCCGTTGTGGAGGAGGCACATCTGCTCAATGTGCCGACCTTTGCGCACTGCCTGACGACCGAAGGATTTGTTCGCTGCATGGACGGTGGTGTGGATTGCATCGAGCATATTGCCTGCTTCATACGCAACCGGGAAAACGGCCTGCTCGAACGCATGTATCGCCCCGAAATCATGAGCTGCTATACCGGTCGGAAACGCTGGTTTATGATGGGGCTTTCCGCCGGATATCACAATTTGGATGATTTTAGAAGCGGAAAACGTTCCTGCGGCGCGAACGAAACCTTCTGGCTGGAACAGGAAGAGCGGATGTTCGCCATCTTCCGTCGCGTGATGGAGCTGGGGCTTCTGCCCGTCTGCGGAACAGATGCGGGAACGGGCGGAACAAGATTTGACGAAACATGGCTGGAACTGGCGCTGATGGTTCGGCGCGGCGGCCTGAGCGAAAAAGAAGCCATTCATATCGGCACGCTGCAATCCGCCGCCTGTCTGGGGCTTGAAAACCAGACGGGCGCAATCCGGGAAGGACTTTCGGCCGATCTAGTGGCACTGGAAGAAGATCCTTTCACCCATATCGAGGCGCTCGCGCATCCTGCACAGGTCATCTGCCGCGGCGAACTCGTTTGAACACACAGCAATGACGGAGGAATGAGAACAATGATGAGATGTACTGTTTGCCACAAGCCGTATGTCGGCCCGAAGAACCACTATGTCTGCACCTATTGCGGCGCGTCGATTGAAAGCCCGGTTGATCTTGAAAAGAATCCCGAGCATCTGCGCGATGTGCTGCGCAAGGGAAGCGAAGATGGAATCTGGGGCTACCGCGATTTCTTTACGGTTCCGGAGGATGCTCAGCCTGTGACGATGGGCGAGGGCAACACCCCGCTGATCCATACGGATCGTTTGGGCGCGTTTTACGGCATGAAGAATCTGTATTTGAAAAACGAAACGCTGAACCCGTCCGGCACCTATAAAGATCGCTTTGCCACAGTGGCCACGACGCTGGCCAAGAAGGACGGCATCAAGCAGGTGGCGATCGGCTCTGCGGGCAATGCGGCGGCCGCCGTGGCGGCGTATGCGGCGAAGGCCGGGATGGAATGCTTCATCATGCTTCCGCCGGGAGCCGTGAAGGAACGCGCGTGGCAGAACATGTCCTACGGCGGACACTTCATCTACGGCGTGGGCGGCGTGAACGACTGCGTGAAGATGGCGGAAGACGGCGAGGCCATCTTTGGCTGGAAAAACATGTGCACCACGATGATGAACAACCCGCTGGCCTGCGACGGCTATAAGACCATCGCCTATGAAACGGCGCGGAGCATGAAGTTCGAGGCGCCGGATTATGTGGTCTGCCCGGTTGGCGGCGGCATTGTGGTCAGCAAGGTTTACAAGGGCTATGAGGAGATGTACGCGCTGGGCATGATCGATCATTTGCCCAAGATGATCGCGGTGCAGGCTGCGGGCTGTGCGCCGCTGGTCAAAGCGTTTGACGAAGGGAAGACGGCGACTGAAAAGTGGGAAAACGGTGATACCATTGCGTTCGCCATCTTTGATCCGGTGACGTTCGAGGGCGTGACCGCGCTCGACACGGTTCGCCGCAGCGGCGGACGCGCCATCGCCATTCCGGATGACAAGATTCTCGATGCGATGCGCGCCTGCGCGAAGATGGAAGCCGTCATCCCCGAACCGGCAAGCGCAGCGACGATTGCCGCCGCGGTCAAGCTGCACGAGGACGGCGTGATCGGCGAAAACGACCGCGTGGTTTGCGTACTTACGGGCAGCGGCCTGCGCGATTTGAAGCTGTTCAACGACGAGAACGCCGATATTCCCAGCGTGCAGCCGGGCGATATGGATTCCCTCAAGAAAGCCGTCAACCACTATCAGAAATGAGGCGGATAAGATGATCAACGACGCTTTGACGCTGGAAATTTTTGAAGCCTTGATGGCGCAGGATACCATCAACCCGCCGGGAAACGAAATGCGCGGCGCGCTCTGCCTCAAGGAGATTTTTGACCGCGAGGGGATTCCCTGCGAGGTGCAGGATTTGGGCCATAACCGCGCGAACTTCATCGCCTGTTTCGGCGAAGGCGAGAAGACACTGGAATACAGCGGACATCTGGATATCGTGCCCTGCGTCGGGGACTGGAAGCATACGGCGATCGGGACGACCGAAGAGGGCGATCTCATTTACGGGCGCGGCGCGTGCGATATGAAAGGCGGCGTTGCGGCCATGTGTTCGGCTGCGATTGCGCTTTATCGCGACAAAACGCCTCTGAACGGAAAGATTCGTTTGACGTTTGTTGCGGACGAAGAGGACGCCAATTTGGGCATGCATGCCTTCCTGAACACGCATGAGGCGGCGACATACACCATTCTTGGCGAGCCGACCAACCTGCATGTGGCCGTTGCACATCGCGGCGTTGCACGCTATTATATTGACCTGCTGGGGCACGCCTGCCACGCCGCGCTGCGTTCGATGGAGGAAACCGCCGTCGCGAAGGCGGCGCGCGCCGTCATGGCGATTGAGGACTTAAACGTGCAGTTGGAAGCGATGAAGCATGACGTTCTGCCTTCACCGTCCATCGTTGTGACAATGATGCAGGGCTATGAGAAGGATAACGTGGTTCCCGGAAAGGTACGGCTGCTGGTTGATTTCCGCGTGCTGCCGGGGATGAACGAACCGCAGACGCGCAAACTGGTTCAGGATGCGTTGGATGCGCACGGCATCAAGGGCTACGAGCTCAAGACGCACTTCTTCATGCCGGGCGGCGAGGTGGATAAGGCGCATCCGTTTGTTTCCACCTGCGTAAAGAAGACCGGCGAGCTGCTGGATCGAGCGGAAGAACCCATGCCCTTCGGCGCTTCCTGCGAGCAATGCTTCCTGGTGGAGGCGGGCGCGGCGACGGTGATCATCGGGCCGGGCAGCCTGGATCAGGCGCATACGGTGGATGAATACGTCGAAAAGGCGCAACTGCTCCGCGCGGCAGAGCTGTATCGTCAGATTGCGATGGACGTTCTGAAATGAGCTTGATACACCCTAAAGCGAATCCGAAATAAACGGAATTCGTTCGCTCAGGGGGGCGAAAAACAAAGAGGGACACGACGAGCCGGTGGGCAGTCGCGTCCCTCTTTTATAACTTAGAGATAGTCCATGTAGTTATTCTTCATGACGATTCCGAGCGGAACGTAGCGAACGTCTTGATCAATGGTTTGATTGGAAACGTATTCGTAAAGCATCCAAACCGCGTTTTTGCTTTGCAGTTCGGGCGCCTGCCAGATGGTGGCGGTTACCGTGCCATTTTCCAGATAAGGAACGATTTCATCGAATACATCGCTGCCGATGGCCACGATTGGCTTGGAAAGGTGCGCTGCTTCCAATACGTTGCACATGGGCATGACGTTGGAAGCGCTGTTGCAATAGACTCCGATGATATCCGAATGAACCTTCAACTCATGGAGAAGCGTTTCCTCCAGAGAACAGTTGCCACATGCATTGCTGATGTCAAGGATGGCCAGATCTGGCCGATGCGTGATGATGTATTCACGGAAACCTTGCGAATTGTCGCGCAACAGTTTGAGTTGCTGATTGCCACTCATGAGGATCACACGGCCGGAGCAGGGAAGAAGCTTGCACAGCAATTCTGCGGCCAGCTTGCCGGTGCGTTTGCCGGAAGCACGAACACACCCGACACGGCAGGAATTGACGGCGTCGGAATCAACCGTAACAACGGGAACGCCGCGAGCAAGCAATTTCTCAAAATATGGATTCAGGGTGGTATCGTCCCAACAATAGGTAATAACACCGTGAATATCATTGCGCTGGAGGAGAGATTCAAAGATCGGCACTTGATTGTTGCTGCTTCTGGTGCAGGGAAGACGCTCCAGCACCACATTGTAATCCACCATCATCTTTTCTGCGTGGTCAATGCCTTCCCAGATTTTTCGGAAAAACTGATCGGTGCCGTGGGGTGGCATGGGAAGGACGATAGCGAAGGTCAATGTGCCCTTTTTCAGTCTGGAAGCGATGGGATTGACGGTATATTGAAGCTCTTGAGCAATTTGCAGGATATGATCACGGGTGTGGTCGCTGATGCCGGGTTTGCCATGAATGGCTTTGTACACGGTAAGCGTGGATACTCCGGCAAGCGCAGCAATATCTTTTAACGTGGGTTTGGATGAAGGCATGGTTTTATCATCTCGATTTCTCAATAATTAAGGAAGAAGGGAAAACATCAATAAACATATCATAAATGAAATGGAGTGAAAATGCAAGGGAAAACGATTAAACTTGCTAAATTTTCCCTGTAAAAAGATGAGAAAAAATATGTCATAAATGAGTGATAAATGGAAATAAAATGGACTAAAATTTCAACATTACTCTTGACATGAGATAAAAAATGCACTATACTTTGTTTAAATCAGATAAGATAAACGATTACCTTATCTAGAGGGAACGATGGATGTGTGGACGAAACAACGAAGCGTGGACTGAGTACGTGCAAAAGGAGGATTATATGTATTTTTCTGAAGCGGATATGACGAAGCCCCGGGAGGCGGCCGGCGCGACAAACTACCCGATTTTTGACGATGGAACCGCGCCGTGCGCTGGATGCAACGCGAGCGTGAATTTCTATGTCTGTACAGAGTATCCCGTGTCTGGTGTCCATGATGACAATGAGGGTTTCTATGTGGTAAAGGGAACCGGCACGGCGAAGGTTGGGGATGAGGAACAGGCGATTCATCCGGGTTCCTTCTTCTATGCGCCTGCACATGTTCACCATGCGATCAAGAAGGATGCGGAATCCGAACCGATGCAGGTTGTGCTTTTCCACTTCCCTGCGTGATAAAGCCCGACATAAGCGAATAAATAAAGGAGAATGCGGATATGAGAGTTGCGATTGCATGCGAGTCGTCGTCTTTTTTGCTTAAGGAAGCCGTTAAAAACCGCATTACGGCGCTGGGCTATGATGTGATGGATGTGGGTCAACTTAAAGAGGACGATCATGTGCTGTATTATGAGGCGGCGCAGAATCTGGCCAAGGTCATTCAGGATGGTACCTGCGAAAAGGGAATTGTGATCTGTGGAACTGGCGGCGGTGTCAGCATGATCGTCAATAAATTCCGCGGCGTATACTGCGTTGCTTGTGAAAGCGTGTTTACGGCAGAAAAAATTTCCCATATCAACAACGCGAATGTGCTTGCGATGGGCGCGCGTGTGGTGAGTTGGGATATGGGGGGCGAGATGGCGGAAAAGTTTCTTGCCGGAAAATGGTGCGAGGGATTTGCTGAACAGCGCAGACTGAACAACGAAAAAGGCTTCGCAGTGCTTCAGAGCATTGAAGCAGCCAATTTCAAATGAACTGCGGCAGAAAGGATTTTGTTCTATGAAAAAGGTATTGGAATG
>ERZ836441.1588-NODE-1588-length-21144-cov-4.187207_pt1 | contig 21144 bp, 17 predicted proteins | sample MGYA00519686_ERZ836441 | MGnify/ENA primary metagenome ERZ836441 (study PRJEB31850, sample SAMEA3708800) | human gut metagenome | biome: human gut; feature: human-associated habitat; material: faeces | place: China | collected 2014 ... | reverse complement strand
AACAAAAAATCTGATGCGCTCTGTTAAGCATTTTAACTGCGAATTAGTATGAAAAATGCAAAAACCAGTACCTTGGGCGAATTTGAAGCCTGTTTTTCGTCAGTTTATGGAAGTTTGCATGCTGCAGTCTGCGGCGGCGGAAAAGAATACGGAGGCTTGCACAAAAAGCCGGGCGTCTAATTCGTCGGAATACCGATATGCAGGCCGGAGGGGAAAACATGCAGGCTTGCAAGGCGGCGGGGACTGGGGTATAATACCTTCTCGCGGCGAAAAGGCCGCAGAGGAGGAGTTTTGCTCATGAAACAGTTCAGCTATGTTTTGACCAATCAGGACGCGCTGCATACTCGGCCCATGAGCAGCCTGATGCGGGAAGCTGCCCGCTTCAGCAGCAAGGTGCGCCTGGTAAACGGCACGAAAACCGCGGCGCTCGCGCAGGTGCGCGATGTGATGGGGCTTGATATGCAGTGCGGCAACAGAATCACCGTCACCGTCGAGGGAACGGACGAGGAAGCGGCCGTCGCGGCGATTCAGAATTATTTTGTGGATCACCTGTAAGGGCGGATTGAGACGATTTTTTACACGGCATAAACAGAAAAGACGCTGTCAAGATAACAAAACCGATATTTCAGGAAAAAACAAGTATTTTCGCCCGAAGGTTTCCAAAGGGCGACCGGAAAGCCCTTTGGTGGGGCGATGGGGCAAAGCCCCATATCTGCGAAAGAAAAATACCTTGTTTTTGATTCCTGAAATGTTTGGTTTGAGTTTGACAGCGTCTTTTCTTTTTTAGATGCGCATAGCGCGTTTATCGCTTTGATTTGGGCAGACCGAAGGTCATAAATTCACATTCGAGGCGGCCATTGTAGAAGCGGCGCTTTTTATCGGCGCGGTGGCCGAAGCAGCGCTCAAAGCCGGGGTGCGACGTGATCGCGGAGAGCGACCAGCTGGGGTTGGCGCGGAGCATCTGCCCCATGTCGCGGTAGAGCGTTTCACAGGCTCTGCGGTCGCTCAGCCGCTCGCCGTAGGGCGGATTGCAGAGGAACGCGCCCTGCGGCTCTGCGCGCCTGCAATCGCGCATATCGGCGACCTCAAAGCGGACGCGCCCGGCCAGACCGGCCTGCTTCAGATGGCGGTTGGCCAGCTCGACGGCCTCCGGGTCGATATCCGCGCCGGAAATGCCCTCCACGCGCGCCGGATCAAATTCCGCGCGCGCCTGTTCGCGAATGTCGCGGAACGCTTCCACCGGCATGTTGCGCCACGATTCGAGGGCAAATTCGCGGGTCAGCCCCGGCGCGCGGTGCGCCATGCGCATGGCGGCTTCGATCATCAACGTGCCCGTGCCGCACATCGGATCATGCAGGGGCATGCCGGGTCGCCATGGGCTGAGCGAGACGAGCGCGGCGGCGAGGGTTTCACGCAGCGGCGCTTCGCCGTTCCAGGTGCGATAGCCTCGGCGGTTGAGCGCCGTGCCGCTCGCATCGAGGGTGAGCTGGGCGACGTCGCCGTGCAGCGCCACGTCGATGGAAACGGTTTCCGCATCCTCTACGAACCAATCCGTGCGATAGCGGCCGCGCAGGCGCTCGACAATCGCCTTTTTCGTGATGGCCTGACAATCCCGCACGCTCATCAGTTGGCTGCGGGCGCATTTGCCGTTCACCGGGAAGCGGGTGTGTTCGCCGATAAAATCCTCCCACGGGAGCGCGCGGACGCCCTCAAAGAGCGCCTCGAAGCTGCGCGCCTCAAAGCGCCCCATGACCAGCAGGATACGATCCGCGCAGCGGGCATGCAGGTTGGCGCGGAAAGCGTCCTCAAACGAGCCGAAAAAACGAGCGCCGCCGTTTTCGGCCTTCGCCTCAATGCCAAGGCGCGCAAGCTCGCGGGCGACAAGCCCCTCCAGACCGAACGCGGCGGTGGCAATCCATTCAAAACGATCCATATTTTCCTCCGAAAGCAATCGACATGTATCTTTTAACCGATATAGTATAACAGGGGACGGGAGAGAACGTCAATGAAAACATCAGACGTTCAGAGAAAAACCGACGAAAACCGACGTGAAATCCCATCGGAAACATGAAAAAAGTGCACAAAGTCAGTTTGAAGGGCTGTTCAAAACGCAAAAATGTTGATATACTAACAAAGGAAGATATCCGAAAGGCCGCGAAGGAAACGCGGCAGCATGATAGAAGGAGTGATTCTCAATGGGTCTTGTTACCTCTACCGAGATGTTTAAGAAGGCGTATGAAGGCCACTATGCCATCGGCGCGTTCAACGTCAACAACATGGAAATCATTCAGGGCATCACCGAGGCGGCCACGATGGAGAAGGCGCCGGTCATTCTTCAGGTCTCCAAGGGCGCGCGCGCGTATGCCAAGCATGTGTATCTCGTGAAGCTGGTCGAGGCGGCGCTGCTGGACGCGCAGGAGAGCGGCGTGGATCTGCCGATCGTGCTGCATCTGGATCACGGCCCGGATTTTGAGACCTGCAAGGCCTGCATCGACGGCGGCTTCACCTCCGTCATGATCGACGGCTCTCATCTGGCGCTGGAAGAGAACATCAAGCTGACCCGTCAGGTGGTCGAGTACGCGCACGATCACGGCGTTGTGGTCGAGGGCGAGCTGGGTCGTCTGGCCGGCGTTGAGGACGACGTGAAGGTTGGCGACGACGACGCGCTCTACACGGATCCCGACGAGGTGGAGGAATTCGTGAAGGCGACCGGCGTGGATTCGCTGGCCATCGCCATCGGCACAAGCCACGGCGCGTTCAAGTTCAAGGGCGAGCCGCACCTGCGCTTTGACATTCTGGAGAAGGTCTCCGAGAAGCTGCCGGGCTTCCCGATCGTGCTCCACGGCGCGTCCTCTGTCATGCCGGAGTATGTGCAGATGATTAACCAGTACGGCGGCAACATTCCGGGCGCGCAGGGCGTGCCGGAGGAGATGCTGCGTCAGGCCGCGTCCATGGCCGTCTGCAAGATCAACGTGGATTCCGATCTGCGCCTGGCGATGACCGGCGTGATCCGCAAGCAGTTCGCGGAGCATCCCGATCAGTTCGACCCGCGCCAGTATCTCAAGCCCGCGCGCATCGCGCTTCGCGACATGGTTCGCCATAAGATCGTGAACGTCATGGGCTGCAACGGCAAGGCGTAAAAGCATAAGGCGTTTCAAGGGGAGCTGTCAAGCTAACAACACCGATATTTCAAGAGTAAAACTAAGTATTTTTGCCCGAAGGTTTCCAAAGGGCGACCGGAAAGCCCTTTGGTGGGGCGATGGGGCAAAGCCCCATATTCCAAAATGCTTAGGTACTTGTTTCTTGAAATGTTCGGTTTAAGCTTGACAGCTCCTTTTCTTGATGTGAAAAAGTTTTCGTGAATAAAGTTATATCTTCATACCGTCTATCCGGGAACGCTATGAAAAGCACACAAAATCTTTACGAAAACTGAACGGACGGGTCAGTGTGTTTTACTTGACATGAAACATCCTTTTCCAATATACTTATATAAACAGATTGAGGGTATCGGCTCTGCGGCCGATCAAAATTTGGAATCGGAAAGGAAAGCGATGGAATGAACCCCAAGCTCAAGGAGAAGCTGCTGGAATCCCTGATGGCGGTGCTGCCCATCACGCTCATCGTGCTGGCGCTGAGCGTGGCGCTGGTGCCGATGGACGTGGGCACGGCGGTGATGTTTACGGTCGGCGCGGTGCTGCTTGTGTTCGGCATGGGGCTGTTTCAGCTCGGCGCGGAAATGGCGATGACGCCGCTGGGCGAAGGCATCGGCGTACAGATGGAGCGGGTGAAGAAAATCCCACTGATTGTCGCCATCGCGTTTGTGATGGGCGTCATCATCACCATCGCCGAGCCGGATTTGCAGGTGCTTGCCCAGCAGGTCCCCTCCATCCCGAACAGGGTGCTGATATATTCCGTCGCGGTGGGCGTGGGCGCGTTTCTGGCGCTGGCGGTCGTGCGCATTTTGAAGCGCATCAGCCTGTCAAAGCTGCTGGTGGTGCTCTACGGCCTGCTGGCGGCGGTGTCCATCTTCGTGCCCGAGAGTTTTCTGGCCGTGGCGTATGATTCCGGCGGCGTGACGACCGGGCCGATCACCGTGCCGTTTATCATGGCGATGGGCGTAGGCATGGCGGCGGTGCGCGGCGACAAGAACGCGGCGAGCGACAGCTTCGGTCTGGTCGCGCTTTCGAGCATCGGGCCGATTCTGGCGGTGCTGCTGCTGGGCTGCTTCTTTAACCCGCAGAACGCGGCCTATACGCCGACGGTCGTGCCGGAGGTGGCGACGACGAAGGACGTTGCGCTGACGTTTGCGGGCGGCCTGCCGCATTACATGACGGAGGTGGCGATGTCCATCCTGCCGATCGTCGCGGTGTTTTTCATCTTCCAGATGATGACGCACCGCTATCAGAAGCGGCAGAGGCGGCGCGTGATGGTCGGCTTTGCGTATACATACGCCGGGCTGGTGCTGTTCCTGTGCGGCGTGAACGTGGGCTTCGGCCCGGTCGGCACGGTGCTGGGGCGCTCGCTGGCGCAGCCGGGGTATAAGTGGCTGCTCGTGCCCATCGGCATGCTGATCGGCTTCTTTATCGTCAAGGCGGAACCGGCGATTCAGGTGCTCAATCGGCAGATTCAGAGCGTGACCAGCGGCGCGATTTCCGCGCGGGCGATGAACCGCTGCCTGTCCATCGGCGTATCGGTCAGCGTCGGGCTGGCGATGCTGCGCGTGGTGACGGGGATTCCGGTCGCGTATATTCTGCTGCCCGGTTATGTGCTGGCGCTGGGGCTTTCCTTCGTCGTGCCGCCGATCTTCGTGGGCATCGCGTTCGACTCCGGCGGCGTAGCCAGCGGCCCGATGACCACGACGTTCCTGCTGCCGCTGAGCATCGGCGCGTGCGAGACGCTGGGCGGCAACGTGATGACGGATGCATTCGGCGTGGTGGCGCTGGTGGCGCTGACCCCGCTGATCGCCGTTCAACTGATGGGCGTCGCTTATCGAATCAAGATGAGCCGCGTCGAGAAGCGGGTTGTGCCTGCGTTTGACGGGCGCGATGAAATCGTCGAGCTGGAGGAGGAATGGGCATGAGCACGGAAAAAATGCAGGCGTCGTTTCGGCTGCTGATGCTGATTACCACGCCGAAGCTCGCGGAAAAAGCGCTTTTGCTGTTTGAAAAGGGCAGGCTGCCGATGCAGATTCAGGCCTATGCGCACGGCACGGCCTCGCGCGAGATGATGGATATGCTGGGGCTGGACAGCGGGGAGAAGAGCCTGCTGCTGACGATGATGCCCAAGGCGGATGCGGATGATTTGCTGGTTCACCTGCGCCGGGAGCTCCGGCTGGGGCTCTCCGGCAGCGGCATTGCGTTCACCGTGCCGATGTCCGGCGCGAACAAGCGCGTGTTGCAGATGGTTCAGCAGCTTTGCGAGGAAAAGCCGAGGGCGGAGATAAGGAGGAAGGTCATGCAGGAAAACGAATATCAGATCATCGTTGCGCTGGTCAATCAGGGATACAGCGAGGAGGTCATGGCCGCGGCGCGTCCGGCGGGCGCGGCGGGCGGCACGGTGCTGCACAGCCGCCGCGTCGGCGCAGAAGAGGCGCTGAGCCAGTGGGGCTTCAGCTTGCAGGAGGAAAAGGAAGCCGTGATGATCCTGACCCGCGCGGAGAGCAAGCTGGCGATCATGCAGGCGATTTGCGATAGCTGCGGGCTGCAAAGCGAGGCACAGGGTATTGTGCTCTCCCTGCCGGTTGACCGCGTGGTTGGGCTGGAATAAACCGAATTGAACCCGAAGATGGGCGGATGCGTCGAACAGGCGTGTCCGCCGTTTTTTGACGCATCGAAAATGACGTTTTGCAGACTTCGGCGGTGGCGAGGGCGGGGCAAAAACAGAAAAAACAGCGTTCTCCCTCTTGAAACAATTCGGAAAATTTGATATGATATCTTTGTGATGTTGTACGCTGATTGACGTGGCGCAAAACAGTGCCTTCGAAAGGGAGAAGAAAATGAGCAAGTTTGTCGTTTTGACGGACTCCACCTGCGATTTGCCGGATGAGCTGGCTAAGCAGCATGATATTGATATCCTGTGTTTCAAAATCGCGCTGGATGGCGAGGGCTACACCGAGCGCGTCGATTTCACGCCGGAGCAGTTCTGCCAAATGCTGAGGAACGCGACCGGCCTGCCGACGACGGCGCAGATCACCCAGTTTGAATTTATGGAGCGGTTTGAGGAATACGACCGTCAGGGCGTGGAGCAGGCGCTCTATATCTCCATCAACGCGGGCGGCAGCGGCACCAACGCGGCGGCGCATGCGGCGGCGGCGCAATTCCGCGAGGAGCATCCGGAAAGCCGCATGGAGATCTTCATCGTGGATAGCCATGCCTATTCGATGGCCGAGGGCGCGGGCGTAATCGAGGCCAAGCGCAGGCTCGACGATGGCGAGACGATGGAGGCGGTTGTCGAATATCTGAACGACAAATACGCGCGGATGGAGATTCTGCTGACGGCGTATACGCTCAAGGTGATTCGCAAATCCGGCCGCATCAGCGCGGCGGCGGCGATTGCGGGCGATTTGCTGGGCATCCATCCGATTTTCACGCTCAACGACGGCGTGAGCCATATCGTCAAGAAGGTTCGCGGCGAAAAGGCGGTTGTCAGCGGCATGGCGGCGACGATGGCCGAGCGTATGGCGCAGGGCACGCCGTATTATATCGGCATATCCGACCGCAAATACGAAGACGAATATGTGGAGGCCTGCACGAAGAAGGTCGGCTACGCGCCCGCGGGCATTTTCCACCTCGGCTGCGCGGTGCTCTCCAACACCGGCGCGGAAGCGGTTGGCCTCGTCTTTGAAGGCGAAAAGCGGAGAGCGTAAGCCATCAGGGTCTTGCTCACGTGAGCGATTTGAAGCCGTTTTATGCAAAAAAACGATCCTCCAATGTGTCGGTGGATCGTTTTTTTTCTAAATATTAGAGGACAGACTTTGGCAGCGGTGAAGGCGGGATCAGCCCGCTTGAATCAAAGCGTATGCGTCAAAATGACGTCGCCTGTCAGCGTCTTGATGGTAAACACGCCGTTTTCATAGATCATGTAGCTCTTGGGATGATCTTCCTTCGGCAGGGCGGCAGAGCCGGGGTTGATGTAGGTCATGCCGTCCTTCTCCTGCACGGTGAGCACATGCGTGTGGCCGTGAATCAGCAGGTCGCCCGGCTTGTGCGGCGGCAGGCTATCGAGGTTGAACAGATGGCCGTGGGTGATGAACGCGGTGCGGCCGTCCAGATCAAACAGCGCGTAATCCGCCATGATCGGGAATTGCAGCACCATCTGATCGACCTCTGCGTCGCAGTTGCCGCGCACGCAGAGCAGCTCGTTTTTCACGCCGTTGAGCAGCGCGATCACGCCCTTCGGGTCGTATGCGTCCGGCAGGTTGTTGCGCGGACCGTGATAGAGCAGATCGCCCAGCAGAACCAGACGCTCCGCGCCCTCGGCCTTGTAGGCGGCGAGCACCGCCTCGCAGGCGCTGCGGGAACCGTGGATATCGGAAGCAAACATCAGTTTCATCGTTGTGTGTCTCCTTTTTTTCGTATGGAAAATGGTGTAAAATCGCCCGCGTGGGCAAAACTTTGACGCATTGCAGACGCCGGCGGAGGTACAGGCGGCCTTAGGCCGCTTTACAGGTCGATTTCCAGCACGACGGGGCAATGGTCGCTGCCCAGAACCGCGTCGTCAATGCGCGCGTCCGTGATCTTGTCCTTGATGCGGTCGGAAACGAGGAAATAGTCGATGCGCCACCCCGCGTTGTTCGCGCGGGCGTTGAACATGTAGCTCCACCAACTGTAGCGCCCCGTCGCGTCGGGGTAGAGATAGCGGAACGTATCCACAAACCCGCTGTCCAGCAGCTTGGTCATCGCGCCGCGCTCCTGCGGGGTGAAGCCCGCGTTGTTGACGTTTGTCTTGGGGTTTTTGAGGTCGATTTCCTGATGCGCGACGTTCATATCGCCGCAGACGATCACGGGCTTCTGCGCGTCCAGCTTTTTGAGGTACAGGCGGAAATCCTCCTCCCAGCACATGCGATACATCAGCCGGGTCAGGCCGCGCTGGCTGTTGGGCGTGTAGACCGTGACGAGGAAAAAGCGGTCGTATTCGAGCGTAATCAGCCGCCCCTCGTGGTCATGCAGCTCGCTGTCCATGCCCAGCTTGACCGAAAGCGGCTGCCGCTTGGCGAGGATCGCCGTGCCGGAATAGCCCTTTTTCTCGGCGGAATTGAAGAATTCCACATAATCCGGCGCGGGAATCTGCGCCTGACCGGGCTGCATCTTGGTTTCCTGCAGGCAGAAAAAATCCGCGTCCTGCTGCGCGAAATAATCGGAAAAGCCCTTGCCCAAACAGGCACGAAGGCCGTTGACGTTCCACGAAATCAGCTTCATAACTGTCCTCCTGTGACGATGGCCGCGCATAGCTTTCGGCGGCTGATGTTATTATACAGGATGAAAAGGCGAAAAGCAACGCCGATCTCGGCGGAAAATGGGGAGGGAAAGCGGATGGCGCTGGTGTTTGCGTTCTACCTGCTTTTGTGCGTTCGGGTGACGGCGGATATCCGCGCGGGGCTGGCCGACGGCCGGATTCAGTTTTCCGCAAGCCTCGGCGCGCTGATGCTCGAAGCCCACGTCGGCGGAAGCGTTGAGGGGGCGAAGGTTCGGCTGAATATCCCGATTCGCGGGTTTCCGGAAAAGCCGGACGGGCGGAAGATCCGGCAGGGCTGGCCGACGGCGCGCGCCTTGCTGAAAGCGGCGGATTGGGAATTGATTGCGCTGCATATGCGGGCGGGGCTGGAGGATGCGGGCGCGACGGCGATGCTTGCAGGCGGTATCCGCGCGGCGGCGGACGGGCTGCTCGCGGGGCTGGGGCGGACGGAATGCAGCGATATCCGCGTCACAGCGGATTTTGCCGCGCGCGGCGTCTGGGCGGCGGCACGGTGCATAGTTTCCATGCGGGTTGGCGATATTATGCTTGCGGCGGCGAAGGCGGCCGGGAGAAAGAAGCGAAAAGAGGGGTTGCAATGGAAAAGCATCCCATCGAGAGCCTGATGGGCGTTTCCATGGAACAGATTAAGGACATGGTGGACGTGAACACGGTGATTGGCGACGCGGTGCAGACGCAGGACGGCTCGACAATCATCCCGATTTCGCGGGTGTCGTTCGGCTTTGTCGCGGGCGGCGGGGAATACGCCGTCAGCGGCGCGCAGGCCGGCGCTTACGGCCTCCCGTTTGCGGGCGGCGCGGGCGCAGGTGTGAGCATCCATCCGATGGGCTTTCTGGTGTGCGGCAGGAATGGCGTGCGGCTGTTGAGCGCGGGCAGCGCCTCGCCGATGGAGCGCGTGGCGGAACTGATCCCGCAGGCGCTTGAAAACTGGAAGCGGCTGGGCGACGAGCAGGAAAACGCGAAACCGTCTCCGGTGCGGGCGGCTTATCAGGAATGAGGCGGGCGGAGAAGCCCGCCTTTCTGCGTCCGCGCCTCACGCGGGGCGGTGCAGGCGCATAGGATGCGTTAGGCGGGAAGGCTGTGCCAAAGCGCCAAATACACTGAAAAACGCGAAAAAATGAGAGTCATCTTGTGTAAAATCGCATTTTTCGCGCCGATGGGCGAATAACTCTTGACTTTACGCGGTACATTCTTTAGAATGGTATCTGCTTCATATTTCAAATGGGGATTGCAAAATTTTCGGGTTCTTCGGCTCGAAAATGAAAAAGAAGAAAATCGGAGGGCTTCCGAATGGGTATGAAAGTTGCAAAATTTGGCGGAAGTTCGCTGGCCGATGCGGCGCAGTTCAAAAAGGTCAGGGAGATTCTGTTTTCCGACGCGGATCGGCGCATTGTGGTGCCCAGCGCGCCGGGCAAACGCGGCGCCACCGATATCAAGGTGACCGATCTGTTTTATCAGTGCAACCGCCTCGCGGCGTCCGGCAGCGACTTCGCGGAGGCTTTTGATACGATTCGCGCGCGGTACCGCGAAATTGCGCAGGAGCTGGAGCTGACGGTCGATCTGGATGGGTATCTGGATGAGATGAACCGCAACATCCAGCTCGGCGCGGGCGCGGATTACGCCGCCAGCCGGGGCGAATACCTCAACGGCATTTTGCTGGCGGATTACCTCGGATGGGATTTCATCGACCCGCAGCAGGGCATTTTCTTCGACGAAGAGGGGCGGCTGGACAGCGGCAGGACGCAGGAGGCGCTCGGCCGCCTGCTGGAAGGGCATACGCATGCCGTTGTGCCGGGTTTTTACGGCTGCGACACGCACGGCAATGTCAAAACCTTTTCCCGCGGCGGCAGCGACATCACGGGCGCGATTGTCGCGCGCGCGGTCAACGCGGACGTGTATGAAAACTGGACGGATGTTTCCGGCTGCCTGATGGCCGACCCGCGCATCGTCTGCAACCCGGAGCCGATCCGCTATGTGACCTATCGGGAGCTGCGCGAGCTGTCCTATATGGGCGCAAGCGTGCTGCACGAGGACGCCATTTTCCCGGTGCGCATCGCGGGCATCCCGACGAACATCCGCAACACGAACCACCCGGATGAGCCGGGCACGGTGATCTGCTACGAGGCGGAGGATTATGAGAGCGAATACCCCATCACCGGCATCGCGGGGCACAAGGATTTTGCGATCATCAACGTGGAAAAGGCGATGATGAACTCGGAAATCGGCTTTGGCCGCCGCCTGCTGCAAGCGCTGGAAGAGCAGGGGATTTCCTTTGAGCACATGCCCAGCGGCATCGACACGATGTGCGTGGTGGTGCACGAGAGCGCGCTGGAGGGCAAAAAGGAGAAGCTGGTGCAGCGGATTCACGAGCTCTGCACGCCCGACACGGTGGAGATTCACTCCGGTCTGGCGCTCATCGCGACGGTGGGGCGCGGCATGGTTCGCTCCAAGGGCATTTCCGCGCGGCTGTTCAACGCGCTGATGAAGGCGGGCGTGAACGTGCGCCTGATCGACCAGGGCTCCAGCGAGCTGAACATCATCGTCGGCGTGGATAATCTGGATTTTGAGGTCGCGACGCGCGCGATTTACCGGGCGTTCGTCGCCCACGAAAACCGCTGGTGAGGTCGGCCATAACCAAAAAAGATTGACGGGCTGTCGGAAACGACGGCCTGTTTTTTTGACGGATAGACGCATAGTAGACGCATAGTAGACGACGTAGAATCGCCCGCGGGCGCAGGCATTTGACGCCTTGCAGACCTCGGCGGAGGAGAAGGCGGGCTCGACCCGCTTTTTGTGCGTTTTTTTCATTTTTGTTGAAATGAATAGGGGCGTGTGTTATAATTCAAGTTGGTTTGTGCGCCGAAAAGGGCGCAAAAGAGCGTCGGAAGAGGAAAGTGGAAAGATATGAGCAGGAATAGATGGAAGAAAGCGGCAGGAATTCTGTGCCTTTGCGCGCTGCTGGCGGGGCTGACGGGCTGCGCGAAGAAGGAGCCGCTCTCGCTGACGGTGTGGACATATTACAACGGCGAGCAGCTTGGCGCGTTCAACGAGGCCGTGGAGGCGTTTAACGCGACGGTGGGCAGGGATAAGAACATCGTGGTTTCCGCTTCAAGCCTCGGCTCGGTCAACGATTTGGAGCAGAACGTGATGGACGCGGTGCAGGGCAAGGTCGGCGCGCAGGAAGTGCCGGATATTTTTTCCGCCTATGCGGATACGGCCTACGCGGTGGACAGCATGGGGCGCGTCGCCGACCTCAGCCCATATCTGACGGAGAAGGACAGAAAGGAATACATCGAAAGCTACCTGAGCGAGGGCGATTTCAGGGACGACGGCAGCGTCAAGATATTCCCGGTGGCGAAGGCGACGGAGCTGCTCGTGGTCAACGACACGGATTGGCGGGCATTCGCGGAGGCGACGGGCACGAGCACAGACGAGTTTGCGACCATCGAAGGCATGACCGCGATGGCGCAGCGCTACTACGAGTGGACGGACAGCCTGACGGACGCGCCGAACGACGGCAAGGCGCTCTTTGGCCGGGACGCGATGGCCAATTACATGATTATCGGCGCGAAGCAGCTTGGCTGCGACATTTTTGAAACGAAAGACGGGCAAACGACCGTCAACCTGCCGCGCGAGGTGGCGAAACGGCTTTGGGATCACTACTACGTGCCCTATGTGAAGGGATACTTTTCCGCCTCCGGCCGTTTCCGCAGCGACGACATGAAGACGGGCAACGTGCTCGCGTTTGTCGGCTCTTCCGCGGGATGCACCTTCTTCCCGGATCACGTGACCCGCAGCGACGAGGAGAGCTATCCCATCGAGATCAAAACCTATCCCGCGCCGAAGTTTGAGGGCGGCGGGGATTACGCCGTGCAGCAGGGCGCGGGCATGGTGGTCATCCGCAAGAGCGACGAGCAGGTGGAGGCAGCGGCGCGCTTCCTCAAGTGGTTTACGCAGAGCGACTGGGCGATTGAGTTTTCCGTCACCTCCGGCTATCTGCCGGTGACGGCGGAAGACAACGACATGGTCAAGATTGAAAAGGACAGCCCGAGCATGAAGAAAAATGTTCGGGACAGCCTGAGCACGGCGGTGCAGGTCGTGCGGCAGAATACGCTGTACACGTCGAAGGCATTCAAGAACGGCACGAGCGCCCGGAAAAAGCTGGAATACGCCATGAGCGACGCGGCGAAGGCGGATCGCCAGAGCGTGGTGGAGGCCATGGAGAACGGCGCGACGCAGGAAGCGGCGGTCGCGGCGTTTGTGAGCGAGGAGCGCTTTGATGCGTGGTATGCGCAGCTCATGGACGAATTGAACGAGCTTGCCGCGCAATAACGCGATGTGAGCGGCGAACGGAGGTGCGTCGGGGTTGAAGCAGAGCCAAATGAAGACGGGGAAAACCGTCTTCCATACCGTGATGCAGCCTTTGGTGGTTTTGATCCTGCTGCAAGCGGCGATTCTGCTGACGTTTCTGTATCTGAGCGGCGTCTTCGATCAGGTGAACAGCAACGAACGCGCCATCCTCAGCAAGCAGGTGGCCAACCGCGCCAACTATCTGGAATCGCAGATGACCCAGCAATGGGCGGATATCGGCGCGCTGGCGGCGAGCATCAATGAAAAGACGCAGGCCGCCGTGGATGCGGGCGAGCTTTCGCTGGATCGGCTGGAGAGCAGCTCCAAGGAAGCGGCCAAGCTGATCGGCCAAATCTGCACCGATATGATCGAGACGATGTACCGGAACAAGGTTTCCGGCATTTACGTCATTTTCAGCACCTCCAATTTGGATGGCAACACGGAATTCAAAACGGGTTTCCATGTGCGCGACCTCGACCCGACGGTGAGCGCGACGACGCAGTACAGCGACCTTTTGCTGGAATGTGCGCCGATTTCGACCGTCAAGGCGATGAACATCGCGACCGACACGGGCTGGGATACGCGCTATGACTTCGGCACCGCTTACGGCGATTATTTCCGAAAGCCGTTCATGGCGGCCTATCGCGCGGAAAACCGGCTGTCGGCGCGCGATTACGGCTGCTGGAGCGCCGGCGCGCAGTCCAACCTGCCCTCCGGGCTGACCTATTCCATGCCGCTGATGCTGAAGAACGGCACGCTGTACGGCGTGCTCGGCATTGAGATGTTGGACGATTATCTGGGCAGCCATCTGCCTTACGGCGAACTCGGCTTTGACGCGGACGGCAGCTACATGGTGGCGCAGTTTGATAAGTCGCTGGGGCGCGCCTCGGTGAAGATGGCCAGCGGCAAGACGCGGGTGCGCAGGGGAGAAACCCTCGTCATGGCGAAGGGCAAGGACGGGAGCTACGTCTTCCAACTGGATGGAAAGAAATACGTCACCCAGCAGCAGAAGCTGTCGCTCTACGACATGTACGCGCCGTTTTCCGGCGAAAACTGGGTGCTGATCGGCGCGGCCTCGTCGAAGAGCCTGTATGCGTTTTCCAGCCGGGTGACGCGGCTGATTCTGCTGGCGATTGCGCTGGTACTCCTGTTTGACGCGGTGGGCAGCGTTTTGATCGCGCAGCGGATTTCCGAGCCGATTGCCAAGCTATCCAAAGAGGTGGATATCGCCCGAACGGGTGAAAACGGCATTCCGCGCCTGTCCTCCACGGGCATACGCGAGCTGGATCACTTCGCGGCGGCCTTCGCGGGGCTGAGCCGCGAGGCCATCAACACCTCCACCCGCTTTTTGCGGATGCTGGACATGGCGAGCGTGGATATCGCGGGCTGCGAATTTGATACGTCGGAAGCCAGAGACGTTTCGCCCGCGTTCGCGACGGATAACTTTTTCCCGCTGCTGGGCGTTCCGGGCTGCGACGCGCAGCATGTGACGCTGGGCAAAATCAAATCCCTGCATAAACAGATGGCGAAAAACGTGCTGGCGACGGAGAAAAACGGTGGGAGCACGCTGGTGCATGTCCGCTCGCTGGACGGCAGGGAGCGCTATGTGCGTATCAAAGAGACGCAGATTGAAAGCCGCGTGATCGTGCTGGCCGAGGATGTGACGGCGGCGACGCTGGAGCGGATGCGCATCGAGCGGGAACGCGACTACGATCTGCTGACGGGGCTGTACAACCGCCGCGCGTTCTATCGGTTCGCGGGCAGGGTGTTTGACCAGCCGGATACGATGAAGCACGCCGCGGTGGTTATGATGGATCTGGATAACCTCAAGCGCACCAACGACACGTTCGGCCACGAATGGGGCGACCGCTACATCCACGAGGCGGCGGTCTGCTTCCTGCGCAGTATTCCGGATGAGACGCTCTGCGCGCGCGTATCGGGCGACGAATTTAACATCCTCTTCTATGGTTACGACAGCCGCGAGACGGTGCAGCAGGCGATTGACCGGCTGATTTCCGGGGTGGAAAACAGCTGCTTCAACCTGCCCGACGGCACGGCGACGCGCATCCACGTTTCCGGCGGCATTGCCTGGTACCCGGACGACGGCACGGAGATGATGGAACTGATTAAATGCGCCGACTATGCCATGTACAGGATCAAGAAGAACGAAAAGGGCAGATTCGGCGTGTTTGACCGCGCGCAGTATGAGCGGGCGGAACAGGAAAAAGCGGGCGCGGCGCAGAGTGATTCGTAAGGAATTTCATAATCGCAAAGCCCCTGCCGAACAAAGACGGCAGGGGCTGTTTGGGCTTAAAATTCGGGATTTATCATCACGGGGCATCGTCCAGCTTCGCGATGGCAGCGAGGGTTTCAGTCTGCACGGCCTGAACGGCGGCGAGGAGGGAAAAATCATCGAGCGGCTTTGCGCCGCGCATCGCTTCGGTCAGCGGCACGCTGACGGCGTACAGCCGATCAAAGCCGAGATTCTGCGCCACGCCCTTGAGCGTGTGCGCCGCGCGGAAGGCGCTTTCCCAATCGGAACGGCCGACGGCCTTGCAAAGCTCGTCGAACGAGGGATTGGCCGGATACTTTTTGACGAAGCGCAGCACGAACGATTCGCTGCACAGGCGGCGAACGGTGTCGGCATAGCTTCCGCCGATTTGAGCGTAAAATTCCTGAAGCGTCATATCGCTGCTCCTTTCTTCCCGTTACAGGCGGAGAACGCCTTTGTTGGCTTTGTCGCGGTACATGAGCTGATCGGCCTGCCGGATGGCCTCGGTCAGCGGTTCGACGCGGTGCACGCCGCCGATGCTGACGGAGAGGCGGATATCGGGATAGCCATCCACCGAAAGGCGGCTGACGGCATCCTGAATGTAGCGCATTTTGAGCGCGAAAGCGTCTTTTTGAATCTGCGGGAAAATGGCCAGAAACTCGTCGCCGCCATATCGAATGAGCATATCCGTGCTGCGGATGCAGGAGAGAATGGCGCCGACGATTTTTTTGAGGGCGACGTCGCCAACCGGATGACCGTATGCGTCGTTGATTTCTTTGAAATGATCGACGTCGATCATCGCCACGCCGTCCATGCCTTGCAGGGAGGCGCGCTGATCCTCAAAATACTGGCGGCAATATGCGCCGGTGAGCGCGTCGGTATAGAAATCGCGCCCGTATTTTTCGAGCAGCATCTGTTTCCCGTGCGAATCGAACCAGATGCCCGCGTCAGAGCGGGAAATCAGCTCCAGCACGAGCGGGCGACCCTCGACGACGACGGATTTGGCGATGACCTGATAGATGCCGGTCTTGGTCAATTCGAGCTTGACGACGCGGTTTTTGTCGGAAAAGGCTTTGCAGCCCGCGCAGTTGCGGCAGACCTGCTCAGAACCCCAGATCGCGTAGCAGGGGCGCTCGCGGCGGTTGAGCGAGCCGTCTTCATTCAGCTTGTAAACGCCGTGGTTTACCGGGTTGACGAGGCGAACCTTGTCAAAATAGAGCTGCAATTCATGCAGGATCGTCCGCGCCCGCAGGCCGGTGATGTTGTTCATGCGGAGGCTGAACGCCGGGGCGGCGGAATGATCTTCGCCGATGGGGACGACGTAACCGACCACGCCGATCATCTTGCGGATCGGCTCGCGCGACCACAGCGTTCGAATGGCGATTCGGCAGAGCGTCTTTTCGCCGCGCACGGTGATTGCCGCCGAGATGGAGGCGTCGGGCGATTCGGGCGTGGTCTGCTTGGCCGCGTCCCGCAGGCGGCGGCTGTCCTCGGGCGAGACGGCGTAGAGGCGAAGCAGCGCATCCGCCGTGAACGTCCGGTTTTCGCAGACGGGGTCGGCGATATAATCGCTGACGGAGGCCTTGTCCTGCCGGATGTTGTAATCGAATTGGAGACCGCCCGCAAACGGGGCGAAGAACGTCTGCTTTTCGCGTTCGTAGGCGAGGCGGTATTGCAGGTTGTTTTCAAAGGGCAGGTCGTCTTCAAGCACCATGTGATCGGAGATGCGCTGGGCGGCGAGGCTGAAATTGCGCGCCTCCGGCGGTATGCCGATCTCGCGCCGAAGCTGATCCTGAATGTCGAGCAGGCACTCGATCAGCAGCGGGTTGAACACGCCGCATTCGCCGTTTTGAATCATCCGAACGGCGGTTTCATGCGGATAGGCCTTTTTGTAGCAGCGTTCGCCGGTCAGCGCGTCGTATACGTCCGCGAGGGAGACGACCTGCGCCGTGATCGGAATTTGGTCGCCGACAAGGCCGTCCGGGTAGCCGCGCCCGTCGTAACGCTCGTGGTGCCAGCGGCAGATTTGATAGGCGACCTGAATCAGCGGCTCATCCTGCGACAGCGGAAGGTTTTGCAGGATGGAAGCGCCGACGGCGGCATGCGTCTTGACGACCTCGAATTCCTCCGCCGTCAGCTTGCCGGGCTTGTTGAGGATGGAATCCGGAATGCTGATTTTGCCGATGTCGTGCAGGGCGGAAGCGGTGCTGATGAGCGCGATATCGTCTTCCGTCAGGGCATAGCGATCCGTCTTGCGCGCAAGCTGGCGCAGCAGAAGCTCCGAGACGGTTTGAATGTGCTGCACATGCAGCCCGCTTTCGGCGTTGCGAAACTCGACGATGTGGCTGAGGATGCCGGTCATCAGGAGGTTGCTCTTTTCGCGCTTGTAAACCTGTTCGGTAATCATGCGCATCAGGTGCTTCTGTTTGCCGTAGAGCATCAGCGTGTTGATGACGCGGCGGCGGACGACCGATTTATCGAACGGGCGGCTGATGTAATCCGTCGCGCCGAGCTGATAGGCGCGCTCAACGAGCATGGAGTCGCTTTCCGCCGAGATCATAATGACCGGGGTTTGGTCGATCCAGCGCTGCTCGCCCATGATGGACAGCACGCCGAAACCATCCAGCTCGGGCATGACGATATCCAGCAGGACGAGGCTGATATCGCGGTGGGCGCGCAGAACGTCAAGGGCTTGCAGCCCGTTTTCCGCCTCCAGAAAATCGTAGCCGTCATCCAAAATGCCGGTCAGAATCGCGCGGTTCATTTCGGAATCGTCAACAATCAGGATTTTCTGTTTCTCAGGGATCATGGAGAAGAGGTCACCTCAACTTAAAGCCCCCGTCGGAGCCGCGGTGTGAAGCCACACTCCGGAGGGGGATGAACATATTTAGCTCAAATGTCTTACTTTTCCATTATAGAGCAGACCCTCTGCGAATGCAAGCGGAAACAGATTTTTTCTGCGGTCTGGCTTTGAAAAATAAGGCGAATCGCCGCGATGGACGAATAAAAAAGTTACGAGTGATTTTGAAAACGGGAAGACGCTGCGTAACCGTTTGAACGGGAGAATCCAAACGGCACAGAAAAGGCAGAGAAAGAAAAAAGCCCGACGGCGCGCGTCGGGCGGGGAAAGACGGTCAATTTTGCTTTAAGAAGGCCGAGCTTTGAAGCAGCGGGTAGCGGATCAGCGCGTCGCCGTCGAGATTTTCGTTGTGCATGTCCACGGCCGTGATCTGCCGGTTGTCGTAGGTGGTGTAGTAATAGATGCCTCGGGTGGCGTTGCAGCAGCTAGAATACAGCGTGATTTCGTATTTGCCGTCGCCCAGCGAGCAGCAGCCGCGCTGCTGTTCCACAGAGGTGAGAATGTGGAAGAACTGGTTGACGCGGCTTTCCTCCGTCGGCTTGCACAGGGAGTGCGCGCGCGTGAAGGCGACGCGGACGAAACGGGATTGACTGGACAGGTCGCCCGGAAGCCCGATCGCGCCCATGCCGCGGCTGTACGTCGTCAGCGGCGCATCCGGGGCGAACGTGTTCTTCGGGGATTCCGGCGAGAGCGCCATGTAGTTGTTGAGCTGGAAAAGCTGCATCGGGAACGGCGGGTTGTTGGTCAGCACGCCGACCGGGTTATCGTAGACGTGCAGGCCGTCCGCCGTGGATTCGACGGTGATGGAGCCGGTCTGATCCGCGATGAGCCAGTGGAGCTGCGCCAGCGGCAGCTCGGGGCTGAACGGCTCGTTGAGCAGATTGATGCGGCCAAGCAGCTCGCGCGCCTCGCAGAGCGTGGCGCATTGGCCGAGCAGCCACGGGATCAGCTCGAACTGGGTCACGTTGTCGCGCCCCGCCTGAGCAGGGAAATATACCGCGTTGCCGACGAAGTTGAGCCCGGCAACGCCCAGCCCCTTTTCGTTGATCGCGTCGTAATAGAGCGGATAATCGCCCTGCACATAGGCCATGCCGATGATGGCGTAACGGGTGCGCAGGGGCGCGTGCCCGCGCATGGGGAATGTGTAGCCGCGCGGGGTGACGGTCACCTCGTCGCCATAGGAAAATTCATAATCCAGATTGCGGCCGAAATAAAAGTCGCCGGAAAGCAGGGATACGGCTGTACACATAAGCGTTGCCTCCTTCAAAAATTCACATCTATTATATCATATCACGCAGACATGAAACATAGAATAAAATATCAGAATGGGTCAATCCATCAAAAAAGGGCGGAAAAGCAAAAGGGGAGCGTCGATCAGCCATGAAAAACAAAGGAAAAACCAAGCGCCTGATGTGGATGACGACGGCGGCCTGCGCGATGATGTTTCTGGGCATGGGCGTCTGTCTGATTTGCGGCCTGCGCGCGGCGCGGGAATCCATCGAGGAAAGCTGCAAGCGGGATATGGAAGTCGTCATGGAGCAGCTCGAAAAGCCGTATGCCACGCGGCTGAACACATCGGATGAGCTGACGGAGACGATGGAGCGCTATCTCTTTTCGCAGGGCCGTCGGGAGATTGATCTGGCCGCGGACGGCCGGTTTCTGTCGGCGCTGAACGGGAAAAGCGTTCGCGACGTTCTTTTTGTGACGACGGACGGACACTATGTCAGCGTGAGCGGGCGAACCGGATGGCAGAAGATGGACAGGGAAAACAGCGGCAGGCTGACGGCGGGAAAGACGGTCTCCGGCTATCGAAGCTGGAACGGCGAGGAGGCCTTTTTTGTCGTGAAGCCGATCGAGCCGTTTTTCGTGCAGGGCGAGCCATATGACGCGATTGCGCTGGCGTATACGCCGGGCAGCGTCAACGGCGCGCTGTCCTTTTGCGCCTATGGCGGGCAGGCAAACGTCTGCATCATAAGGCGCGACGGGCGCGCGGTCTATGCCGCGGACGACGTGTGGGATCAAGACGATATTTTTCTGCGCTATGCCGGGGCGGAGAAAGCGTCGGCTCAGGCGGATATCCGCGTGGGTCAAGCCGGATGCAGGACACTCGAAGCGAAAAAGGAGCGCGTCTATCTGGCCTATCGACCCATCGGGGATACGCCGTATATGGTGGTTTGCGAGGCGGCCTGCGCGCTGGTGCAGAACGTGATGGAGGATTACACGGCGCTGATTGCGCGCATCGCCGCGCTCATCGGGGCGATGCTGGCGGCGGTGGCCGCGCTGCTCGACGTGAGCATCCGCAGGCTGATCGACGCGAATCGCAAGGCGGCGGACGCGCGGCAAAGCGAGCTGGCGCAGGAAAAGGCGAACCGCGAGCTGAAAAGCGTCAACGCGGCGCTTCGCGAATCCGTTCGGCGGGCGGAAAACCTGCGCGAACAGGTGACGAACGAACAGGAAAAAAGGAGCCGCCTGATTCGCAGCGTCAGCCGCGGAATCCGAACGCCGCTCAACGCCGTGCTCGGGCTGACCACGCTGATGAACATGACGAAGGACGGCGAGGACATGAAGCGGTTTGCCCGGCAGATTCAGGCGCAGGTTCAGAAGGTGATGGCGGTGCTGGAGGATGACCGGGAGGGACGCAAACCCGTCGATTTGGGCGACTGCGCGCAGCAGGCGGCGGGCGGCGCAAAACGGCTGGAAGGCGTTCGTGTGCTGCTGGCGGAGGACGGAGAATTGAACGCGGAAATCATTCAGAAGCTGCTGACCAACGAGGGCGCGGCCTGCGACCGGGTGGCGGACGGCTTGCAGGCACTTCGGCGGTTTGAAGCGGCGGCGGCCAAAGCTTACGACGTGATTTTGATGGATATGCAGATGCCGGTGATGGACGGCTGCAAGGCGGCGCGCGCCATTCGCGCCAGCGGTCGGGAGGACGCGGAGCGCATCCCGATCATCGCGATGACGGCCAATTCGTTTGACGATGTGCGCGAACGGATTTTCGAGGCGGGCATGGACGGCTATCTGGGCAAGCCGGTCGAGCCGGGAAAGCTGGCCTGCGCCGTGCGGGCGGCGAAGGAGGGGAGCGCGCCTTGTATGTAAAAAAACGCCCGACAAAGAATCGGGCGACAGACAGTAGAAAAAAAGCTATTCTCCCCCCGAAGGGGGGAGAATAGCCCTTTCTGCAAATGAAAGA
>ERZ836441.1581-NODE-1581-length-21214-cov-4.691242_pt1 | contig 21214 bp, 18 predicted proteins | sample MGYA00519686_ERZ836441 | MGnify/ENA primary metagenome ERZ836441 (study PRJEB31850, sample SAMEA3708800) | human gut metagenome | biome: human gut; feature: human-associated habitat; material: faeces | place: China | collected 2014 ... | reverse complement strand
TAATTGCTTCTTTTCTTGAAGCGGCAAGAATCGTTGTATAACCTTGATTTTTCAATGATGTATCTAAGGCTTTTCTCAACAAATTGTCATCTTCTATAATTCCTATTACCATACACACCTCCTGATTTTTCTAACTTATATATTAAAAAATGTCCTTGCATTCTTACCGTTATGTAAAAAAGCAGGATATATCCTTTTTTCGAGAACATATCCTGCCTGATATTTTATGACCCCAACATCATTTTGTCTGCTTACTTTTTATCCCGGGTTTCCATCAGAATTACAATCCCGGAACCAAATGTAATCTTTACTTCATCTTCTTCGAACTGGTTGCTGACACACAGACTGTCATAAGGTGTGAGCTTATGATCATGAAGCGGATATTTCGCACCTTCAATGCTCAAGCTGTAAATCTCCTGTCCTAATGGGAATATTGAAAAATACGGTCCATATGCATCCTCGCGACGGATCACTGTGTCGCCGCCGATCAGGCGAATCTTATTCTGGGAATCCAGAATGACCGCATCAACTCCCGCTTTAAATGGAATTGTGAGTGTCTGTACATTTGCCCACAGATGGTCGATTCTTCCACCGGTCGCTCCGAGGATATAGATTTCACTGGCTCCAAGTGTCATTGCTAGGCGAATTGCGATTTCTGTATCTGATGCATCTTTTACCGGATTAAATTCGCGGATCGGAACTTTCGTCTCATTGCGGTAATAGTCTCCGATTTTCTGGTCTACACTGTCGAAATCTCCAACAATATAACTTGGAAGTATCTTTTGATGATAAAGAAATTCCATTCCCTTATCAACACCAATAATAAACTGACTGTCCAGTGTTTCAAGTTCTGATAATACAAATGATTCCTCTAACTCTCCACCACTTACAATCACAATTTTCTTACTCATAAGTCTTCAAAATCTCCATCATCGCTTTTGTATTTTCTGCCGGGTCTCCCTTAAATACTGCTGAACCGGCTACAATAATATTCGCTCCTGCATCCAGTACTTCTTTGACATTTGTCTGGTAGATTCCTCCATCGACCTGGATATCTACGGAAAGTCCCTGATCTGTGATCATTTTTCTCGCCTCACGAATCTTATCCAGAGATTCTGGAATAAACTTCTGTCCTCCAAATCCCGGATGTACACTCATGATTAGTAACATATCAATGTCTTTTAACAGATTCTCTACTTTTGAAACCGGTGTTTCCGGGCAGATAGAAAGTCCTACTTTCATTCCACACTCACGAATCTTCTCAATTGTAGCGTTCACATCTTCACAAGCTTCCAGATGAATCGTCACGATATCGGCTCCTGCTTCTTTAAAAGCCTCCACATAACGAATTGGTTCCTGCACCATAAGATGTGCATCCATAACCTGGTCTGTTGCATTGTGGATAGATTTTAATACCGGCATTCCAAAGGAAATGCTTGGCACGAACATTCCGTCCATAACATCAAAATGCAGATATTTTGCACCATTATCCTCTGTAAGTTTCATCTGCTCTCCAAGAACTTTAAAATCTGCCGACAATATTGACGGCGCTAAAATGTAATCCATAACTAGTACCTCCTCTTATTTTTCAATTCCTCATATAACTCTTTATAATCTTCATACCTGACAGCATGAATCTTTCCTTTTTCGACGGCTTCTTTCACAGCACAACCTGGTTCATGAATATGATCACACCCATTAAATCTGCACTGACCTTCATATAGCTCAAACTCCGGAAAATAATATTTCAGCTCTTCTTTTTCAAAATCATTCACATATAATGAACTGAATCCAGGCGTATCCATAATATAAGAATCTTCACCAATCATAAATAATTCTGAATGTCTTGTCGTATGCTTTCCTCGTTCAATCTTCCTACTGATACTGCCGGTTTCCATATTGGCCTTTGGATTTAAAAGATTGATAATTGACGACTTTCCGACCCCGGAAGGACCAGCAATTGCTGTAGTCTTACCTTCCAGCATCCTGCGCAAAGTTTCCATATTCTTTTCTTCTTTTGCACTGACAAATATAAGCTGGCACCCACATTTTTCATAGATTTCCGCCAGTTCCGATAATTTTTCTTCCGAAGCAATATCCTCTTTATTAAAGCACAAAATCACCGGTATCTCTTTCGTCTGCATCATAACAAGAAATCTGTCAAGCAGGTTAAAATGCGGGCTTGGCTTTGCCGCTGCAAATACGACCAGTGCCTGGTCAATATTAGCAACTGCTGGTCGGATCAATTCATTCTTTCTCTCAAAAATGTTTATAATACTTCCAGTCTTTTCCACTTCACTTAAAACTTCGATTTCTACGTCATCGCCTACCAGTGGTTTTTTCTTATCCTTGCGAAAGATTCCTTTCGCTTTACATTCATAAACACCGGATTCTACTACATGAACGTAGTAGAATCCGGCAATTCCTTTTACTATCTTTCCCTGCATCTTTTTCTATATCCTATTGCTGACCGCTGTCACTTCCACTGCCGCTGTTGCCATTGTCCGTATTTCCACCAGTATTCGTGTTATCAGACGGTTTCGGTCCACGGCTTAATACATAAGTGATCGTGCTGCCTTTCGATACGCTTCCTGAAGCCGGGCTCATAGAAATGATTGTTCCCTCTTCATAGTTACTGCTGTATTCATCTTTCTGCTTACTTGCATTCAAACCGTTCTGAGATGCCCATGACAGAAGTTCTTCCTCATCTTTTCCTGCAAAGTTCTGGATACTTACCTTATCGCTGCCACTGCTAAGTACCAGATTGACGGCTGTTCCGGCTGATACTTTTTTACCAGGTGTCACGCTCTGAGAAATAACATTTCCCTTTGCTACACTGTCATCATGCTGGGTGCTGGTAGATCCTACAGTAAGTCCTGCTGCCTGAATCTCACTTCTGGCATCTGCTTCAGATTTTCCACGCACATCCGGTACTGTCTTCTTCTGAGCTCCCTTACTTACAATCATCTTAACCTGCGTGTCTTTTGCTGCCTTGGAATGTGCTGCAGGTGTTGTACTGATTACATTACCTTCAGCTACATTATCATCATACTGAAATTCTGAAGTAGGTTTAAATCCTTCATCTGTCAATTTTTCCTGAGCTTCATCCTCACTCATGCCAGATACATCCGGCACAATAATCTCTTTTCCAATTAATGCGGAACTTACAACTACATGAACGGTTGAATGTTTCTTTACCTTTGTTCCGGCTTTTGTCTTCTGTTCACTGACTGTTCCTTCCTCATACTTCTCAGAATCTTCTCTAGAGTCAACTTTGATTCCAAGTTTCTTATCTTTCAGTGCTTTTGTTGCTTCTTCTTCTGTCATTCCGACAATATAAGGTACTTTTACTGTATCTTTGTCTGATGAATCTTCTGTTGTTGTTCCAGATCCAATAGATTTAAAAATTCCTGCTGCTTTTCCGACTGCAAAAATCAAAATAAATGCAATAATCAGTGCCACTACGATCATTAGAATCTTCATGACCTTGTTCATATGTGGATTAACTTCTTCTGCGCCTTTTCTGCCATCATAATCGTCATCATCGTACTCTTCGTCGTCATCATCATAACGGTCATCACCATAATCATCGTCATAGTCATCGGCGCCATAATCATCGTCATCTCCGTAATCATCATCATAGTCGTCATAAGAACTTCTGATATCATCCAGTTCATCATCTGTGATAATCACTGTATCTGCATTACGAAGTGGCGGAATTTCAACAAAATCTCCATCCGGATCCATCATAGATCTCTTCAGATCTCTTGTCAGATCTGCTGTACTTGCATAACGTCTCTCACTGTTCTTCTGGGTACATTTTAAAATAATCTGCTCCAGACTGTACGGAATATCCGGTGCATACTCTGACGGAGGTGTGATTTCCTGCTGCAAATGCTTCATAGCAACTTCCACTGTTGACTCTCCGTCAAATGGTACTCTTCCGGTTACCATCTCATATAGTGTGATACCAATTGAATAAATGTCACTCTTCGCATCACTATAGCCGCCTCTTGCCTGTTCCGGAGATGTATAATGAACAGATCCCATTGCATTGGAACTGATCGTATTAGAAGTAACAGCCTTGGCAATCCCAAAATCAGTCACTTTGACCTTACCATCTCTGGATATCATAACATTCTGAGGTTTAATATCACGATGTACGATACCTGCCGCATGTGCTGCCCCGATACCATTGCACATCTGAATTGCAATGCTAATGACTTCTTTATGGGAAAGCTTTCCCTTCTTTTCAATATATTCTTTTAAAGTGATGCCCTCTACCAGTTCCATCACCATATAATAAAGTCCCCGATCCTCTCCGACATCATACACATTTACGATATTCGGATTCAGAAGTCCTGCGGCTGCCTGCGCTTCTGAATGGAATTTACGGACAAAATTCTCGTCTTCGCGATATTCTTTTTTCAATACTTTAATCGCGACATAACGGTTCAGCATTGTGTCTTTTCCCTTATAGACATCTGCCATACCACCGGCACCAATTTTGCTCAGTACCTCGTATCTCTTTCCTAATACAATACCATCTTTTACCATGCACTCACCTCATCTGCAAGCGGCTCAGCTAAAACAACCCCTATGTTATCTCTCCCGCCATTGCTGTTTGCTTTTTCGATCAACATCTGTACTGCCTCGACGATGTCTCTCGCTCCCTTTACAATATCAAACATATCCTCATCTTCAACCATATTACTGAGACCATCGGTACACATCAGGATCATATCCCCCTTTTTCAGCCGATATTCGTAAATATCAGCCTCTACTTCTTCCTTGACCCCCATGGCTCTTGTAATAATATTCTTATCCGGATGATTCTTAGCTTCTTCTGCTTTTATACCTCCCAGACGAACCATCTCTTCAACAAGAGAATGATCCTTGGACAACTGTTTTATCTTATCACCAATCAGATAAAGACGACTATCTCCGACATTCGAAAAATATAAAGTATTCCCTATTACAGTAGCTATTACGAGTGTCGTTCCCATACCTTCTAACTTCACATCAGACTGTGCTGCCTGTATCAGCTTATGATTTGCTACAGACACAATACTCTTCAAGATTTCTTCCGGTTTATCAAGTTCTGTCTTTTCCAGTTCTTCATGGACAACCTTCACGGTATATTTTGACGCAAAATCACCCGCTTTATGTCCTCCCATTCCGTCTGCTACTACAAGCAGATTCGGAAAAGGACCTACCGGCTTATCTGTCACATAGACATAATCCTGATTCATCTCACGTTTTCGGCCCACATCAGTCTTCGCATATATCTTCATCTGGTCTCTCCTCTTTTACAGCACCATATCGTCTTCTGAGCTGTCCACAGGCTCCGTCAATATCAGAGCCTCTTTCCCTTCTAATAGTAACATTTATTCCGTTTTTTTCAAGTTTATTTTGAAATTCCATAGCTTTTTTGCTATCTGGCTTTTTGAAATCCCTCTCCTTAATTGGATTTACCGGAATCAAATTCAGATGACAGTTACGGTGTTTCAATATCCCGGTCAGTTCTTTTACATCGTCCGGTCCATCATTCACGCCTGCCACCAGACTATATTCAAAGGTCACTCTGCGCCCAGTCTGCTTGTAATAATCATCACAGGCTTCCAGTACTTCTGAAAGTTCGTATTTATTCGCGATCGGCATCAGTTTTTTACGCTTTTCCTGACTGGAACCATGCAGCGACAATGCAAGAGTAATCTGAAGTCCTTCCCCTGCCAGTCTGTGAATATTTGGTACAATTCCACAAGTGGAGGCGGTAATACTTCTCTGGCTGATATTCAACCCATGTTCATCACTAAGCATATGTATAAATTTTACAAAGTTATCGTAATTATCCAAAGGTTCTCCTGTTCCCATAACAACAACATTGGATACTCTTTCGCCTGTCATCTTCTGGATCTGATAAATCTGTCTTAACATCTCAGAAGTTGTCAGATTTCTCTCAAGCCCATCCAGTGTAGACGCGCAGAATCTGCACCCCATCCTGCAACCGACCTGTGAGGAAATACATACCGAATTGCCATAATTATATTTCATAAGAACGCTTTCGATACGGTTCCCGTCCTCCAGCTCAAACAAAAATTTTTCTGTCGGATCCACCTTGGAGATCTGATGGGCGACCACTTTCACTTTACGGATTTCATACGCCTGATCAAGTTTTTCCCGAAGTGCTTTCGACAAGTTTGTCATCTCATCGAATTCTTCTGCCAGTTTTTCATGAAGCCATGCATAAATTTGTTTTGCACGGAACGGTTTTTCTCCGATGCTCTTTATCTCATCTTGTAATTCATCATAGTTATAAGATACGATGTCTTTTTTCTCCATGACCTTGCTCCAATCTATTGTTTTCTAAATTCAGCAATATAGAATCCATCCCCCATATCGCTTACCGGCAGCATCTGTTTTTCCCGGATTTTTTCAAATTCCGGAAAGTTTTCCACAAACCATGCCGTGTTATCCTCATTTTCTTCCCGATTAATTGTACAAGTGCTGTACAGAAGTTTTCCTCCTGGTTTTACATAATTATGGACAACTGTCAGAATCTGTCTCTGTAAGTCTGCAAGTCCTTTCGCCATCTCTACTGTCATCTTACTCTTCAAGTCTGGTTTTTTACCAAGAATTCCAAGTCCTGAACACGGAAGATCTGCAATTAGAATATCTGCTTTTTCATAAGACGCCTCATCATTGATCGTCGCATCCTGGCATACAGCCTCTATGTTATCAAGTCCGCTTCTTTCAATATTCTCTTCAATCAACGCAACCTTGTATTCTGTCAGATCTCTTGCTTCCACATACCCGGTTCCAGACAACTTTTCCGCAAGGTGAATTGCTTTTCCTCCCGGTGCTGCACAGACATCGATCACATAATCTCCTTCTTTCGGTTCTGCCCATTCGGCCACCTGCATGGAACTGATATCCTGGATATAGAAATATCCTTTCTGAAATGCCAGAAGTCCTGCCAGATAATCATAATTGGTCAGTTCATATGCATAAGGAAGTACCGGGTGTCTGCGATAGACCACACCATCTTTTTCCAGTTCTTTTTCAAATTCTTCCTTTGAAACAACAGCTGTATTACGTCTGACTGTCACTGGGCGCTCTTCAAGAAATGCTTTTCCCATCTTCTCTACTGTCTCTTTTCCATATACCGAGATCCACTTTTCTACCATCCACATTGGCAGAGAATATCTCACGGAAAGACAGGCAATCTCATTGGAAGGATCCGGATATGAAAGCATGTCCAAATTTCTGCTGATATTACGAAGGACTCCATTTACAAACCCTTTTAGATTCACAAATCCTTTTTTCCCTGCAAGTTTTACCGCTTCATTACACACCGCACTGTCCGGTACGTGATCCATATATTTTAACTGGTAGACCGAACTTCTTAAAATTGTGCGGATCACTGGTTTCTGTTTGTTCACTTTTACTTTTGAAAATTGATTGATGATATAATCAATCTCTATCTGACGCTCAAGCGTGCCCTCCACCACTCTCGTGATGAATGCACGCTCTCGTTTTTCCAAATACTGATATTTATCAAGAACATTTTTCAGGGCTATATGACTGTACTCCCCGTCTCTTGTAATTAAGAGCAGCGTCTCCAGTATGATTTCCCTTACATTTACCTGCGTTGCCATGTGTCTATCCTCATTTCCTTTTTATCAAACTATATCTTCACTCAATCACACCATCTTCACGACTACTCTTCTTCATTTTAACTAATCTCTTCAATGTCTAGTCGTCTCTTCTGCCACCTGTCAGAATCAGGATTCGCAAAAGCTGAAGGATTGCAGAAGCTGCACCTGCAACATAAGTAAGTGCTGCTGCCGTCAGTACCTTTTTGGTTCCGGAAAGTTCATCCGGATATAATAGATTGCTCTCACCCAGAATCTTTATCGCTCTTCTGGAAGCATTGAATTCTACCGGAAGTGTTACGATCTGAAATAACACTGCCAGTGAAAATGCCAGAATACCAAGATTCAGTAACACTTGGGACATCTGGGAATTAAAGAACAATCCCAGAAGAATCAGCGGCCACGCAATGGTACTTCCAAAATTGGCAACCGGAACAAGTGCACCACGAATCTGTAGCGGTGCATATCCCACCTGATGCTGGATTGCGTGTCCGCACTCATGTGCTGCTACTCCGACAGCTGCCACCGATGTCTGTCCATAAGTCGCATCAGAAAGCCGAAGCACTTTCCCTCTCGGGTCATAATGGTCTGTCAGATTACCGGATATCCTCTCAACCCGGACATCATAGATACCAGCCCTCCTCAGGATTGTCTCCGCAGCCTCTCTTCCTGTCATACCAGAATGACTTCTCACTCTGGAATATTTATTAAATGTTGAATTCATCTTCGCAGATGCGATCATGCAGATGACTACACCGATCAGAACAAGTACATAGGTCGGATCAAAATACATTGGATAATACATAACTTTCTACCTCCTTTATCCTTTAGGGGTATTATATATGAAAAAGACGCAAAAACACGTCTTTTCATACTTTCTTAACATTTTTTTAGAATTTCTCCATATTCCAGGTGATTTCCTCTAAGAAATGCGCCTGCATCCATACGTTTTTTGCCTTGAAGCTGAAGTTCCTCAATCTTCAGAAGTCCTTCACCAGTTTGGACATAAAAACTGTCTTTTTCCACTTTTACAATCGTTCCGGCTTCCTGGTCTGTATTGTCTTCCACGACATCTGCCTGCCACAGCTTGATCACTTTATCATTCCAGTGTGTGTAAGCACTTGGCCATGGGTTTAAACCCCGGATCAGGCGCTCAATCTGAACAGCCGGATCATTCCAGTTAATATTACCAAGATTCTTATCCAGCATCTTTGCATATGCAGTCGTGCTCTCTCCCTGCGGCTCCCATGTAGCTGTCTTATCTTCCAGACATTTCAAAGTCTCTACACAAAGCTTTGCTCCTGCCTCTGCCAGTTTATCGTGCAGGCTTCCACCAGTCTCCTTTGGATCTAGCGGGATTTCTGTCTTTAAGATCATATCTCCTGTATCCAGGCCTTCGTTCATCTGCATCGTTGTCACACCAGAAACCTTCTCACCATCAATGACTGCCCACTGAATCGGTGCAGCTCCTCGATACTTTGGAAGTAAAGATGCATGGACATTAATGCAGCCATAAGGTGTCATCTGTAGAATTTCTTTTGGAAGAATCTGCCCAAACGCAATAACAACCATAATATCTGCGTTATATTTTTTCAATTCTTCAATACATTCCGGCTCCCGGATCTTTTTTGGCTGATAAACCGGAATGTCCCGGGCAAGAGCTGCTTCCTTGACCGGCGTATACTGCATCTTGCCGCCACGCCCTTTCGGTTTATCCGGCTGTGTCACTGCAAGAACAACCTCATGCCCGGCTTCTGCAAGCGCCTCTAATGTGCCAACAGAGAAATCCGGTGTCCCCATAAATATGACTTTCATCTATTCCTCTCCCTCTTCTACATTGTGAATACCGCCTTCAACAAGATCTACATACATTTTTCCATCCAGATGATCGATCTCATGGCAGAACGCCCTCGCCAGAAGTCCTTCGCCTTCCATCTCAAACTCATTCATATCTTCATCCAAAGCTCTGACTTTTACATAGTTCGGTCTTGTCACCTGTCCACATTTTCCAGGTACACTTAAGCATCCTTCTTCTCCTGTCTGCTCTCCGGAAGTTTCCAAAATCTCCGGATTGATCAGTATGATCGGGCCTTCCCCTACATCAATCACTACAATTCTTTTTAACACTCCGACCTGTGGAGCTGCAAGTCCGACTCCCATAGCTTCATACATGGTATCTAACATATCCTCGATCAAAATCTTTGTACGGATACTCATCTTTGTTACTTCTTTACAGTGTTTGGTCAAAACATCGTCCCCAAGCACTCTGATTTCTCTAATTGCCATAATCCTTTTTTCTCCTTTATCTGCTACATTCTATCTTATGACGCCTGTGGATTGTAACCTGCTTTGCATCGGCATCATGTCTTCACTCTGATAATCTTATTATTACGGATTCATATCAAACTGTATCTTTAATGACTGAAAGCCCCGATTGATCTCAATGTATTTTTCCATCCGATCCTTCACCGCCATCAGGATTCTTTCATCTTCACTTTTCAAATAGATGACCTTACGGTAAATATCATTGATTTTTCCTATGCCTGGACTTGCTGGTCCAATGACTGCCATCGGTGCCTCTCCGGCTGCCCGCACTGCAAAATCTTTCAGGTATCCTGAAGCTTTCGTAAGAAGTGCCTCGTCTGCCCCTGAGGCATAAATTGCCATCAGCCCGGCAGCCGGTGGATATCCCATAAGTCTCCGGTAACTGATTTCTTCTTCATAAAAACTTTCATAATCCTGCTTTGCGGCATTTACAATACTATAATGCTCTGGACTGTATGTCTGAATCACAACCTCTCCCGGAAGATTCCCTCTCCCGGCACGGCCTGCAGCCTGCACAAGAAGTTGAAATGTACGTTCTCCGGAACGGTAATCGTCCCCATACAGTGACATATCTGCCGCCAGAATTCCAACCAGTGTTACCCCAGGAAAATCATGACCTTTCACAATCATCTGTGTCCCGATCAGAATATCTGCTTCTTCATTTGCAAACGCTGACAGAATCTTCTCATGCCCGTCTTTATTCTTTGTCGTATCCAAATCCATACGCAGGACTCTTGCCTGTGGAAAGCGCTTCTTTACCAAATCCTCTACCTGCTGCGTTCCCATGCGGAATCCACCAATATAAGGTGAACCACAGGACGGACAAGTTTTGATCATCCTCTCCTCATGCCCACAGTAATGACAGATGAGCCTGCCTCCTCTGTGCTCTGAGAGCGAAACATCACAATGAGGACATTTTACTACATATCCACAGGACCTGCAAGAGACGAACCCCGCATATCCACGCCGATTGAGGAAAAGCATCATCTGGTGGTGCTCACTTAAACACTTTTCCATAAGTTCTGTCAGTCTGTCACTTAAAATACTACGGTTTCCATTCTTTAATTCTTCCCGCATATCGACCGTGTATACCTTTGGCATCACTTGCCTGGTAGCACGGTTCTTTAATTCCAGCATCGTGCAGCTTCCGCCCTGGCACCAGGAAAATGCTTCCACAGAAGGTGTTGCTGAACCAAGTACGACACTTGCCTGTTCAATCTGTGCACGGCGTATTGCAGTTTCCCTTGCATGATATCTTGGCACCTGCTCACTTTTATAAGTAGGTTCATGCTCTTCATCAATCACGATTAGTCCCAGATTGGAAAATGGTGTAAAAAGCGCAGATCTAGGTCCAATCATCACATCCACTTCTCCACGTCTGACACGCTCCATCTGATCAGAACGCTCTCCCTGGGAAAGTCTGGAATTCAAAATCGACACCCGGTTTCCAAATCTGGCATAGAAGCGCATTACCGTCTGATAAGTCAGCGCGATCTCTGGAATCAGCATAATTGCCTGTTTTCCCTGACTGACCACCCGACTGATCATCTCAATATAAACTTCCGTCTTCCCACTTCCAGTTACGCCATAAAGCAGATATGTTCCGTAATGTCTCTGACTGTAATCTTTCCAGAATGTGTCGATTGCCTGCTGTTGTTCTGGTGTATGTGTAAGTGGACCGAAATCTTTTTTCTGGTAGTGTATCGGATTACGGAAATTCTCTTCTTCCTGAATCTCCAATACTCCCTGCTCTTCCAGAGAACGAATGACCGAAAGTGTGACATTTAACTTCTTTGTAATGAGCTCATAGTCCTGCTGCGGCTGATCTAACAGCCCTGCCAAAAGCCTTGCTCTTGCCTTTTGGTTCTTGTGCAGATAAATATCTAACTGCTTCTTTCCTTCCTCTTCATTTAAAAGAAGCTTCACCTTGCGTTTGTGCTGGATCCGCTCTTTTTTCTTAATAGGAAGTACCGTCTTCAATGCCTGGATCATAGTTCCACCATAGTATTCTCGGATCCATGCAGCTAGAGCAACCAATTTTGACTCGATTTCCTGATGGTTTTCTTCAATACAAAGAACTTCCTTAATTTTTGTGAGGTCGTAATCTGCTTTTTCAGAAAATCCTATCACATATCCATGAGTTTCTTTATTCCCTTTGCCAAATGGAACTACAACTTCCATTCCAACTTGAAGCACCCCCTCAAGTTCTGGGGGGATGCGATACTGAAATACTTTATCTAATTTTTCATGCGTAATATCAATAATAATATCAGCGAACATTACTCTCCTTTAAGTTCTTCCAATACTTCTTTAATCAGGACTCTCTCATCCATGTCATATTTCACGCCTTTGATTTCCTGATATGTCTCATGTCCCTTTCCAGCCAGCACAATGACATCACCCGGACGTCCATGCTCGATGGCATAACGGATTGCCTCTTTACGGTCACAGATGTCGATATATTTTCCATCTGTCTTTTTCATACCCACAATGATATCATCAATAATTGCCTGTGGCTCTTCGAATCTCGGGTTATCTGAAGTAATGATTGTAAAATCAGACAGTTTTCCGGATACCTCTCCCATCTCATAACGTCTTGTCTTAGAACGGTTTCCGCCACAGCCAAATACCGTCACAATACGTCCCGGATTGTAATCACGAAGTGTGTGTAACAAACTCTCCAGTGCCATAGCATTATGCGCATAGTCAATCATAAGTGTAAAATCATCGGATACCTTGACCATCTCAATACGACCTTTAACCTTTGCGACTTTCAGTGCATCTTTGATTTTCTCGACCGGTACATTAAAATGTCTGCATACTGCAATAGCTGTCAGTGAATTGTACACACTGAATTCTCCAGGAATGTCGATTTCCACATCAAAGTCCATCAGTCCTGTCACATGGTACCAAACTCCAAGATATCCCGGTCTTGAGATGTGCTTCACATTGATCGCACGAAGATCTGCCTTCTCCCCAAATCCAAATGTCTCAATTTCGCAGGTTGCACCTTTAAATACATCTTCGAACCACTTGTCATCTACATTTCCAATTCCAACTTTGCACTGTTTGAACAGAAGTCCTTTACAGCGCTTATAGTCCTCAAAATCTTTATGCTCATTCGGTCCAATATGGTCTTCTCCAAGATTTGTGAAGATTCCGATATCAAACATAATCCCTGCGGTTCTGTGAAGCATCAGTCCCTGCGAAGAAACCTCCATAACCACACAGTCACATCCTGCTTCCACCATCTGTGCAAAATACTTCTGAATCGTGTAAGACTCCGGTGTTGTATTATTAGATGGAATGGTCTTATCCCCGATGATTGCCTCAATCGTACCAATCAATCCGACTTTGTGTCCTACTTCCTCCAGAATAGCTTTTACCATATAAGTTGTTGTTGTCTTACCCTTGGTACCGGTAATTCCAATGGTCTTAAGCTTTTCAGCCGGATATCCGAAGTAGGCTGCTGACATAAGTGCCAGTGCGTATCTTGTATTTTCTACTTTGATAACTGTCAATCCCTCTGGCACTTCCACATCTTTTTCCACAATAACCGCTGCAGCACCTTTTTCTGCTACATCTTTTACATACTGATGACCATCCGAGACAGCACCACTGATACACACAAACGCACTGTCCGGTACGACCTTTCTGGAATCATTGACAAGTTCTGTAATCTCTATATTATCACTGCCTGCGACTACCTTGTAATCCAGACGCTCCAATAACTTTGTTAATTTCATTCTCTATGCCTCCTGATCATATTTTCAATATTTTACATCTTTACATTTTTTGAAATTCAAGTCGAACGTCCGTGAGACTTGGCACGTGATTCTGGTCAGAGAAGCTGACATATTCCTATCAGAATCACTGCGCATCCTCGCGGAGCGTTTATCTCAGTCGGAGACCTAACTCCCACTGAGATAAATTTGCTATTACTCACCACCTGAAGGACGCCACTGAAAAACCGTTTTTACATACAATATATAGTAGCGCAAAACATACAAATATACTTTATCTTGTACTACTTTGTGCAAAATAAGGACTTTTTCAGTGGCGTCCCTGAAGAGATGGGAGTCTTCTCGACGAAAATAAACATTCTCTCCTGTTTCAGTCAAATAGAAAAATATTTACATTTTATTATATAACATTCTTTTGGCGAAAAGCAACGAATTGCAATAAATTCTTCTATTTACATTGCGTGCTATATATTTTCACCAATTCTGTTATCATGTCAACGGCTTTTTCCATACCTTCAACTGTGATATGCTCATAAGGTCCATGATATGCATGACCACCTGTTCCGAGATTCGGACAAGGAAGTCCACGGAAACTAAGCTGGCATCCATCTGTACCGCCTCGTATTGGCAGACACTGCGGTGTAAGTCCGACTTTCTCACATGCTTTCTTTGCATTGTCGATCAGATGCATATGCTGTGCAATAATCTCACTCATATTACGGTATTGATCTTTTAATGTAAGAATAACAGTTCCGTCTCCCCATTTTTGATTCAGGTCATCTGTAATCTGCTTCATTACTTTCTTGCGTTGCTCAAACTTTTCTGCATCATGGTCTCGGATGATGTAATGAAGCTTTGCAAGTGCACATTCGCCTTCCATACTCAGCAAATGATAAAATCCCTCATAGCCTTCTGTATCACGAGGAGTCTCGCCCTTTGGAAGCATAGAATCGAATTCCATGGCAACAAGACTGGCGTTAACCATCGTATCTTTGGATGATCCCGGGTGTACACTGACACCATGAAATTCTATAGAAGCACTGCATGCATTAAAATTCTCATACTGAATCTCATTTTCAGTGTCACCGTCAAGTGTGTATGCAAAATCCGCACCAAACTTATCAATATCAAAATGTGCAGCACCGGTTCCGGTCTCTTCATCCGGTGTAAATGCAACACAAAGTGGACCGTGTGGAATATTTTCTTCATTTAATCTTTCAATCAATGTAAGAATCTCTGCAATCCCGGCTTTATCATCGGCACCAAGAATTGTCGTTCCATCACTGGTAATCAATGTTCGTCCTTTTAAGTTCTTAAGATGCGGAAACATTTCAGGACTTAAGGTAACTCCACTTTCTCCAAGAGCCAGTGCTTCTCCGTCATACTTTTCTGTAATCACTGGTTTTATATCATGATCACAATAATCAGAAACCGTGTCCATATGTGCAATGAAACCAATTGCAGGTGCGTTTTCATATCCTGGCGTTGCTGGAATTTTCCCATAAAGGAAGCATGAATCTGTCAATATTACATTGCAGATTCCCAAATCTTCCATTTCCTTTTTTAAAACATATGCCAGGTCAAATTGACACTGGGAGGAAGGTGTTGTATCACTTTCCTCATTGCTTGGTGTACGGATCACCACATATTTCAATAATCGTTCGTATACGTTCATAGTTACAATCCCCTTTATATCTTTATTCTTTGCAGACATCAACCCATTTTTCTGCATCTGCGACTGCTTCAAGTTCTGCAATCGTAAGTCTGACTGCACTGTGATCATTACCTGCCGCCGGATAGACTGTATCGAATTTTTTCAGAGATTCATCCAGATAAACAGGAATTCCTTCTTTGATGCCAAATGGGCATACACCGCCCGGAGCATGTCCAATATATTTTTCCACATCATCAAACGGAATCATTTTTGCCTTTACATGAAAAGTATCTTTATACTTATGATTGTCTACCCTTGCAGTACCCTCTGCTAGGATCAGAATCGGTGTATCACCGACCAGAAAAGATAATGTCTTTGCAATCATGCCCGGTTCTACACCAAGCGCTTCTGCCGCAAGCTGTACTGTTGCACTGGAATCTTCCAGTTCAATGATATGGTCTTCGTAACCTTTTTCTTGTAAATATTTTTTTGCTTTTTCAAATGACATAGTAAAAGCCTCATTTCGTAATTATTCGATAGCTGATTTTTCTGAGAAACTGGTAAATAATATTAGCTCTCTGTTGACATCAGCATATTTATTGTATCATAAAAATGCTTAGAGGAAAGTACTAATTATTGCATACTCATTTTAAATTTTCTATTGCATTTAATTACGTTATTATGTTACACTACATCTACATCAAATTTCGGGCACAAAATTTTCATTATGTTTCAAAAACGCCCCTGGAAATCCTTAGCCAAGATTTCATTTCTGAATTTCATTTGCTTTTTCAGCAAAGAATTCACTTAGATTTTTGATGAAGTTACTCGCCAACCGCAACTTCCAGTGATTCCTGGCGCTGGTATCGTTGCAGTTTCACCGGACAAATGATACGGTACTTCTGAATTTAATTATATTTTCTCTCATATGCTTTTTTGCATTGTCTTTTTATACTCAAAATGTTAAAATATATTCAGAAAGTTTCCATGTCAGATTCGTCCAGAGAGGAGACCTATGGAAACAAACAACACGACAACTTCAAATGGGGTACAGAATTCTCACACAAAAGACAATGCTGCTAAGATTGTATTCGGAGACCCGGTACTCTGCGCTCAATTTCTAAAAGGTTACACGGACATTCCTCTTTTTAAGGAGATAAAGCCCGAAGATATTGAAAATGTTTCTTCACATTTTTTGCCTTTATTTCAGGAATCCAGAGACTCAGATACTGTAAATAAAATTCGTATAGGTGATTCTGAAATCTATCTGATTGCACTCATCGAACATCAATCGGAAAATGATTTTGACATGTCCTTCCGGATACTCCGTTATATCGTATTTATCTGGACAGATTATGCTGCGCAACAGGAAAAGCTACATAAAGGCATCACAAAATCCAAAGCTTTTCTTTATCCGCCAATCCTGCCTGTTGTATATTATGAAGGAACCAGCACATGGTCTGCACCGTTGAACTTTAAGGATCGCGTTTTTTTGAGTGACGCCTTCGGAGATTATATACCAAGTTTCAATTACCTGGTTGTTCCATTAAACAAATATTCCAAGCAGGATCTGATTGAAAAGAATGATGAGCTCTCTTTAATCTTTCTCATCAACCAGCTTCAGAATTCTTCAGAATTTCATGACTTAAAAGATATACCGAAAGAATACACGGAACATCTTGCCGACAATACCCCTGATTATCTATTAAAAATAATTGGTAAAGTGATTGCTGTTCTTCTTCATAAACTAAATCTACCAGATGAAGAAGTCTACGATATTACTGATCAAATCACAAGGAGGAAATTCAGTATGATGTTTGACAACTTTCAAGCTTATGATGTACAGGAAACCAGACGGGTCAGCCGCGAAGAAGGGCGAATTGAAGGCAAGATCGAAGGCGAACAGCTGCTTTTAATCAAACTGGTGATCAAGAAATTAGAAAAAAATTACTCTGCTGAACAAATTGCTGAAATTCTTGAAGAATCTCTGGATACCATTCAGCCAATCTATGATATCGCCCTACGTCAGGCACCTGATTATAATACTGATAAAGTTTTTGAAGAGTTAAACTCAAATAAGTAGCTTTCTCCGGTATCTTTTTATAAAGATTAGATATTAAATAACTTTCCCTTTTGGGGAACAGCAAAAAAATGTACTCCAAACAGGCGTTGACCCAACAACCAAAAAGAGAAGGTACATCTCTAAAATTCCAAATTTAAAATGCACCTTCTCTTTTATCATTCTAAAATCATCTCTAATTTTCTAAGCTTCATCAATAGCTTTTCCAATATCATGTCTCATATACTTATTGTCAAATTTTACCCATTCTGTTGCTGCATAGGCATTAGCTCTCGCTTCTTTCAAGTCCTTTCCTTTTGCTGTCACACCAAGGACACGCCCTCCGTTTGTAACGATCTGGTCTCCGTCAAATTTTGTTCCGGCATGGAAGCAATAGTAACCATCATGTTTATCAAATTCCTCCAATCCTGTGATTGGCAGACCTTTGTCATATTTTACCGGATATCCGTCACTTGCAAGCACGACACACACTGCTGCATTGTCTTCGAACTGAAGGTCGATCTGATCCAATGTTCCATCAATGCAGGCTTCCATGACTTCAATAATATCATTCTTCATTCTTGGAAGTACGACCTGAGCCTCCGGATCTCCAAATCTGGCATTATACTCCAGTACTTTCGGTCCGTCTGGTGTCAGCATGAGTCCGAAGAAAATAATTCCTTTGAATGGGCGGCCTTCTGCTTTCATGGCATCGACTGTTGCCTGATATACATATTTGTTGCAGAAATCTTCAACTTCCTTTGTATAGAATGGACTTGGTGAAAATGTTCCCATTCCTCCAGTGTTGAGTCCTGTATCTCCATCTCCGGCACGCTTGTGATCCTGAGCACTTGTCATGGTCTTAATTGTGTTGCCATCTACGAAAGAAAGTACGGAAACTTCTCGACCTGTCATAAATTCTTCAATGACCATCTCATTTCCTGCAGAGCCGAATTTCTTATTCAGCATAATCTCTTTGACACCATCTTTTGCTTCCTCCAGTGTATTGCAGATCAAAACTCCTTTTCCAAGAGCCAGTCCATCTGCTTTTAATACGATTGGAAATTTTGCCTCTGTCTCCAGATACTTAATTGCCGCATCCGGATCTGTAAAATTCTCATATGCTGCAGTTGGGATATTGTATTTTTTCATTAAATCTTTTGAAAATGCTTTGGAGCCTTCCAGAATTGCTGCATTTTTCTTTGGACCGAATGCACGAATCCCTGCTGCTTCCAGTTCATCTACAAGGCCACCTACAAGCGGATCGTCCATTCCTACAATTACAAGATCTACTTCTTTTTCCTTAGCAAAGGCTACAATCTTATTGAACTCCATCGCTCCGATAGGTGCACATTCTGCCAGTGCTGCAATTCCGGCATTTCCCGGTGTACAGTAAATCTTATCGACCTTCTCACTCTTTGCAACACTTTGTGCAATTGCATGCTCTCTTCCGCCGCCACCTACGATTAATACTTTCATTTTATTCCCTCCTGCTGCTTTTACGATATAGGTTTTCATGTATCAAAACGAACTGCAAGTTTCCCTACAGTTCGTATTCTTACTATATAATATGAGTTCTTCCATCCTCTACTTTTACTTTTCCATTTGCGATCAAGTCAATTGCTTTCGGAAGTATCTTCCACTCTGCCTGCTCCATGACACGTCTCTGCAATACTTCCGGTGTATCTCCTTCTTCAACTTCCACTGCCTTCTGTAAAATAATCGGACCGGTGTCTGTTCCTTCATCTACAAAATGAACCGTCGCGCCCACAACTTTGACTCCTCTTGCGAGTGCTGCCTCATGAACTTTCAATCCATAATAGCCTGTTCCGCAAAATGACGGAATGAGAGACGGATGGATATTAATGATGCGATTGCGGTATTTTGCAATCATTTCCGGCGGAATCACTACAAGGAATCCTGCCAGCACAATCAGATCTGGATTCAGTTCATCCATCTTCTCCAGAAATTTCTGATTGAATGTTGCTCTGTTGGCATAATCTTTTGGGGAAATGCAGCAATTTGCAATTCCATGTTTTTTAGCCCGCTCAAGTGCATATGCATTTTTATTATTGCTGATCACGCCTGCAATCTTCGTATTCGTAATTGTCCCATTTTCCACCGCATCAATAATAGCCTGAAGATTCGTTCCGCCACCAGATACAAGAATGACTACATTTAACATAATGTAACTCCCTTTTCTCCAGCCTCAATGTGACCGATTACATATGGTTTGTCTCCTGTTGCTTTAATTGCTTCCATAGTCTTATCTACATCAGCCGGATCAACTGCAACAATCATTCCGATACCCATGTTATATGTATTATACATCGCATGCTCATCAACATTTCCTTCTTTTGCAAGTTTTGTGAAAATTGGCGGGATTGGATAGCTGTCTTTTTTAACAACCGCTTTCACTCCATCAATCAGCATTCTTGGCACATTTTCATAGAAACCGCCACCTGTAATATGGCTGCATGCTTTTACAGTCACACCGGCATTCTTAATGCTCTTTAATGCTTTTACATAAATTCTTGTCGGAGCAAGAAGTGCCTCACCAAGTGTTGTTCCAAGATCATCATAATATGTGTCCAGAGACTCTTTTGTCATGTCAAATACTTTTCTTACAAGAGAAAATCCATTGCTGTGTACTCCTGTAGATGCCATACCGATCAGAACATCTCCGTCTTTTAAATTCTCACCTGTGATCATATCCTTCTTATCACATACACCAACTGCAAATCCTGCAAGATCATACTCATCCTCCGGCATCAGTCCCGGATGTTCCGCAGTCTCGCCACCAATCAGTGCTGCTTCTGACTGGATACAGCCTTCTGCCACACCACTTACGATAGAAGCAATTTTCTCTGGGTAATTCTTTCCACATGCAATATAATCCAGGAAGAATAATGGTTCTCCACCTGCACAAGCGATATCATTTACACACATTGCAACCGCGTCAATTCCGATAGTATCATGCTTGTCCATGATCATAGCCAGTTTTACTTTTGTTCCACATCCGTCTGTTCCTGAAAGAAGAACCGGCTCTTCCATTTCTTTAATCTTTGCAAGAGAAAATGCACCGGAAAATCCACCAAGACCGCCAAGTACTTCTTCGCGCATAGTTTTCTTTACATGCTCTTTCATAAGTTCTACTGATTTGTAACCAGCCTCGATATCCACACCTGCATTCTTATAATCCATAACTCGTCTCCTTATGTACGTTTATTGTATTTTTATTTACTGATCTTTTTACTTAGATGCCAGATATGCCTCATATCCAACTTCATCTAATTTTGCTGCTTTTGCTTTCACTGCCTCTTTCTGTCCGGTTGTATAATCTTTTAACTTCTGAAGTAATGCGTCATCGGAAGCTGCAAGGATCTTTGCCGCAAGAATCGCTGCATTCTTTGCTCCGTCAATTGCTACTGTTGCTACCGGAACTCCCGGTGGCATCTGCATAATAGAAAAGACTGCGTCCATTCCGTCCAGATTCTTTCCCGAAAGCGGAACCCCGATAACCGGAAGGGCAAACAATGCTGCACACATTCCCGGAAGGGCTGCTGCCATTCCAGCTCCCGCGATCATAACTTTCATTCCGCGTCCTTCTGCACTGCGTGTCCACTCGATCAGTTCATCCGGCTCACGGTGTGCGGAGATGATTGTCATCTCATAATCAATTCCTAATTCTTCCAGCATGACTGCTGCTTTGCTCATGACCTTAAGGTCTGAGTCACTTCCCATTATAATTCCTACTCTTGGCATAGCATTCACCCTT
>ERZ836441.1572-NODE-1572-length-21323-cov-19.602595_pt1 | contig 21323 bp, 22 predicted proteins | sample MGYA00519686_ERZ836441 | MGnify/ENA primary metagenome ERZ836441 (study PRJEB31850, sample SAMEA3708800) | human gut metagenome | biome: human gut; feature: human-associated habitat; material: faeces | place: China | collected 2014 ... | reverse complement strand
CTTTTTGCCGCTCCCCCAAATCTGAAATTTCTACTTGACTTTTGTTAGCAGGTCTCTCGAAGTTATGAGAACTCATATCTCTCAATCAGTGAAAAATGGTTGTTCTCCACATAGTAAACAGCGTGTTCCTTGGCCGAATAAACAAAAGAAACTCTAGTGGCCCAGATTCCTTCCTGCCGGACGGCTTGAAGTACAGAAAACGCATCGCTGACAGTAAACTGCTTTCCGTAAGTGTTTAGAAGTTGAGCAGTCCTTTCGTATCGATTATCTCCCGGCACAAGAAAGGGCATTGTGCTTTCGGGTGCAAGGATAGAGTAATTGGTAATCAGCGAGTAGCGTCCATCGCCTTCCCGCCAGCCAATACCCGGTTCAACGATCAGGGTACGCCCCTGCTGGTCGGACAACATGGCCTGCATGGTGGCATCCGGGGCATAGACGATCTTCTGCTCCTGCACGATTTGCAGTGCATCGTCAAAACTGATTTTTGCCTGCACAAACTGTTCTGTCAGGTCTGCGATTGTCATGCAACCTTTGAAATCCTGATAGGCCCCCTCCGGGTTTCCGTGAACATACAACAAGGTTCCGACATTTCCGTTGCGGTTCACGCCATGATAGGAATGACGCACCCCATCGGGCCGCAGGATGCCGATATAAAAGCGGTCTTTTTCTGTTATGATTTTGTGATTCCATACGGCAAGGTCAATCTCAAAATTGAAGCCGGTGATGATATCATCACCTCGGTAGACAAATCGAGTACACATAGTTTTTTCCTTTCTTGTGATGTATTTGTTATTTTATCGTACTGCCGATGCAAACACTTTTCTATCCACTAGACAATACCGAATCAATCTGTATCAAACAAAAAGCGGGGGTTGCATTTCTGCAACCCCCGCCGGTTCATTTCTGATAAATGATTTTACGAATGGCCGATACGGACAGGAAGTATTTTTCCGCTAACGCCTCCATAGAGGTTCCGTTCTGAAACTCCTCTACGATTTGGCGGTTGCGTTGTTGCAATTCCTGCCGATAGCCCGAAGATTCTCCCCATCGTTTTTGCTGCGCTTGATCAGACGGGACATAAAGATAGCCCCCTTGCACATAGCTTTGCAACTCCTTGACTAGCGCATCGGGAAGAAGATCTTTTGCATTGATGTATTTCATGCAGGCTTCCTCCTTGAGATGATTGTCAAGTAGCAAAGCCAGCATATTCATTTTGCGACAATTTTTACTCCATGCAAATGTCGCAATCTACTGGCTTTGCATGGAGCCATTCTTCGTTGAGCTTTGTCATTAATACCACTTCTTTCTGCTCTTAAACATTGTAATTATATCATAGCGTTTGCCCATGTGCAAGAAACGAGCATGAAAAATAAAATGTAGTAATAGAGCATATAGCACCATTCCACAGACAAAATATGAAATATACAATGTAAGTGGGTGATGCTATATGGCGAATATTGAAGATTGCCCCGGTTTTGAAACTTTCGGTGCCGATGTAAAAGCCGCTCGGAGCGCAAAGCATCTGTCGCGCAAGACATTGGCAGAGATCGTTAACATCGACTCCCGGTATCTCGCAAATATCGAGAACGAAGGTACGATTCCTAGCTTGCCGGTTATCATACAGCTTATCAAAGTGTGCGGACTTCCCGTGGAACGGTACTTCAATCCAGAGGTCATGCGGGAGGAAAGCGCACAGCGACAACGTATCAGTCATAAACTGAAACTTTGTCCAGAGCAGTATTTGACCATCATCGAGGGCGCACTTGACGGGGCGCTGAAAATTGAAAATTCAGCAGATGAAACGGAGGGTGTGTGAAAACATCCTCTGTTTTCGTTTCTCCAGGGCGGCTCTGCCGCCCTTTTCTTTTTGAAAAAATCCGGGATTCTGTGGGCAGACGAAGGTAGCTCCGGCATTGTATTTACGGAGGAAAGGAGCGTAGAGCAAGCACAGCAAGTGTGGCCACACTTGCGAATTTTGGTTTTAGGGAACCCCTTGCCCCTAAACACAAAATTGCTTGCTGGGATACTCCCAAACCCTTATACAGAAAGGACGGTGCCGCTCTATGGCAAATCGCAAACGCCCCATCATCCTGCGCTGTCCGGTAACAGCAGAAGAGCGGCTTCTGATTGAGCAGAAGATGGCCCAGCTCCAGACAAAGCGAATCGGTGCCTACCTGCGGAAGATGGCGATTGACGGATATATCATCTATGTGGACACCAAGGACATCAAGGAGATGAACCAACTCCTGTCTGCCATTGGCCGGAACATCAATCAGATCGCTAAGCGAGTCAATGCCGGGGGTCCCACCTATCAGGCTGACATGGAGGAAATCCGGGAAAGGCTGGATCAGATATGGCAGTTACAAAGACGCATCCTATTAAGTCAACGCTGAAAGCGGCCATTGACTATATCTGTAACCCCGACAAGACAGACGGGAAACTGCTGGTGTCCTCCTTCGGCTGCGCCGCCGAGACCGCCGACATTGAATTTGAATGGACCCGTCGTCATTCCATCGACAAGGGTACGCACTTGGGACGCCACCTGATCCAAGCCTTTGAGCCCGGGGAGGTCTCCGCCGAGGAAGCCCATGAGATTGGGATGCAGTTGGCAAAAGAAATATTGGGTGGCAAGTACGAGTTTGTACTTACCACCCATATTGACAAAGGACATATTCACAACCATCTGATTTTTAATGCGGTCAGTTTCACCGACCACAAGCATTACCATTCCAACAAACGCAGTTACCATGAGATACGCCGGGCCAGTGACCGGCTATGCCGAGAACACGGCTTGTCCGTTATCGTTCCCGGCCAAGATAAGGGCAAAAGCTACATTGAGCATCAGGCCGCACAGGACGGCACTAGCTACAAGGCAAAACTGAAAACTGCCATTGACCGGCTGGTCCCCGTGTCCTCCAGCCTGGAAGATTTGCTCACCCGGTTGCAGCGGGAAGGCTACGAGATCAAGCGTGGGAAGTATATCTCGGCCAGAGCGCCGGATCAGGAGAGGTTTACCCGGCTCAAGACCCTGGGCGCCGATTACACAGAAGAAGCCGTTGCCTCTCGGATCGCCGGAGGTCCCAGGCCATCCAGACAGCCCCGGCAGCGCAGCGAGAAGGTCAGCCTGCTCATTGACATTCAGAACAACATCAAAGCCCAGCAGAGCGCCGGATACCAGCGGTGGGCGACCATCGAGAATCTGAAACGGGCGGCCGCCACCATGAACTTTCTCACTGAACACGGCATCGGCAGCTATGAGGAATTGGTGGAACGGTGCGACGCCGTTGCCGCCGCATCCATCCGCACCAGGGAGAGCCTGCGGGATACGGAACAGCAGATCACCAACCTTTCTCTCCTGGGAAAGCAGATCGACACCTACCGCAAACTGAAACCCGTCTATGACCGCTACAAGGCATCAAAGGACAAGGAAAAATTCCTCCGTGGCTTTGAGAGTGAGATCATCTTGTTTGAGGCGGCAGCCAGGGAGATCAAGAAGGCCGGACTTGCCAGACTTCCTTCCTCCGAAAAGCTGAAAGCAGAACTGGACGGACTCTCCGCCCGCAAGACCGCCCTGCAAACGGAACTTCGGAAGGTACAGAGGAAAGAAAAGGAGTATGACACCCTCCGCCAGAATGTGGACGCCCTGCTGGAAAGACCGAAGGAACAGGAACAGCAGCGCCAACGGAACAACTACTTGGAATAAGAATTATAAAAGCACACGGCAAAATAACTTGTCTTTTGCCGTGTGCCTTGCTTAAACATCATCATAGAATTTTTTGCAATTATATGGTATAATTTATCAATAATAGGTTTAGGCCTGCGGAGCAGGGGAAGCAGAGTTACCTCGTCATAGTTTTAGGGCTCATAGTCTATATCCTGATAGGTTTGGCACATGATTTATTTCCAAAGTTTTTTGCCTGTCACAAGGGGGAATTGCCTATGAAAACTAAAGCGATAAGAGCATTGGTCGCTGTCTCAAAATCCATTCTAAATTCTGTATGGACTGTGGGCGCTAATCTTTTGGCTAGTGCTCTGCTGGCCTAAGCCTATTATCCTATTATATTGAAAGGGGGAGGACATTTTGAGAAAGAGCTATGCAGATATTATGAATGAGATTTCATCAGATGATTTATATAAAAGACTGCTTGCATATGGCCTTTTTACAGAAAAGCTCCCTCCTATTTTGAATTCTGAAAAATTTTATGACTATTGTCAGACCCTTGCCACTCCGTTTTCTGATGGGTGGAGACAGTACATTTATCACGAAAGTATGAGAAATATAAATGTACCTCGTCCTTTAGGCATTCCGAATCCAATGGCATATCAAAAATTATGCCAGTGTCTTGCAGACAACTGGGATAAAATCAAAACTCATTTTATGGCACAAACCTCTTGCCAAGATTATAAAATTAGCCGCATTCACATTCGAAAGCTCAATAAAAGTAATGCACTTTTTTCAATGAGTTATTCAAATTGGGAAACTGATGGTACTCCTGAACCAGACTTGCTTATAGGCAGCAGATACCTTGTTAAGGCAGATATTTCAACTTGTTTTCCAAGTATTTATACTCATGCAATTCCTTGGGCATTAGTTGGCAAGACATATGCTAAAGAACACAGTGGTAAAAAATATCAGTCAGAGTGGTATAATCAAATTGATCATTTTTCGCAGAATTGCAAAAATGGTGAAACTCATGGCTTACTAATTGGCCCTCATGCTTCAAATCTACTGTCGGAACTAATTTTAACAGTCGTGGATAAACAGCTTTATGATAAGGGATGGCGGTATATCAGAAACATCGATGACTATACATGCTATGTAGAAACTTATGAAGCAGGGCAAAAGTTTTTGATTGAATTGGGTGAAGAACTTCGCAATTTTGACTTATCACTAAATTTCAAAAAAACTGAAATACAAGAACTTCCTGTAGCGTCTGTTGAACAATGGGTGCGAAAGATAAACTCCGTATCAATTATGCAACGAAATGGCAAACTGGACTTTATTGGGGTCAGAGCATATTTGGATTCAGCCATTGAACTTATGCAAAACAACAAAATGAATTCTGCTATACTAAATTATGCCATTAAAGTATTGGCAGGACAATCTCTTACACCTAATGCAAAGGAATACTGCATAAAGACCATATTCCACCTCTGCCTTATCTATCCTTACCTAGTTCCTTTACTTGAACAAAATGTTTTTGAGAAGTTTAATGTCTCCAATATACAAATCAAAGAACTATCCCAAAGATTATTTAAGAGTGGCTATGATAGCAAAAATTACGAATCAATATGCTATGCACTTTATTTTGCAGTCAAATATGACTTTGAAATTACAAGTATAAATCCCGACAATGCCATTACAAGTAATTCTTGCCTATTCAAACTTTTTGCATTCTTATATTTTAAGAAGCGTGCTGATGGAATTGCTGAAAAAAAGATGAAAACGCATGCTCGTGAGCTGGCTTCAAATGATGATGATTTCAATAGGCACTGGCTATTTGTATATGAATGCCTTCCGCAAAGTGAATTGAAAGGCGAATGGAAACCCATGAAAAAAGCAGGCGTATCTTTTGTAAAGTATTCAAAATAAAAAGGAACATATGGACAACTACTTTTCCTGTTTTACACTTTTTACAACCGTATAAAGCAAAGGAGCAATTTTATGACTATGATTGCTATTCAGGAAAGTAATAACTTTCCGTTGTTGTGGGGAGACCTCTTATTTAGCACTACTTTAAGCCAAGATAGCGAGTTTATTTATCCATCTTATAACATTAATTTTGATTTGCCCATTAATGGAAATATATATCCCTATAGGCTGATGCAGAAAGCATACATCATTCATCCTTTAATTGCTATCGTATGTGCAGGCAATTTGGCCCGAATGAAACGATTTATTATTTGTATTAAAGACTACTTTAATACAAATGAAGCAACAATTGAAAATTTAGATTTATTTATTAGTTCGTATAATTACTGTGCGCAGGATGAGGCTTATGGAATATGTATTGCTTCTCCAGAACATTCCCGTTTTGAGTATCGATATTTGGGGGAATGGAAGGAAAAGTATTATAGCGAGATAGGAAAAATAGCTACAGTTGGTTCAGGAAGTTCTGATTTTCTTCAAACCTGTGATAGTTTTAATACAGCTCATAGTTTTTTAAAGATTGATAATTATTGCAATGCAATTTCAAATGTATGTATGGTTCTTTCCTCTGTTTTAGGTGCGGAGAGATATTTTGCGTCAGATATAAAACAGGCTTGGGGGGCAGGATTTGAAATAATTGCATTTGATTATTCAAAAAACAAATTTGTTAAATTAGATAATATAAATTATATAATTTGGAAAGCAAAATTTGACACTGATGAAGAACAGCTAACAGGCAACCCAATATCTGCAATGACATATAAGTATATAGGCGAAGCCTTAACAATTAGTAGTCATATTGGTCAAACGCCGACCATATATGTTGTTCTTCCTATATATGAAGATCCAGAAAAATTTGACACGTCTCAACTAACAAAGCCATTTGTAGATTCCAATAGAATATGCAACATATATCAAATTGAAACTAAGGAAGGTATCATTCAGCCTATGTGTGTATTCTTAGAAGATAACTCTAGTCCTCAATGTGTTTTTCTAAAATACAATGAACAGAATTGTTTCGAAATTTATTGTAGTCAGGAATTTAGCAGCCTAGTGAAAGATGAAATAAAACTTTTCTTTGCCAAGAAGTAAATACGTCGAAATGCAAAAAGAGCGCCACCACCGGACAACATCCGATGATGGCGCTCCCATTTTGTCTAAAGGTGAAAATCCGGCATTTTCCCTATGTAGAAACGCCCTGCCGCCCCACATGAGAAATCATACTGCCCCTACACAAAAAAGTCGCCACAGACTGTTTCTTCGCCCATTTTGAACCCTAATTCCCGCACTTCTTGGAACGGCGGGAAAGATAGTGCGGGCAGGACACCACCACCGCCCGGAAACTCTGCTTGCAGGGATGGATACAGCCCTTGCAGAGCTTGTTGTACTGGCGCCTGCCGTTCTCGCCCAGGAAAAACGTCCATTCCAGACGCCATTTCTTGCTCCGGCTCATAAGTTGCCCATCTCCGGGGGCTTCTTCTGCGGGGCGGGCTTGTCCGGGCCTTTCCGTTCTGCGCACTCCCGTTTTGCATCCTCCAGCCGCTCCCGGATAGAGGGCTTTTTCTCCGGCGTGGTCCTGCGCGCCTCGGCCTGGGCTTTCTCCAATTCCTCACCACGGCGGCCGTTGTTGATGATCCCGTCGATCATGCCGTAGTCATCCTCCAGGGTCATTTCCGCCGTGCGCAGCGGGTTTTCCGGCTCCACGGGGACAGACACAATCTGCCCATTGATGCTGGCGAACAGCTCCGGCCGCTTGAATTGTTCGGTGTACTTCTGGATCATGTCCGGGGGCAGGGACGCGAAGCTCTCCGCCCCCAGGCCCACCACCAGGAAGGTACCCGCCACAATGTCGTAAATCTCCCCGTGCTCGTCCCGGAGGGAACGGTTCAGGTCCAGACCGATGAGCTTGCCTTCATCGTTCAACACCAGCCCCACCGGATCGTCAAAGGGATAGGAGGCGGCAATATCGCCGCCCACCTCCGCTTGCAGCGCATGAAGGCCGGGGTCGATCTCCTTCACATAAGGCTCCTTCATGGGTTCCACCACCAGGACGGTCAATTTCTCTGGCACGGTATGTTCGGGGGTATCTCCGCTGGGAACGGCAAAGGCACGGCTGCCGTTGGACATGATGAGATACTTCCCGTCCTCGGACTCATGGTGGAAACCGTATCCGGCCGCCTCCATCTGTTCCCGGCTCATATCCGTCACATGGAAGGTGCCCCTGGGAGTCCGCACCGTCTCGCCGGTCTCCCGGTCGTCCGGCGTGGGCGCCGCTTGCTGCCCATACAACTCCGCCTCATACTCCCGGTTTGCCTGCTCCGCAAAGGCCAGCATCTCGTCCACATGGGACTGATTCGGGTTTTCAATGGCCTCCCGGATCACCTGCGGGTCCACATCCAAATATGCCTCGTAGCCCACAGCCTCCTTGAACTTCTCCAACTCGGAGGGAAGGTAGTCCTCCGGGGTCTGGCCCAACGCCTTCAGCTTTTCTTCCAGAGAGGCGATGCGGCAATCGGAAAGATTCTCGTAGATTTCTTCCTTTGCTGCGTGTTCCTCTGGGTGCTCGGCGGCGTACTGCGGATCGTGCTGCCGGAAAAACTCGTCCATATCGTAGGCAAGGTCCATGGCCCATTCCGAAATTTCTTCTTCGGGGATGTCATCCTGGAAGGTCATCACCCGGTATTCCTCCGGGATGCTGCCGCGCTCACCATCGTAATACTCATGGAAGCTGTCCCCGGTGTCTCGCACATAGCCCAAGTCGGTGAACTGGCCGCTTTCCTCCAGGGCGATGTCCCGCCCGTAGGCCTCATAGTCGATGTAGTTGCGCAGATGCTCCGGTACCTGCATGGCGTCCAGTTCCTCGATGTAATACCGGCCCAGATCATCGTGGTCGTGGATGTCGGGGTAAACATCGTAGCAGTCCAGGTTCTCCGTCAGGTTGATAAGCTCCTGGATGCTGCCCGTATGGTCGCCGATCTCCATGGCCGCCTGGAATCGCTCGTATTCATCCTGGCTCATGTCATCCAGCTTGGAAGCCAGATAGTTCAGCTCGTCCAGGTTGGCGTACTCACCCAGCAGGTCATAGAGGCCGTCCACATAGCAGTCGTAGTCCGTGATAAACCATTCCTCATAGGTCTGCCCAAAGTCGTCCTTCGCACCGATCCCGATGCGCTCAAAGACCTGTTTCAGTTCCTCCGCCGTGGTGGGAAACTTCACCCATTCACCCACAAGGGCGCCCTCGTTGTACTTGCCCAGGTTGGTGATGAAGGCGGCAAAGGGATAATCTTTGTCATAGTCATAATGGGGCATAGCGACACCTCCTTACAGTTCCGGCGCAGGCTTTTCCCGATGGGGCTGCGCCTTGCTCTGGTTGGCACATTCCTTCCGGCTCTGTTCCAGCCGCTCCTTGATGGAGGGCTTTTTCTCCGTCTGCTTCTCCCTGGGGCGCTCATGCTCCCACTCGTCGCCGGAGAGGGTGAGATAGCCTCGGCTCGTAAAACAGCCCTGTTCCTCCTGTATGGCGTGATTGCCGAAGGGAATAGGATCAATGGCGTCCAGCAGCTCCGGGGGCAGAAGGACGTCCAAATGCTGCGCCAGATAGCGCCAGCCCACATCCTCCACCTTGCTGATGTTGGGCTCCAGAATGAAATACTCGGTATTCGCGGGAAACTCCCGGAACTGCTCCAGGGTGGTCAGTCGGAAGGGAGACTCCTGGACAGCGGCCAGGAGGTCACGGTCCTCCGGGGAAAGTCCGGCAAGCGCCTGGGCCGCTGCCTCCAGTTCGCTTGCGTCACCACCTGCGGGGAGCAGCGGCTTCAAATGCTCCATGAAGTTGACCTCGGTTTTACTTTTTGCCATGCACACCATCCTTTCGTTTGGGAAACTCCAACTTGAAATTGACATACTTGCCGCCTGTATCGTCCAGGATCACCACGGCGTCATAGGTGGAACCTTTCTTCTCCGACCACATCCCCTTGACGGAAGTGCGGCCTTTTTTCAGAAGGTCGGCCGCCATCTTCCGGGTCATTTCCTTGCGGCGGCTGGTCCAGAAACGGTCATTCTTCCACATGACAAACTGGCAGGCCCGGTCCGAACAGGCGAAATTCTTCTTACCTTCATAGACCGGCTTGCCGCAGCGGGGGCAGAGGCCCACCGTCTCTTTCTCCGGCTGGAACAGCTTTTGCCCATCCTCGGAAATGTGGGAGTATTTCCGCACCAGCTCCGCCGCCATTGCCTCGATCCCGTCCATGAAGTCCTCCGGCGACGCCTGGCCCTTTGCCACCTCGTTCAACCGCTGCTCCCAATCCGCTGTGAGCTTGGGAGAGGTCAGCAGCTCCGGCAGCACCGTGACCAGGTTGACACCTGCCTTTGTAGGGATCAGGTTCTTGCCCTTGCGCTCCACGAACCCGCCGGACACCAGCTTTTCAATGATGGCCGCCCTTGTCGCCGGGGTGCCCAGGCCCTTGCGTTCTGCCTCGTCCGGCATATCTTCCTTGCCCGCATTCTCCATGGCAGACAGAAGGGTGTCCTCCGTGTAGGGCTTGGGGGGCGAAGTGAAGTGCTCGGTGACGGAGGCGGAGACCGGCTCAAAGACCTGCCCCTCGGTCAAGGCGGGAAGAACACCCTCGGCATCTTCATCCTCCGGCTTCTCCTTCAGGGAGGAACGGAACACCTCCTGGATGGCGCGCCAGCCCTGGGAAAGCACCTGCTTTCCTTTTGCCGTGAAGGTATGTCCGCCGCAGTCAAAGGTAGCCGTGACCGCCTCATACACGAAAGGCTCCGCCGCCGCACACAGCAGCTTGCAGCAGACCAGCAGAAGAATATTGCGCTCGCCCACAGGCAGCGCAGGAACATCCGCCTTTTCCAGCTCCAGGGTGGGAATCAGGGCGTGGTGGTCAGATACCTCCTTGTCGTTCACCAGCGCCGCAACATCGGGGAAAAACTCCGGGCAGGCATCGAAGGGCGGCACCCGTGCTGCCAGATGCAGGACCACGGAGGCGGTCTCCGCCATGTCAACCGTCAGATACCGGCTGTCCGTGCGGGGATAGGTCAGCAGTTTCTTTTCATAGAGCGACTGGGCGTAGTCCAGGGTTTGCTTGGCCGTGTAGCCGAACACCCGGTTTGCCGCCCGCTGCAAGGTGGTCAGGTCGTACAGCTTGGGCGGCTTTTCTGTCTTTTTCTCCCGCGCCACGGATACACAGGTTGCTTTTTTACCATCGCAGGCATCCCGGATGGTCTGAGCGTCCTCCGGGGAAACAATGCGATCGCTGACCGCCTCGGCTCCCTCCAGCGCCAGCCGCACATGATGGTATTTCTCCTTGCGGAACAGAGTGATCTTGCTGTCCCGGTCGGCCAGCATTGCCAGGGTGGGCGTCTGCACGCGCCCCACATTCAGGGTGCGGTGGTAGAGGACGGAGAACAAGCGGCTCGCGTTGATACCGATGAGCCAGTCCGCTTTTTGGCGGCAAAGCGCTGACTGATACAGGGGATCATAGTCCGCACCAGGGCGCAGATCGGCAAAGCCCTCCCGGATCGCTGCGTCTTCCATCGAAGAAATCCAGAGGCGGGAGAAGGGCTTTGTGCATCCGGCAGCCTCATAGACCAGCCGGAAGATCAGCTCACCCTCGCGTCCTGCGTCGCAGGCGTTGACCAGCTCCGTCACATCGGGGCGCTCCATCAGGGAACGGAGAATGTGGAACTGGGCGGCCTTTTCCTCGGACACCACATAACGGAAGGGGCCGGGCAGGATGGGAAGGTCCTCATACCGCCACTTCTTGTAGCGGTCATCGTAGGCGGCTGCGTCCGCCAGCCCCACCAGATGCCCGATGCACCAGGAAATGAGATACCCATTCCCTTCAAAATAGCCATCGGCCCTGGATGTGACACCCAGGGCCGACGCGATACTCTTTGCCACGCTCGGTTTTTCGCAGATCACCAATTTGCTCAATTCTGGTCCTCCTGTTCTTCCTGTTCAGGAACATCCTCGTTCTCGTATTCCTCGTCCTCGAACTCATAATCGTCCGGGTTGGCGCTGACCTTTGTGCCCTGTTTGGGTTTGATGAACTTGATGTAGGCGAAGGCTCCGCCGCCCAGGGCCGCCAGCAACAGGATCAGAACCAGGACACCGCCGCTGCCGGACTCCTTTTCCGGTTCTGCCTCCGGCTCCTGCGCTACCTCCGACTCCTTACCGGCGCACTCGCTCATATTCACCGCGCAGACTGGACAGGCGGTATTCACCGCACCGGCCTGGCATTTCTCGGCGCAGGTACAAGCAGCGGGTTTTTCCTCCGTCTGTCCATCTTCCATCAACGCCATCAGGTCGGCTTCATCCACCTGGTTCAAGAAGTGAACGGCGGTCTCCTTGTCCTCGTTGGCCCGGTCGATCAGGATGTAAAAATAGTTGCCCGCTTTCGTAGTCACGGTGATAAGCTGCTTATCGCCGTAATAGTCGTCCACCAGCGTGGCGTTGCCCTCCGGGGTAAGGGGCTGGCCCTCCGGCTCCATGCCCCCGGTAGCGGGTTCCTCGGTGGGTTCCGGCGTCGTCTCGGCGGGCTCCCCGGTGTAATAGTCTCCATCCCCGCCGCCCGCAAAGGCAGTGACGGAGAAGGCGGTCATGCACAGGACTACCGCCAGCATCGCCGTAAACAGCCGGATCACTTTCTTATTCTTCATGGTCGCTGTCCTCCATATCGTCATCGGGGTCCGCCGCTGCCTCCGCCTCCATCATCCCGTCGGGCAGGGTGATCAGGCCGCTGGCGTAGGCCTTCAGGAAGGCGGTCAGCTCCTTGTTGTCCATGCGCACCGCCTTGACCATGCGGACAATCTCCAGGTTTTCTTCCTCGGTGAGCTGCGCCTCCAGCTCCCGAAGGCGTTTCTGCTGGGCGGAGATCTTCTCCTTCGTTTTTTCAATGTCTTTGCGGATTTTCTCAACCGTTGCCATGTGTGCAAAACTCCTTTCCAAATCGTTCTCTCCAGGAATAGTTCCGCCCCAGGCCCTTGACCGTTTTCAGGTTTTTCCGGGCGTTGTCCTCCAGCGCCAGGGCGCGGCGGAACAAATCGGGATGCTGCTCCCGCAGGGCGGTGATCTCGTCAGGTTTCATGCTGGGGCAGAAAAAACAGGACGATTTTCCCGGCTGGGGCAGCCCTGCCGCCTCGATCTGCCGGATGCAATCGTCCCGCGTCCATCCCCATTCCATCAGGGGATACCACTTGCTGTATTTTCGGTCGGCCAGGTCCCCCAGCAGCACCTTGTCGCTGCGGTAGCCCTCGCCCGCGTCGTAGCCGATGAACTTGACCACCCGTTTGCCCGCCGCCCACGCTTTTTGACACGGCGGGTAATGGTTGCAGAACTTTTCCTGCGGCCCGATCTTGTGTTTCAGGGAGCAACGCTTGAAGCCGTAGGCGATGGACGGTAGGCTGCAACTTTGCAGACATTCATCCTCCAGCGTCAGCTGTTTCCCGTCACGGGTGGTTTTATGCACTTTGGTAATAGGCGGCATCCCGTGGTCCTTCAGCCAGGAATCCATCACCTCCAGATAGGCGTAGGTGTGGGGATGCTCCGCCCCTGTATCCGCAAAGAGGATCAGGTCCACCGGGATACGGTGCTGGTGCAGCCCGATCAAAAGTGCGGTGCTGTTGGCGCCGCCCCCGTAGGAAACCATATTTATTCTTCATCACCTCCATCAGTTGTACGGCGGTCTGCCGTATGCGTAGAAATGGGACTGCCAGTAGCTTGTGTTCAGGTTGGAATACTGGATGGGGTCACCGCAATGCAGCATCATCCCGTCGCCCACATAGATGCCTACATGAGATACACCGGTTGTGTCGTAGGTGCCCACGAAGAACACCAGATCGCCGGGCTGGGGGGCGGATACCGGGGTGGAAATGTTGTAGAGCCCCTGTGCGCCCAGCCGCCCGGTGTTGCACAGGCCGCTGTTGGTCAGCACATAGCTGACGAAGCCGCTGCAATCAAAGGAAGTGCTTGGGCTGCTGCCGCCCCACACATAGGGATAGCCCAGGTATTTTTCCGCCTCGGTAATGAGGGTGTTGAACCGCTCGTCGGTCAGGTATTCAGCGGGAATTTCCCAGGCGGTGGGCGGGTTCTCGATGTACTTGTTCACATACCCGGAGGACGGGAACAGGTCGGGGCGGTTGCCCAGAGTGGACATATAGGTGGCGTACAAGGAAAGCTGTTCCTCGCCCATCATGTAGACAGGCACATGAGAGAGGTCGAAGTTCTCCAATGTGACGGTGCAGATGGTCCAGGTATAGGGCACCCGAACCGTATAGGTGTTGCCCTCACTGTCCGTCCTTGTTTCCGTCCGATAGCGGGTCTCCGTGGTCACAGTTTCGGTGAGAATGTATTGCTTGTCAAAGAGGGTTTGAAGGTCGCCCTGTACCTGGTCGAGGGTGAACACCCCTTCATGGAGCGCCGACAAAATGGAAATCAGCACATAGGGGTCATGCTCGATCTCGTCCAGGTCGAAGTGATACTCGTCATAGTGGTGGGTGGCCTCGTAGGTATCCAGGTACTCCCGCAATTCATCCTCTTTGGCGCAGTAGGCTTCTTCCGCCGCCAGCATATCAGAATCCTCGGAGAGATAGGAGGACGCCATGATATTGGATACCCCGCCGCCGAACATGGAGGAACAGGATTGCAGGGAGCCCAGCAGCATCACCAGCAGAAGGCCGATGCCGCCCACGATCAGCGCGCCCTTCCAATGCCGTTTCAGGAAAAGGGCGGTGCGCTTGGACTCCTGGGCGGTTTTCTTGGCCGCCTTTGCCGTGGTCTCCGCTGTTTTTCCAGCCTGGGCGGTCTTGCCCGCCGCCCGGTATGCCGCCGCATATTGCTTTTGCAGTTTCCGTTTCTGCCACAGGCGGGAGATGGGATTGGATGCAAGCTGGGGGTTCTCCGCCACGGCTTTCCGATAGTAGAAATCCGCATTGGCATTGACCGCCGCCTGCTCCGCCTTTGCCGCGTCTCGCCAGGGTTTCAGCTTGCGTTCCGCCCGCCAGTTCTGGACACGGCGGTTTCCGTAGCTCACAGCCTTTTCAAAGCTGCGTTCCCCCAGGTGGCCCGACTGGACGCCGGAATTTTCCTGCTCCACCTCCCGGACCTTGCCATGGATGGCTGCGCCTGCCTCCTGAATGGGACGGGACAGCGGATTGGCATGGGTCTTTCCCGGACTCTTATTGGGGATCGCGTCCCTGGCGGCATCCAGGCGGTCCGCCGCCTTGTCCGACTTGCGGATGGCCCCTTGCAGCTCCGGCGCCGCCCGGTCAGCCTCGGAAAACTGCAATCGGGAGGATGGACGGCCCGCTGCCGCCTCGCCCTCCCGATAGGTTCTGCGCTGTTTCCGGCGCTTCTTCTTGGCTGCTGCCTGTTCCCGGTGCAGTTCCACACGGTCCACCGCTTTTCCAGCGGTCCCCACCGTTTCGCCGGATGCAGAAAGGTCCTGCTCCGGCGTGCGGTCAGAGGGATAGGTAGTCTCGCCCGTGACCAGATTGACGGATACCGCCCCGTCACGGGTCATCTTCTGCGCATCCTTTTCGGTGGCTTTCCATTCTTTCAAGGTGCGTCACCTCCTGTTCCATAGGGACAGATATTAACACAGGCCCCGGTTTCGATCATGGCGATGTACCGGAAAATGGGATAGGCCTGGGGCGGGCAGACCGCGTTCCCCAGGGTTTTCAGCCGCAGCGCCCGGTTGTCGGTATCCTCGGTCATGCGGGGGACTCCTTCGGGCTCGGCACGCCATAGGATGCGTCCGTCCATTTCGGGGGGAATCCCATAAGCCATTCCACCCAGTCCGGGTTCAGCGCCGCTTTCTCGGAAAGGGGCTGCTCCTGCCGGATCACCTGAGCCGACAGGTTGGAGGTCGGGGATTTGTCCCGGAAGGCCGCCGGTTTCAGGGTGGAACGGTAGCCCTCCGATGCTGCCGGGGTCAGATAGAACACCGCCGCCGACAGGGACAGGCTCCAGATCGTCCCGTCCTTGTTCCGCTTGCGGAATATCCCATTGTCCGACAGGAACACATCCAGGTTGGCAGCGTCCCGCCCCGTGGATTTGTCGGAGGCAAGGGGTGTGGGAAACATCAGCCGCGACGATAAAAGTTCGCTGGCGCTCATGCCATGCGCCGACGCCGCAAGCCGGAAATACGAATGGGAGAACAGCGTATCCCGCTTTTGCCAGGTCAAAGATCGTTTTGTCGAGCCCCATATTGATGAAGCCAGCAACATTTTCCCCAAGCACCCAACGGGGCCGCAGTTCGGCAATAATGCGGCACATCTCCGGCCACAGGTAGCGTTCATCCGCAAAGCCCCGCCGCTTTCCTGCGGTGGAGAAGGGCTGGCACGGGAAGCCGCCGGAGAGAATCGTGATGGTTTCAAGTCCTGTTTTCTCAAAAAACGCCTCCTTCGTGAATGTGGTGATGTCCCGAAACTTCGGCACATCCGGCCAATGCTTTTGCAGGATGGAATAGGGATAGTCCGCCCACTCGCATTGACAGACCGTTTCAAAGCCTGCCGCCTCTGCCGCCAGGTCCAGCCCGCCGATGCCGGAAAAGAGACTGACATGGGTGAGGCGGTCAGGCATGGGGCTGGTCCTCGTCGTCCTCGCAGTCCACATAGAAGGCGTCCAGCTCACACAGCTCCAGGGCCTTCAGCCGGGCAAGGTCGGCCTTGTCGCCGAACACCAGGTAGCGGCCGGGAATGCTCCAGCGGTCAAACATCTGGTCGGCGATCTCGCCGTACCGCCGGGCGGTGTCGATCAGGTTCTCCATGTCCCGGCGGTCCTTGATCTTCCCGGCAAGGAAGGCCAACTGATGGAGCAGCCCGTAGAGATGCACTTCCTCGTCGATGTGGGCCTCGTAGGTCTTTTCCTCGATGACATACAGCTGTTCCTGTTCCATATCCTTATCCCATCCTTTCCTCATGTTCCACCTCGCTGGGCTTGGTGGTAAGCAGTTTGTAGAGCTCGGTATCCTTCGGGAAGTCATCCGCAAAGGGCAGGATGACATTGTTGAAGAACAGCAGCCCGTGGCCCGGCTCGGAATTGGTCACATAGGCAAGCTGTTCGGAAGAAATATTCAGCCGCTCCGCCAGTATCTTCCGGTCGCCTGCCGCCTGGTTGAGCATATAGATGAAATCGCTGTTCTCCAGGATATTTTCGATCTCCGGGGAGGAAAGCAGGTCCTTGGGGTTCTGGGTCGCCCCGGTGGGGATACCTCCCCACTTTCTGAATCGCTTCCAAATCTCGGCGCTGTATGCCGCGGTCTGTTCCTCCTTCAGCAGAAGGTGGAACTCGTCCACGAAGTACCAGGTGGAGCGCCCGATAGCCCGGTTGATGGTGACGGTGTTCCACACCGCGTCTTGGACAATGAGCATCCCCGGCTTTTTCAGGTTCTTGCCTAGGCCCTTGATGTCAAAGCAGACAAGCCGGTTGGAGATGTCCACGGTGGTGCGGTGGTTGAAGAAGTTCAGCGAACCGTTCACATAGAGGTCCAGCGCCTGAGCCACCCGGTCGGCCTCCGGGATGTGCTGGGACAGCAGGGCGTTCATCAGGTCGCCCAGAATCGGCATATTCTTCGGCTGGGGGTCTGCAAAGTAGGGCTGGTAGATCATCTGCACCGCCCGGTCGATGACAGTTTTCTCGATGGCCTCCAGCCCGGTCTTGCTGCCCATAATGAGCTCGCAGAAGGACAGCACGAAGTCGCTTTTCAGCGCCAGCGGGTTTTCTTCCTCGGAGTAGTTGAGGTTGATGTCCAGAGGGTTCACATAGTCGGTGCTGGACGGGGACAGCCGGATCACCTGACCGCCCAATCGCTTCACCAAGGGCGAATACTCGTCCTCCGGGTCGCAGATGATGACATTATCCTGGGTCATCAGCATGGTAAAGGTGATCTCCCGCTTGCAGCTCATGGATTTGCCGCTGCCGGGCGTACCGAACACAAGGCCGTTGGGACAGCGGGATTGCTTGCGGTCCAGTAGGATCATGTTGTTGGAGAGAGCGTTGAGGCCGTAGTACATGGCGTCGCCGCCCATGAACACCTCCTGAGTGACAAAGGGGACGAACACCGCCAGAGCCGATGTGGTCAGGCTCCGTTCAATCTTGATGCGGTTTAGTCCCAGGGGAAGGCTGCTCATAAGCCCGTCCTCCTGCTGGAAATCCAGCCGGGTCAGAAGGCAGTTGTAGGTCTGGGCAACGCTGGCCGCCTGAGATACGGCGATCTCCAGCTTTTGCCGGGTCTCCGCCGTGTGCAGCACCAGGAAGGTCATGTTGAACATTCTCTCGTTGCGGGATTGCAGATCGGTGAGCAGGTCCTTCGCCGCGCCGCCGTAGGTGGAGAGGTCCGAAGGAAGGATGTCCATATCGTAGCCGCTGCGCACTGCCCGCTTCTGCTCCTGTATCTTCATGGCGTCCAGGTCGGTGATTTTCCGCTTGACCATTTTGATGGCCTCGTTCTGGTTGATGCCCCGGATGTGCATGGTCACCATGATATTCCCGTCCGCCTCCATGAAGTCGGTGAGGATACGGTCGTGCATCTCCGGTGCCAGGATTTGCAGGAAGGACACCGCCCCGTACCGCCTGCCGATGCGGAAGGTGCGGGTCTCCCCGAAGTGGAAGGAGGACGGAGAGATGAAGTCCTTCACCGAAAGGCCGCTGGGGGCCAGCCAGTCCCACTCAAAAGCGAACTGCCCGCCCTCTGGATGAAGGATGTTGTAAAGCAGTTCCAGCCGCTCCTTCCCGTCCAGCACATGGGCTGCCGCCCCCATGACCTTGAAGCGGTTCAGGGTGTCGGCCTCGATGCGGGCAAACCGCGCCCGCGCTGCGGGAAGGTTCTCCGCCTCAATGGTCAGGGTCACATACTTGGTTTTCACATAGCCGTTGTTGCCCCGGCGGTACTGCATCCGCAGGATGCCCACCGCCTCGTCCCGGATGGGGTCCAGGTCGTTGCCCTGCCGGGTGATGCCGAATAGTTCATCAACGGCGCCCCCTTCGCTGCGGCTGTCCAAAGTGACCTGGACGCCGATGGAGGGGTCGTAGCCGTTGTAGAAGTCGCAGAGGCTTTCAAAGATGCTCCGCTGGTCCTCCGGCCCCGCCAGGCGGTAATTCACATCCTCAAAGGCGATGGTCTTGGAGAAGGTTCCGCCCTCCAGCCTGCACAGGCCGTCGGGGAACATATTCTGAAACGGGATGCTGTCCTGCACCGTATGGGTTTTCCCGTCGCCCTTGGCCTGCCGGATCACCGCCTCGATCTGCTTGCGCTCGGCACGGGTGAGCTTACGCTTTGCCGGTCTTTCTGCCTTTTCCCGCAATCCGCTTCACCTCCTGTTCCAGTTGGGATTGCCGCACCAGGGCGGAATATAGATTGTTGGTCTGGTAGATACGCACCTTCGGACGGATGAATTTGTTTTGGATCAGATGGCCCAGGAACACCTCCAGCGGCTGTCCGTTCTTCTCGTACATGGCGAACAGAAAAAAGGGCAGCATCACCAGAATCATGCACAGCGCCGCCGTGGTGGTCCCCAGGCTCGCCTTTGCCAAAAAGAAAAGCGGCACGCCTGCCAGCGCCGCCGCTCCAAAACAGATCACTTGTCGTTTGGTCAGCCCGAACAGGACCTTGCTCTGTATCCGGCTCAGGTCCTTCGGGATCGTTACATAAGCCAATGTTTTACACCTCCTTTTTCATCGGCGCATAGTCCTTAAAATCTGATACGGAATGAAAAATCCGTTTGTTATTTACCCATCTTTGCAGATGGCGGGTAATGCGTGGAGCCGTGGGACGCTCATAGATCATCACATAGGGATCATATCCCAATGCCCGCAAGGTGTTTACCCGGTACAAATCCTGTTCATGGGTGCTGCCGTAATTGGTCAGGACATAGACACGGCGGTTTCGGTCGCTCTTTATGGAAGTAAGTTCACGAAAGCGACGGAAATACTCCGTCAGGTCCTCGTCCGGGTTATCCCATGCAAAATGCACCGCTTTTGTCCGCACTTTGTTCAGCAGAGATACATTATCACGGCTGATAAGGCGAATATCGAGCCCCTGGGTAAAGTCCACCAGCGCCCGGCTCTCAATTAGCTGCTCAATGAGCCTTTCATGGTCGGGACAGGCAGGCAGGTTCGGGTCCATCAGTTTGATTTCTTCCTCACCATTCCAAAACTCGGAAAGATTAGCCACCCGGACGCTCCTGCGCCCTTCTTTTTTGCTGACAATACAAAATCCGCAGTTCCTTGGACAGCCACGACTTAAAAAGCCATAGGCTGTACCTAAAAACCGCGGATATAGAAAATAGTCCGGCCGAATATGCTCAATCTCATGCGGGAGGTTTTCGCCGGGGCCGTAACCTGTACCGCCCTGGATGACCTTATCCGCATTGCTCACCTGTATGGTGTCTTTGGAATAGGTGTCTGTAAATACCCGGCTTTTATAAACAAGGTCATATTGCTTTGCAGGGTCCCACCATTCCACCCGGTCCCCGCGTCTGGTGTGATACTCCGAGAGCTTCATCAGACACAGGTTGGGAAAATTGTGCGAGTCCACATCAATAAGGCCTACTCTCAAATATCTGCCTCCTTTAGTGGGCGCCGAACAGGGATTTTGCCAGGCTGCCGGTCTTGAACAATGTGTAGCACAGCAGAACCGTATAGCCCATGCACCCCCAGATGGCCGCGGATATGTTGTCGCCGGATGTGGAGATGCCCTCCACCAGCACCGCATAGATGCCCACGCAGATCATAATGAGAAAGGCCTGGAAGCCCAGGGCCAGCAGGGAGCGAAGGTAGTTCTGCCCCGTGGAGCCCCATTCCCGGTTGACCATCGTGGCAAAGGGAATCGGCCCTATGGATGTGACCAAATACACCTCAATCATTCTGCCGTAGATCACCAGGAAGATGCAGATGGAAAGTATCTGCGTACACAGCCCCACGAACACGCTCTGGAACCACAGCCCCAGCAGGGCGCCCACGCTCCAGTCGGCAAGCTGGGTCTCCAGATCGCCCACCACGCCGGAAATGTCAATGCCCGCGTCCGAAATGATGACCCCCGCCGACTGGCTGACCACATTCTGCGCCACATCGAACACCGCCATGACGATGTTCCAGGTGTTGGTGACGATCAGCACGGCGCAGAAGGTCTTGAAAATCCACTTGAAGAAAATCCAGGTGTCGAAGTCGTGGAGGTTATTTTTCTCGATGATGAGCTGGATCAGCTCGTAGCACATGACGAAGGTGAGAATGATGCCCGCGATGGGGACGATCACCGTCTCCGAGAGGTTGCGGATCATGTTGAAGATGCTGCTGTTCCAGGCGGCGGGCGTCATGCCGACCTCCCCGGCGATCTCGCCCACCTTTGTGTTCAGGGTATCAAACATCCCGGTCAGGTTTGAAATGATACCGTCAATGAGCAGTTCCTTGAACCACTCCTGGATCATATCCAATATCAAGGGAGATCACCTCCTTTGCGGGGGCTCCCGCTATCAAGCGAAAGCCCCCGCCGGTTTTGGAGAATCATTAGGTGGTGGACAGCAGACCGGACAGCAGAGGGATCAGGGTGATGCCGATGAGGGCAACGCCGCCGCCCGCCATGAGCTGCTTGATGCCCTGGCTCTTTGCTGATGTGTGATAAAGAAGTAATAGAAGTGTAAAAAATTTTGCCGTTCCTATCCG
>ERZ836441.1561-NODE-1561-length-21451-cov-4.016919_pt1 | contig 21451 bp, 17 predicted proteins | sample MGYA00519686_ERZ836441 | MGnify/ENA primary metagenome ERZ836441 (study PRJEB31850, sample SAMEA3708800) | human gut metagenome | biome: human gut; feature: human-associated habitat; material: faeces | place: China | collected 2014 ... | reverse complement strand
GATGACCACACGGGGTTTAAACAGGCGGATGGGGGCCACCTTGCGGATGAACTCCCGGAGCATCCGCTCGGTCATGTCATAGTCGGAAATGACGCCGTCCCGCAGAGGACGGATGGCGATGATGTTGCCGGGAGTACGGCCCAGCATCTGCTGAGCCTCGGTGCCTACCTTGAGCAGTTTGCCGCTGTTTTTATCAATGGAAACCACAGAGGGCTCCTGCAGGACGATCCCCTTATCCTTGACATAGATCAAGACGCTGGCAGTACCCAGGTCAATGCCGATATCTTTTGCAAACATAGTCTCTACACCTCGTGAGATATATATTTCACTGGAAATTGTATCCAATCTATTTCCGCTCAAGACAAACTATGGCCCCATTTTCATGGAACTATTTCATTATAACATGAGAAGGAAACGGATTGCAACGGCATTTTGCCCGGAAACAGGAATTATTTTCTGGATCTGGCCAGCGTGAGGGCTACGACCCGGGCCGCTCCCGCCTGCCGGAGCAGGGCGGCACACTGGGACAGGGTAGCCCCGGTGGTGACCACGTCGTCCACCAGCACCACCGTCTGTCCGGGCAGGTCCACGCCAGGCAGCAGCCGGTAGGCCCTCTGGACATTGGCCAGTCGGGCGCTGTCATCTTCTATGCGGGATTGAGCGACGGTGTGGCGGATTTTTTCCAGGGTGGGGACTGCGGGCAGGCCGGACAGCTCTCCCACCCGGCGGGCCAGCAGCTCCGCCTGGTCATAGCCCCGCTCCCGCAGACGGCGGGCGGACAGGGGCGCCCAGGTGATGAAATCCGCCGGTCCATCCCAGCGCTCCCGCAGGCACTGGGCCATCAGCGTTCCCAGCACAGCGGCATGATTCTGCCCGCCCCCGAACTTGTACCGGCGCACCGCCTCACGGGCCAGGTCCCGGTACCACAGGGGAGACAGGCAGGCGTTGCACCCCTCCGGCGGGGCGCAGACATCCCCCGGCTCCACCCAGGGCAGCGTATCCCGGCACTTGGGGCAGGGAATAGGATCGCCCCGGTCCACCACTCGGCCGCAGAAGGGGCACTTGGGCGGGTAGAGCAAGTCCAGCAGGACTTGGAGCAGGTGGTTCATTTGCCCTCTTGCTCCGACAGGGCGATGGGGCCATGCTCGGCCTCGAAGTCCCGCACGCAGCGATTGAGCAGGTACAGCACCTGCTTACTCATGGAGCGGCCCTCATAGGCGGAGACGTATTTGAATTTGTCGTGCAGTTCGTTGTTCATACGGATACTGAGATGGGTCCTGTCCTTCATTCTGATGACCTCGCTTTCTGTATGGACAAACGATACCCATTTGCATCTGTATTTAGTTAAAACTTAGTGCAAATTTACGGCTTGAAATTTTCACAAAAAGTGCCTCCCCCAGATGGGGGAGGCTGGAGCGGAGGGCGCTGTCAAAAGAGACGGGGCTGGGAAAGACGTTCTTTAAGGACGCAATCCTTGAAACAGTCAAGGGCGGCGCGTCAGCGCCACAGAGACGTAGGTGCTCTCGTCGGGCAGGTCCCAGCGGTAGAGGGGACCGTCGGCGGTGACGGACACCGTATCCCCCACTTGATACTGAGAGGGATCATCTACAGGGACGGTAAAGACATAGGTGAAATAGGGCGCTACAGAGGAGAAGTAGGTGCGGTCCTGGACCTTGATGTGGGGGATGGTGCCGGCGCTGGCTGCATCTGAGTCCGCCATCACGTCCACCACTTCGCCGGAGAAGGTATAGACGCCCTGGGCCATGGCCTGGAGCTGGGAAAAGTAGTTCCAATGAGGGCTGTCCTCGTAATAGCCAGCGAAAAGGGAAGGAGAGATGGGATTCTCCGGATCACCGTACCACACCCCATCCGGGGTGTCCTCGTTGGTGGACAGCAGCACCTGGCACTGGGGCAGCAGGGCGGCGATCTCACCTTCCAGAGCCCGTAAGGCGTCCACCTTTACAGTCATAGGGTCATCCATGGTGTATTCCACGGCGTTTTCCCGGAGAATGACCTCCTGACCGTCCTCCGTCAGGGAGAAGAGCTGGTAGCTCAGAGAGGACCAGCCGCTGCTGCCGTAAGGCACCCAGCGCAGCAGGTAGGGCTGTCCGTCCTCTTCGTAGAGATACAGGCCGTTCTGCCCTGCGTGTGTCGCGGCAGCCTGATCGATCCAGAGGATGCTTCCCCCTTCGTCCATGACCAACAGGTAGAAAATACCAGCCTCCGGCTCACCGAGGATCGCGCTGTAGACCGATACCCTCTCGTCCACTCCGTCGTGGGTCAGATCCAGCGACCAGGTGGCCAGGGGGTCAGCCATCAGGTAGGCTTGGCTGTCTCGAATCTGAGCGTACTCGTCATCGGCGCCGCCTTGGTTTTGCCAGAAAAAGTAGCGGTTCGTGTCGCTCAGGGCGGCGTGGGCCGCATAGGTAGTCAGGCCATTGACCAGCCCGGTCTGCCGGATGATGATGGTGCCGGTGAGGGCTTTTTCGCCCCCCTGCCACGCGGTGAAGGTGACGGCGGCATGGGTGGCTGGCTCAGGCTGCCCCTCCGTGACGGGCAGCCATTCTACCTGTGTCCTCGGAGGCGTGCCAACCACGGTGAGGTCGGTTCCGGGGGTGTCCAAGCCGTCGTAGGTGAGAGCGCCGTTGTCGCATTGCAGGTCAATGCGGGTAAAGTTCCCCTCGAACAGGAAGGGCCAGCCGGATCCGCCGCTGTCGTTCAGCCGGATGCTCCAGGTCGCGTCTGTGGCCTCCAGAGTCTCTCCCACACCCACAGGCAGGGCCTCCATGAGGTACCAGTATTCGCTTATGGGGCTGACGGTGCCATGGGTGACCCACTTGCCCACGAACAGGGCGTAGCCCTGCTGATATACATGGATGCCGGTCTCCTGGCCGTCGGCGTCCAGCACCTCCCAGCCCTGGATCTCCTCGGGGAGATACTGAGCGGCGGTCAGCGCCGGGGCACTGTCTGTGGCGATTGCCCGGTAGACAGGGTCGATGACCTCAAGATCCTCCGTCTGGAGGTAGAACTTTTCCTGGGTGAATATCACGGCGGTGCGCAGCCGTTCGTCCAGGTAGCTGCGCTTGTCAATGGAGCTAAGGAGGGTCAGATGGATGAGGTCGTAGATCTGATAGGTCCCAAAGCCCTCTTCCCCATCCCCCGTCTGGACTGGGGCGGAGGGGTCCCCGCCGTCGGCCCTGTCCGCCTGGGCCCGGTCAGGGCCGGTGAGCAGGCATGCCCCCGCCGCGATGGCGGCAACCAGCGCCAGGGCGGTGATGGCGGCGATGGGCTTTTTGTACCTGAGGATGACTTTGACCCGGCTTTTGGTGTCCCCCTCGCCGAAGGCGATGGGGCTGGGGGACAGGCGGAACTGTCGTCCGGCGGATAGAGTCAGCAGGACCTGGCCATAGTCGGCCTTTTTATCCTCCCCAAGCTGGCGCAGCACCCGCTGGTCGCAGGCGTCTTCCACCTGCGATAAGAAAGCCCGGTAGAACAGGGGCCAAAGAAAGGCATTGAACCAATGGACGCACATGATGAGCCAGGCCAGCATCTTCCAGATATGGTCGCCATTTTTGATATGCTGGCGCTCATGGGCCAGGATATAGCTCTTTTCTGATTCTGTCAGGCCGAAGGTGAGGTAGATTTGAGGCCGGAACAGCCCGGCCACACAGGGGGAGGAGATGCGGTCGCTGTACCACACGCCGGGGAGGGCCTCGTCCTTGACGGCGAAGCGCAGCCGCCGCTTCAAAAGGACATAGGATACCGCCCCGTAGAGGAAGAAGCCCGCCGCCCCGGCCAGCCAGAGGGCGGAGAGAATGGGGCCGTACACCTCCTGATTGGTTTTGGCAGGGGTAATGGTTCCGGTTTCGTCTTCATGATAGCGGACCACCCAGAGGCCAACGTCCTGATTGTAAGTGGGCTCCACTCCAGCAGCCACGACCCGGTCAAATTCATCCCGATTCCATTCGGCGCTGGATACCGTCTTATAGGAGTCCACATAGCTATCCGCCAAGGCAGTGCCCCGGTCCTGGGCATGGAGATCCAGCGGGGACCAGTTGAACAGGGACAGGGGGGAGGGAGGCGACCAGGGGCACACCAGGCGCAGAGCCGCCACAGCAAAGAGAAGCAACAGAGCGGTCTTGGAGCAGCGGGCGCGGCTGAGCAGGAGAACAGCCAGCGACGCAATAAGGGCGGCCACCAGGCCGTACCCGCTCATGCGCAGGACGGTGGAAAATAGTTCGGTCATGGCGCATCTTCCTTCCGGCTGTCGTCGATGAGGTGCTGGATCTCTTCTGCCTCCTGTGCTGTCAGAGCGCGGCCTTTGGTAAAGGCGGCGATGAAGGCGGGCAGGGAGCCGCCGAAGGAGCGGTCCACCACATAGCCGCTCTCAAACACCTCCACCTGCTCCCGGGGAACCAGGGCGGACACCACCGAACCCTCGTTTTTCAGAAATCCACGGTCACACAGCTTTTTCAGCACAGTGTAGGTGGTGGACTTCTTCCAGCCCAGCCGGTCCTGACACAGCCGGACCAGCCGGCCGGAACCCACCGGCTCGCTTTCCCACACCGCACTCATAAAGCGGTAATCGCTGTCGCACAATTTCAGGTCATCCATATAGCGTTCCTCCTTTGGTCTATGACTATCGACTAGTATGAGTCTATAACAATAGACCTTCTGTGTCAAGAGGAAATGATGGAATTTGGCAAAAAATATGGGACCCGCTTCACGCGGGTCCCGAGTTACTGCTGGAATATCTGCGCCAAAGGCCATTGTTCTAGGTCGGCTAGGGCTTCAGCCAGGGCGAAGAAGTTGGCCTCGTCGTGTTCCACCTCGCGGCTGAAGCGGGCCCATAGCAGGGCCTCGTCGCCGTCCGAAAAAGAGGGGGCGTCGTTCCAGGCCAGCAGGGCCAAGTGGTGCAGGGCCAGGCAGGCGGCGGCGGTGAGGGCGGCGCGGGGGTAGAGTCCATCGTCGTTTACCGCCTTGGGCCAGTGGCGGAACACGAGATAACAGGCCAGCCGCTCCAGGTGGACGTCCCACTGGGGCTGGGCGGCATGGAACCGTCCCGTCAGGGCCTGGTACTGTTCCGGGGAGAGGGCGGCCAGTTCTCCGGCCCGGGCATGGAGTAGGGCGGGCCACTCTGGCCGCAGGGGGTCCAGCCGGGCGAGCAGCTCCAGCAGGCGGACCGCCATGGGCTGCAGGCCGTTTCCAGTCCCGGAACGAGTGAGAGGGGGCGGGGAAACGACCTCCATGGTTCTTACGTCCCCGCAGTCAATGTGTTTCTGGAGGGCATCTGCGTAGTCCAGCAGCCCGGCCAGCCGACCCCACAGGGGGCGGTCGGCATCGGTCAGCAGGGCGAAGGCGGTGCTCCGGCTGGCGGTCAGCCCGGCCAGCAGTGCTCCGTCCACCCCCTCGAAGGGAGCGTCCGGGTTGCCGTCGTCCGTTTCCACCAGGGGAAAGATGCCCTCATCCAGTACCAGCCGGGCCGCCTCCGGGCAGGAGACGGCCTGACAGGCTTCGGTAAGGCAGCCGTATTCCTCGATAAAACGGGGATAGGAGGCGCAGTGTTCGCACAGGTGTTCCTCCCCCCAGCGACGCTGGATGGGGCACAGGCCGTCCTCATCCAGCAAGGCGCACCGCCCATCTGAGGCCAGGCGGAAGCACACGTCTCCCTCCTCATCGGTGATGAGAACGGCGGCGATGGTCTGGCGTAGCCCCTCCGGGGCAGTGGCATAGTCGGCCAGAGACTCCTTATCTACCACGATGTCCCAGTCCCTGCAGCAGGTGAGGGGGCATGCGCCCCCCAGACAGCGGAAGTCCCGGTAAAAAGCGGGTTCACGGCTGAGCATCGGTCGTATCCTCCTTATCTGGTCCAGTATCGGTGGGAACGCCCCACAGGTAGCGGAACAGGGGCCGCTTCCACCACGAAAGGCGACGGGCTAGATGAGCGCGCTCGGCGTTCAGGAGGCAGAGCATGGTTTGCCGCTCCTCCTCGGTCAGGGTATGCTGGCTGAACCGGGCCTTTCGGGCCAGCTCCAGCGCCTCATGCGGCACCGTGCCGCCCCATTTTTTCAGACGAGTGAGACAGCGGTAGCCCGCCAGCACCGCCTGGTTGGTGTCTGGAGAGGACAGGCGCCTTGTCCGGAGGCGCTTGGGCAGGTACTGGCCCAGCCAAACTAGGCCCACGATGGCCGCCGCCCCGGCCAGGCAGGCCAACGCGGGCCCCAGCAGGCGCAGAAGCTGGAGTGCGCTGCCGTTGGTCTGGGAAGCGCCATCCCCGTTCGCCCCGGCGCTCTGGCCGGGGGTGGGGGTGGCATCAGGGGCCTGGGAGGCCTCCGGCGCCTGACTGGGGACCAGGGAGGGGACCAGGGAGGGGGAGGGGCTGGCCGACTCGGTGACGTCCGGGCTCTCATAGCTGGGGGTGACCTCCACCGGATACCAGCCATAGCCGTCCAGATAAATCTCCACCCAGGCGTGGGCGGCGGAGTCGGGTACCGCCACCGTCTCCCCCTCCGCCAGCTGGGCGGTGAAGCCAGACACATATCGGGCAGGGATGCCAAGGGCGCGCAGCATCAGGGTGGCAGAGGAGGCAAAGTGCATGCAGTAGCCCCGATGGCTCTCGGTGAGGAAATACGCCACAAAGTCCTCCCCTTCGGGGGTGAGAGGCGCCCGGGGATCGTAGTCGCACAGCTCGTCCAGCAGGTCGGCCACAGCCTGGGCCAAAGTGACATAGGGGACGGCATAGCCGTAATGGTAAGGATCGCCGTGTGAATAAATGTAGGGCAGGTAGCCGGAGATGGTCTCTTCGGCTTCTAGCACCTGCCACAGGGTGTCCTCCAGCTCCTTCGGCACGTCCAGATAGTATGTCCAGACAAAATCACGGTAGAAGGATTCCCGGGACAAGTTGTCGAGAGCGGCATCCGTATCGGCTGGAAGGGACCAACTGGCTCCAGAACCCTCGGGGAAAGCTGTGCCTGGCGGAGTGGCGGCCAGGTCGGGGAGGAAGGCGAGGGTCTGGGTCCACTCTCCCCGGCGGCGGGCCAGATAGCTGTCCTCCACCGGCAGCACGCCGGCCCCGTCCCAGTCCTGGTCGGCCAGCTGGTAGGGGGCGTAGACGCAGGAGCCGGAGGCGCCCACATTCTCCACTGTGATGGTATACTGTCTTGCCCCGGACATGGTAGAGGCAGGGAAGGTCAGGGGAACGCCGGGAGACAGCATATCCCGGGCCGCGGCCTGGATATATTCGTCATAGGCTCCGTCCTCCAGGTCCAGCCACTGGTTGTCCTCGTACCGGGCCAGGGAGGTCCCACGGAGATATACCCGCCCAGTGTAGTCGGAGGTCACGTTCAGAACCGTGCGCCCCGTGTACCGCAGGGGGCCGGCGGAGTTCAGGTCCACTGTCTCCGCAGAGCCGACAAAGGTCGCACGGTTGGAAAACGGCCCGGTCCAGTCGGCTAGAAAGGACAAATGCTGGTTACCGAAGCTGACCAGGGCCGCCTCGGCGCTCCGGGCCCACTGGGGACGGGAATATCCCTCCATGGGCAGGGCCAGACTCAACAGGACCAGCACCGTCCCCACACAGGGCAGTACGGCCAGGGTGAGAAGGCCCCGGCGGGCAGGAGCGGCCCATTTGCACAGGCTGGTGAGCAGCATGGCACACCAACAGGCGCATAGGGTCAGAAAGGCGGGCCAGCTGGGATAGACATCGCAGAGCAGTCCGGGCAGCAAAGGGGGCAGGGTGAGCAGGACCGCCAGCCACCACCGGCGCGCCCGAACCACCGCCCAGCCCAGCAGCAGGGCCAGCAGGGACAGCGCCAGGGCCAGGAACAGGGTGACGGCCGCGCTGCGCTCCTGAAGCGTCAGGTCTAGGGAGAACTGGATATACTCCCCCCAGCCGCACCGCTCGTAGAGCAGATTGGCGATGGCCTGCCAGACCAGGAGGGCGCCCTGGACCACCGCCTGGCGCAGCCAGTAGACCACAGCGGCCCACACCACACACAGGCCCCCAAAGACGACCAGACGGAAGCGGGGCAGGGACCACGTGGCCAGCGTCAACAGGGCAAGTCCCACGCACAGAGCGGTGAGGACTGTGGTGTGGCACAGCAGAAGCTCGTCGGGAATAGAGGAGACAGCCAACACATCCCGATGGGACACAATGCCATATAGGGACAGAAAAGACCACAGAAAGCCCAGCAGGGCGCATAGGAGGAGCAGTCCGTTGCCCAGTGCCACCAGCGCGCCGCTCCAGCCGGGGCGGGAGGGATGCTTATGCTTTGCCATGGTCGTCCTCCTCTCCCGCTGTGACGTGGATGCAAAAGGCGGGCCCAGCCCCGGTGGAGAGCAGCTCGGGCTTGTCCATGATGGAGGGGGCCGAGGCAGGGGCGGGGGCGGACAGAAGGGAGAGCAGGCTGTCCCGCAGATCCTTTTCGTCGTTGACCACCCGGCGGGCCGGGGTACCGTCCCGGTCCAGCCACACCAGCATATGGGGCCGCTGGACAGCGAGAAGAACCCGGGACAGGCCGGACAGCCGGTCCAGCACCCGGTCCAGCCGGTCGGGGGAGCCGAACCAGTCAAAGGCCAGCACGGGCAGAGGAGTGACCGTCTCCGCCCGCTCCCGGACGATGAGCTCGTCCCACTTGGAGGACAGCTTCCAGTGGACGGACCGCATGGGGTCGCCGGGGCGGTACTCCCGCAGGTCGTAGTCCTCGCCGGGACCCCTGCGGGCAGCGCCGGAGGACTGGGGGCGGACGCCCTGGCCCTCGGGGATGTTCACCGGCCCGGGGTCCACCGGCACCGGGTCCACGCTCAGCCGGGTGCTCTGGGGCTGGGCGCAGGGCAGGGAGAACAGGCCCAGGTAATCCCACACCCGGACCTTATAGGCCCGGAACTCCAGCAGGCCGCAGTGGGCGGTGTCCACATTCAGCTCCTCCGGGGCGCGCCGGGCCAGCCCGGTAAAGGCCAGCTTCTGCCGATGGCAGGAGCCGGTGAGTAGGTTGCGCGTCTCCAGCCGCAGAGACATTCGAGCCAGGGGCAGGGGGGAGCGGTTTTCCACGCTCAGACGCCAGGTCCCGGCCTCCCCTCTGGCCAGTTGGGGCGGATCAGCGGACAGGGACAGGCGGCAGCCGGCCATACCTGGCAGGCTCAGCGCCAGGGAGAGCAAAGGTAGGACGATCATCAGGGCCAACAGGAAGTGGGCCAGGTAATTTTCGTTGGTGATTTGGAACAGCAGGGCACCGGCCAGGGCCATGCAGTAGATCAGACGGCGGAGAACCATGGCGGTCACCGGATGCGGGGCGGGTGGACCCGGTTCATCACCTCACCGGCGATCTGGCGCAGCCGCTCGGCCCCGCCCACCGCTCCGGCGGGAAGAAGCAGGCGGTGGGCCACCGCATCGGTCCAGATATACTGCACGTCCTCCGGGATGACGAAATCCCGTCCTCGGAGAAAAGCTGTGGCCCGGCTCAGAGCGGCCACGGCGATGGACGCCCGGGGGCTGGCCCCCTGGAGCAATTGGGGATGTTCCCTGGTGGAGCGGATCAGCCGGACGATGTAGGCCAGCACTTCCTCGTCGATAAACACCTGGTCCACAAGCTCCCGCAGATAGGCCAGTTGCCGGTGATCCATGACCTGGCGCACTTGGGAAAGCCCTTCGCCTTTCTGCTTTCGGCGAAGAAGCTCAACCTCGTCTTGGGCGGAGGGATAGCCCAGGGACAGGCGCAGGGCAAAACGGTCCAGTTGGCTGTCAGGCAGCAGCTGTGTGCCTGAGGCGCCCACAGGGTTCTGGGTGGCGATGACCAAAAAGGGGTCGGGGATGGCGTGGGTGACGCCGTCTACGGTAACCTGCCCCTCCTCCATGGCCTCCAGCAGAGCGGATTGGGTGCGGCTGGTGGCACGGTTCAGCTCGTCAGCCAGGAACAAATTGCACAGCAGCGCACCGGGCTGATACTCCATCTGTCTGGTTTCCTTGTTATAAAGAGAGAAGCCCGTCAGGTCCGAAGGCATCACGTCGGGGGTGAACTGTACCCGGCGGTAGCTCAGGCCCAGAGCGCGGGAAATGGCCAGAGCCATGGTGGTTTTGCCTACGCCGGGAATATCCTCCAGCAGGATATGTCCCCGGGAGAGGATGGCCAGTAGCGCCTTGATGAGCATTTCATCCTTACCTACCACGGCTTTTTTCACTTCGTTGACCACGCTGGCAGCCAGCTGTTTGTCATTCATGGTTTCACACCCTTGGTAAATGAGCAGGAGGTCTCTGGGCGCGCAGCCCGCCCAGAGACTCTAATTTTATTTATATTTACCCATATCATAACAGAATTTGGTGGGTTTGAACAGGCTTTTTTATGTAAATCCCGTAAGAGAAAAAACTGGAGCGGTTCCAGCCGGAACGCTCCAGAGGATTACGATACAGGAAGGGCTCCGCTGAAATACAGCGGACGGGCCAGCACTGGAAAGTCACTGGCGGTGGTGATGACCACGTTGTTGGCTCCGCTGGTACAATGGATGATCAGGGGATTGCCCTGGCTGTCCCAACCTCCCACGATGCCGATGTGTTCATCCTCCGGGTAAAAGGCTAAGTCGCCGGGAAGCGCATCTTCCCAGCTGATGTCCTGACAGGCTTTGTGCTGGGCCCGGGCACCGCCTCCCTGACTAATGAGGTACTGTCCGGCCGAGGCATTGAAAAACACCCAATCCACAAAGCCGGAGCAGTCCAAGCCATAAGGACGGTACAGGCCAGAACTGACACTGCCCGATGCGGTTACCTTCCGTACTCCGCCCCAGCGGCTGTCCCAGCCCAGCACCCGGGATTTGCCGCCCCAGAAATAATTGACCTTGCCCACCAGAGAGCAGGCGACTTCTACCACTGCCCGGCGTTCCGGAGACAGGTCGCCCGGCAAGGCGGAGAGCAGCGCCGCCGCCTCTGGTGTCTGGCTAGTCAAGTCACATAGCCAGCGGTCTGTGATCTCCGGGTGGGCCAGCAGGGCGGACAAGGCTTTTTTCTGGGCTCCAGTGAAGTTGTAAACAGAGGCCATCTCCTCTGGAGAACGGGTACCAGCGGAAAGGAAGAGCGATTCCTCAGAGTAATTCTCTCCTTCGATGCGTTCCAGACGAGGGGAGAGCAAAACCATGTCCCAAAAGACCTGCTCCAGCAGGCCGGCCTGATCTTCGTTCAGGGAGGACAGTTCCATAGCCTCGCTCCCTTGCGAGATTTTGCAGGCAAAAACGGCTAGGATTGAGTGCCAGTCAGGGCCTTGGCCCTGGAATTGGATCTCATGATAATCCCCATCCTGCAAGTCCGCCAAGCGGTCCTTATAGGCGGCGTTGAGCTGAGATACGGCCATATTGATGGAGACAGGACCGGAAAAGCCGGTTTCCCGGTCCGTCCGCCCATTTGGAATCATCCCTGACCAGAGAAGCCACAAAAAGCAGGCTGCAGCCAGGACGGCGGCAGTAACCATGCAAATCCAGCGGGATTTGGCTCGGCTGGATGGGCGGGAAGAACGGTGTTTTCTTGGACCAATAAAAAGCTGAATCGATCATCACCTCCCTGCTGTGGGGATGGTAAGCCCCCGAACAGGCTTGTTTTATCTATATGAGGCAGCGGCGGCGGTGATGTACGAGGGGAGAAAAAAACTTGGAGCGGTCCAGGCGGACCGCTCCAAAGAGATTGCTGAGGTTAAGCTGTTCTATGGCCGCCGGCATCCATCTGGTGGGCGATAGCAAATCCTGCGGCAAAGCAAAGCACGCATAGAAGAACTTGGACCGGGCCGGTAAAGGAGGTGGGGAAGATGGTCAGCGCAGAGGAGATCACGAACCCAAGCAGGATACGGCTGACCAGAGCGTAGTGCCGCTGCATCAGCCGGTCCACAGCCCGTGCGCACAGCAGGAGAGTGGCTACAAATCCAAGCGCCAGGGGGATGAGAACGCGGAGGTGCAAATGGCCAATTCCTTCTGCCATAGGCTGATAGAGCCCCAAAAACAACAGAAGGGAGGAAGAACTCAGCCCCGGCAGAATCATGCTGAAGGCCCATACGGCGCCGCAGAAAAAGTACCAGCCCCAATTGGGTTGGATGCTGCCCCCGGCGGAGGAATCCAACAGGTGGAACAAGAAATAGGACAGTGACAGAGAGATAACAAAACTACCCCAACCCGTATTAGGCCCACTGAGCTCTGACTTTTTCATCAGACTGGGAATAGTGCCGCAGATGAGTCCGGCGAACAGGGCGAGAGTGATCGCCGCCGCTGCTGTCAGCAAGTGCTCTACCACCCGGGCCAGCAACAGAAAACCAAGACCGCCACCCAGAAACAACGGCAGAAAAAGCTGGTAATTCCGGCGAAGGGACTGCCATGGATGAGCAAAGAGGCCGACCATGGGTTCGTAGAGGCCAAAGGCCACGCACAGCACACCACCGCTGATGCCCGGAAGGATGGCACCTGTGCCTATGATGGCTCCCTGGAAAAATAAAAGGACCAGACGAGAAAAATTGAATTTTTTGTCCTGCATAGACAACCTCCCGGTCCTGTGCTCCGCTTTGAGAAAAAGAGCCGTTTTAATCGGCCTGGCTGTATCTTATCAGTGCGGCTGCAGATCTGTCAAGGGGGCTGTGTCCTCTTGACGGGGAAAATAAGACCAGCGCGTGGAGAGCGGGCGGAAATGTTCTCAATATTCCAGTTCTGGTCCGGCCAGTTCCGTCTGGTATAGACATGACATAGAGAAATTGGCTGCCAATTTAAAAGAATCGACTGCAACTCTTTGAAGACAAAAGATTGCGATTTTATGGGAGCTGCTGGTCGCTTTCGTGGTATACAGAGCCAAGTACCGGCGCAGAGGAGCGGCGCTTTTGTACTGTATACGCATTTTGGCCACAGACAAAAACCCCCAGCGCAGGTAGAATTCACTTCTGCTGAGCATTTTTAGTTTTGAAGGACTCCGCCACCTCATGGGGGCGCAACTCAAAAAGAAAGACACGACAAAAGTCGTGTCCTTCTTTTTGGTGACCCGTCGGGGACTCGAACCCCGGACCTTCGCCTTAAAAGGGCGTTGCTCTACCAACTGAGCTAACGAGTCATATAACCTTGTGCAAGACGGGAAGGGCGGCGCTGGACGCCGCGCACCTCCACGCTTTTGGCTGGGATGGCTGGACTCGAACCAGCGAATGCGGGAGTCAAAGTCCCGTGCCTTACCACTTGGCTACACCCCAATATGTGGTAGGAAGCTTGAGGACCGGAGCGGACGCTCCGGCCCTCAGCCTCGTATGGGGTGGGTAATGGGGCTCGAACCCACGACACCCGGAACCACAATCCGGTGCTCTGCCAACTGAGCTATACCCACCATATTCGATTTTTCTCAAACCTGGCTAAAATCATTTCTCTACCGAAACACACAAATGATTTTGACATTTGAGAAGGGGGAGAGCGATCATGCTTGCCCCAGCGATGGCACGCCTGAAGGGACTCGAACCCCTGGCCCACTGCTTAGAAGGCAGTTGCTCTATCCACCTGAGCTACAGGCGCGTATGGAGCGGGTGATGGGAATCGAACCCACGCGACCAGCTTGGAAGGCTGGGATTCTACCATTGAACTACACCCGCAGATGAGTTGGGCGACTGCACGACCGTCAGCCCAAATATACTATCACGCGGGAATGCTTTTTGTCAATCCCTTTTTTACAATCTTCTGGAGTTTTTTCAATTTAAGGGACGAGAGGGGCATCACAGAAAGCGCAACAATCCACTCCTCCAGTGCGTTTGACCAGAGGGGGCAGATAAGATTCGGTCTGGGTGATGCAGTTGGGGTTATGGCAGACAGGCCCGTGGCCGATTTCCACCGGGCCGGGATCCAGACGAGGCTGGCGGGCCAGGTCCATGAGCAGAGACATCCGGGCGAACATGCCGAAGCGGGCTTGCTTGAAATAGGCCGCCCGAGGGTCGTCGTCCACATCCACCGTGATCTCGTCCACACGGGGCAGGGGATGGAGCACCATCATGTCGGGCTTGGCCCGACTGAGTTTGCTGCGGGTGAGGACATAGATGCCCTTATTGCGCTCATATTCCAAGGGGTCCACAAACCGCTCCCGCTGAATGCGGGTCATGTACAGTACGTCCAGTTGGGGAATGACGGGTTCCAGGCCAGTGACTTCCGTAAAAGGCATGTCGTTTTCCTTCATAAACCGGCGCAAATACTCAGGGATGGCCAGATCCCGGGGTGCGATCAGGAAAAAGCGTACATCCCTAAATTTGGCCAGGGCTTTGATAAGCGAGTGGACCGTGCGGCCATTTTTCAGGTCCCCGCACAGGCCGATGGACATGCCGTCCACGCTGCCCCTCAAGCGGGTGATGGTGGTCAGGTCGGCCATGGTCTGGGTGGGGTGCATGTGGCCGCCGTCCCCAGCGTTGATCACGGGTACGTCGGAGTAGAGGGAGGCGGCCTTGGCCGCTCCCTCCCAAGGGGTGCGCATGACAATGACATCCGCATAGCCGGATACCATCTTGATGGTGTCCTTCAGCGTTTCGCCCTTGGCCACGGAGGAGGATTTGGGATCGGCAAAGCCGAACACAGAGCCCCCCAGCCGGAGCATGGCGGTTTGGAAGGAGAAGTTGGTGCGGGTGGACGGCTCATAAAACAGGTTGCAGGACACCTTCCCCCGGCATACATCAATAAAATTCTCTGGTGCGGAGATGATCTGGTCAGCCCGCTGGTAGAGCGTGTCCCACTCTTCCCGAGACAGGTCTCCAAAATCAATCAGATGACGCATGATAACCCCTCCTTCATAATTCAGCACATTCTACCACACTTGTAGGCCCAGGGCAACAGGTATTGTTTGACAAAAAACAGGCCGGGAACGGGGGAGAAAAAAGGCGCTGTGCCGCTGGACCCGGACCGCAACTCCAGGTTGCGGAACTTCCAGCCGGACACGGTTGACCGCAACCGGAAGATCGCCTATCTGCCGCCGCCTGCTGGCTGTTGGCCCCCATTCCGGTGTTCTTCGGCTGCGGGCTGTGCTTCCGTTTTGTGGTCCTCCGGACCTATGGGGTGTATCTCCCATGGACGGTGGTCCTAGTGCCCTATCTGCTGGTGTGTGTGGTGACCTGCGCCGTCCTGGCCCGCCGCCGCCCGTAACAGGATTTGCCGGGGATAAGATCCCCTCGTTTCCTCCACAATAGGGGCAGGAAACGGGGGGATTTTTTGATGCTTTGGCTTTGGCGCTTTCTCTTATATGGCTTTTTAGGATTCCTTCTGGAAGTGGCCTTTGCCCGGGTCATCCATAGTCCGAAGCTGGACCGGAAATGCTTGCTGCTGCTGCCCTTATGCCCAGTGTATGGATTTGGGGCAATTCTGATTCTCTGGCTGACCGAGATTTTGGATGCCGGTCCGCTGGGGGTAATGGCCATTGGCTTTGTATCCGCCACCGCGGTGGAGTATGGGATGGACTTGTTTTATGACCGGGTGCTGGGCGTGCGCTTTTGGGACTACGCTCAGCTCCGCTACAATATCCGGGGCCGGGTGTGCCTGACCTTCTCTCTGTGCTGGACCGGGCTGGCTTTGGTGCTGGTCTACCTGCTTGCGCCGCTGGCAGACCGGATTCTGTCCGCCATTCCAGCGGTGCTGGGGCCTCCGGCCATGATTTTGCTGGTATGCGACGGGGCGGTGTCCTGTCTGGCGCTGCGGCGGGCGGGGACCACCGAGGTGCTGCGCTGGTATCGTTGAAGCGGGAGAGGGTCAGGGACGCGGATCTTCGTGGACCTCCACCACCCGCAGCGCCCCGCCGCAGCTGCACCGGTAACGCTCCGGATGCTCCACTAGTGGGGAACGCTTCATGCGGGGCAGCTGGCGGCCGCAGCTCTGACAGACCACCAGGTATTTCACCGGGCGCTGGTCCTCCAGCCCCAGCTTTTCAAAGCTGTCCGTCCGCTCCACCCCGTAGCCGTACAGCTCGTTCATCCGCTGGGCGTAGTCCTTCCACCTCAGCCCGTGGTTGGCGCAGCCCCGGCAGGTGTGGAGTATCTCGTGGGCCAGTACCTGGCACACCGCCTGCTCCCGGGCGGAGAGCAGCTGGCTGGCCAGCTCGATATAGAATCGGCCGTTTTTCTGGATGCAGCAGCCGAATCGGGTCCTGGCCCGGCGGTTGACGCGCACCTTAGGGTCGATGGCGGGGGAGACGGGGATGCCCGCCTGCCTGGCCTGGGCGATGACTTTGGCCAGCAATGCGTCCAATGTCTTTTGATCCATGTTTCATTCTCCTGTCCGGTTTTTTATGACAGGCGGGCGCCGCCTAAGCGATGCCGCCGAAAACGACGTTTTCACCCGAGCTTCATGGGGAAATCCGCCAATATTTGCTTTACATAAAATTGAAGATAACATCATTATACGGGATTTTTCCCCATATGACAAGATCATACAAAAGAAAAAATTTTCCAAGTAAAAATTGGAAAGAAAACAATAATTTGACCAAAATATGACGGTCCCGATTGTCGGGTTGTGTGGGGAGCGGAAGCAGGAAGCGGAAAGATTTGGTCATTTGGACGGGGCGTGTCCGTTGCAGTGGGACTGAAATTCTGCTACAATAAAGTACAGAAGTAAAGCGCCCTGGGGGAAGCGCCCAGCCACACGGGCAGCCCGCAGGGGGACAAAGGGGGAATTTTATGAATGTCAGTTGGAAGCGCCGGATGGAATACGGCGTGAAGAAACGGATTACCGGCGTGGTGTTTTTCTTTTTGTGGCGTGCTTTCAAGGCCCTGTACCGCTGTGACAGCCGAGTGAAGGCTGAACTAGACAGCTGGCCTGATGGGCTGACTCTGCACATGCAGGCGGGAAAAGATGGGCCCCACCTGGCGGTGAAGCGGACGGCGGACGGACCAGTGCGGGTTAAGTCAGACTTTGAGAACGCCGAGGTGGATGTACGCTTCAAAAGCCTGGACAGTGCCTTCAAGCTGGCCACCGGGCGGCTGGGCGTGGCCCAAGCCTATGCCCAGCATCGGTTCTATCTCTATGGGGACATCGCCATCACCATGTCCTTTGTCCGCTGCGTGGACATCATCGAGGGGTATTTGTTTCCCAGTTTCATCACCCGCCACATCCTCAAGGGCGCTCCGGTGAAGGAGCAGTCCAGCCTGGCCGTGTACCGCAAGGTCTTGTTCGGCGTCTGAATCGGAGGTCATACATATGTTGCAATACATTCCAGAATACTATGAATTTCAAAATTCCGCCAAGCTGCTCAGCGGTGAGCGGGCCCTGGAGCACATTCCTTATGAATTGAGCGTGCGCGGGTGTAAGCGCCCCATGCTTCTCAGCGACCGAGTGCTGGAGAAGTTCGGCGCCGTGGCCACGGTAACCGACGCCATGTACCAGGGGGAGGTCACCCCCGCCGCCTGCTTCCTGGATATTCCGGCGGACTCCGCCGTGGAGGTGGTTAACGAGGCCGCCCGGCAGTTCCGGGCGGCGGGCTGCGACTCCATCATCGCCGTGGGCGGCGGTTCGGTGCTGGACACGGCCAAGGGCGTGTCCATGCTGGTCAGCCATGGGGCGGACGATCTGATGGAGCTTATGGGCTGTGAGTCCATGGACCAGGGCAGCCGGGTGCCCTTTGTGGCCATCCCCACCACCGCCGGGACCGGCAGTGAGGCCACCATGGTGGCCGTCATCAAAAACCCGGAGAAAAAGCTGAAGATGGAGTTCATCTCCCATTTCCTGCTGCCCGACGTGGCGGTGCTGGATCCCCGGATGACCGCCACCCTGCCCCCCAAAACCACCGCCTCCACCGGCATGGACGCCCTGTGCCACGCCATCGAGGGGTACACCTGCCTCCAGCGCAACCCGGCCAGCGACGGCTACGCCGTGTCCGCCATCGAGATCATCCGGGAGAACCTGGACACGGCGGTGACCAATGGGAAAGACTTCAAGGCCCGGCTGGCCATGGCCAACGCCGCCTACCTGGCCGGGGCGGCCTTCTCCAACTCCATGGTGGGCCTGGTCCACGCCATCGGCCACGCCCTGGGGGGCGTGTGCCACGTGCCCCACGGGGACGCTATGACCATCCTGCTGCCCCACTGCATGGAGTTCAACATGGACACCATCGGCCATCTCTACGGCCGGCTCTACCTTCATTTGGGAGGGTATGAGAACTTCGTCAAGGCCAAGGTGGAGGACTACGGCCGCCTGTCTGTCCAGACGGTGCGGGATATGACCGCCCGCTACCATGAGTTCTGCAACCTGCCCATCACCCTGTCCCAAGCAGGGGTGAAGAAGGAGGACTTTGAGGCGGTGGCTCGCACCGCCCTTAACGACGGGGCCATGATCGTCAACCCCAAGCAGGTGACCTTTGACGATGTGATCGCCATCCTGAACGCCGCGTACTGAGGAGGGAGCACCATGGACATCCAACAGATCGTGCAGCGCCAGCACGACTACTTTGCCACCGGCGCCACTCTGGACGTGAAGGGGCGGCTGGCCGCCCTGGACCGGCTGCGCGCCGCCATTGAAAAATATGAGGGCGAGATCAACGCCGCCCTGAAGGCGGACCTGAACAAGTCCCCCTTTGAGACCTATATGTGCGAGGTGGGACTGGTGCTCAATGAGCTCAGCTACATCCGCAAGCGGACCCGCCGCTGGGCCCGGGACAAGCGGGTGCCCACGCCGCTGTCCCAGTTCAAGTCGGTGAGCTTCCGCCACCCGGAGCCCTACGGCGTGGTGCTGGTCATGGCCCCTTGGAACTACCCCTTCATGCTGGCCATGGAGCCGGTGGTGGGGGCCATCGCCGCGGGCAACTGCGTGGTGATGAAGCCGTCAGCTTACTCCCCCGCCACCTCGGCGGTGATGGCCAAGCTGGTGGCGGAGACCTTCGATCCCCGGTTCTTCACCGTGGTGGAGGGGGGCCGGGCGGAGAACCAGGCCCTGCTGGACCAGAAATTCGACTATATCTTCTTCACCGGGGGCACCACCGTAGCCCGGGAGGTGATGGCCAAGGCGGCCAAGCACCTGACCCCCGTCAGCCTGGAGCTGGGGGGCAAGAGCCCGTGTATCGTGGATGAGACGGCCAACATCAAGGTGGCGGCTAAGCGGCTGGCCTTCGGCAAGTTCCTCAATGCCGGCCAGACCTGTGTGGCCCCGGACTACCTCTTCGTCCACGAGAGCGTCCGGGATGAACTGGTGGCAGAGCTGGAAAAGAATGTCCGGGCGTTCTTTGGGGAGGACCCCCTGGCTTGCCCGGACTATGTGAAGATCATCAACGACAAGCATTACCAGCGCATCCAGGGACTGATCGCCGGGGAACACGCCGTGTTCGGCGGCCAGGCCCGGGACGGGCGGATCGCCCCCACGCTGCTGGACGGCATCACCGGGGACAGCCCCATCATGCAGGAAGAGATCTTCGGCCCGGTGCTGCCCATGATGACCTTTGAGGATCTGGACCAGGTCATCGCCTTCATCACCAGCCGGCCCAAGCCCCTGGCCCTGTACCTGTTCACCACTGACCACGACACGGAGCGGACGGTGCTGGAGCGGGTGTCGTTCGGTGGCGGCTGCGTCAATGACACCATCATCCACCTTGCCACCCCATACATGCCCTTCGGCGGGGTGGGGAACAGCGGTATGGGGGGCTACCATGGCAAGTACAGCTTCGACACCTTCACCCACTACAAGAGCGTGCTGAAAAAGGCCAACTGGCTGGATCTGCCCATGCGGTACCAGCCCTATACTGATGGCAACTTCAAGTTGCTGAAGATGTTTTTGAAATGATTCGGCCCCGGCCCGGATCAAAGGAACGGCCCCGGACGCGCGGGAACTGCGTGTCCGGGGCCGTTTCCCGTCCCGGCAGAGAGTTTTTCCATGGGAAAAGACGTTGTGATTTCCCGCTGGGCGTGGTATAATAACATGCTTAACAACCAGCCCTTGGCCACAGGGAGAGGCCCCGGCGACGGGGTGGCAGAATTTGATTGACTTGGAACGAATGTTCTAATATAATGGACAAGATCGTTAGGAAGATGGACGGGAGGGAATCACATGCCGAAGTTCAAGGTAGTGTCAGAATATCAGCCCTCCGGCGACCAGCCGGAGGCCATTGCCCAGCTGGCCGCCGGACTCAAGGCCGGGCTGGACGAGCAAACCCTGCTGGGGGTCACCGGGTCGGGCAAAACCTTCACTATGGCCAAGGTCATCGAAGCGGTGCAGCGTCCCACCCTGGTGCTGGCCCACAACAAGACACTGGCCGCCCAACTGTGCTCGGAGTTTAAGGAGTTCTTCCCGGACAATGCGGTGGAGTATTTCGTGTCCTATTACGACTACTACCAGCCGGAGGCCTATATCCCCCACACGGACACCTTCATCGAAAAGGACTCCTCTGTGAACGACGAGATCGACCGGCTGCGCCTGTCCGCCACTGCCGCTCTGTTTGAGCGGCGGGACGTGATTGTGGTGTCCTCGGTGTCCTGCATCTACGGTTTGGGGGAACCAGAGGACTTTGAGAAAATGATGATCTCCCTGCGGGTGGGGATGACCATGGAGCGGGACGAGCTGCTCCGTCGGCTGGTGGACATCCGCTATGAGCGCAACGACATCGCCTTCGAGCGGAATATGTTCCGGGTCCGGGGGGACACGGTGGAGCTGTGGCCGGCCTACTGGAAGGATGCCGCCCTGCGCGTTGAATTCTTCGGGGATGAGATTGACCGCATCAGCGAGATCAACGTGGTTACCGGCGCGCCCATCCGCCAGCGCAGCCATGTGCCCGTCTGGCCGGCTACCCACTATGTCACCCCCAAGGACAAGATGGACGCGGCCATCCAGGAGATCTACAAGGAGCTGGAGGAGCGGGTGAAGTACTTTACCGACCGCGACCAGCTGGTGGAGGCCCAGCGCATCAAGCAGCGGGTGATGTACGACGTGGAGATGATGCAGGAGCTGGGATACTGCTCGGGTATCGAAAATTACTCCCGGGTCATTGCCGGACGGCCCGCCGGGTCGCCCCCCATGACCCTGTTGGACTACTTCCCTAAGGACTTTGTCCTGTTCATCGACGAAAGCCACGTCACTCTGCCCCAAGTCCGGGCTATGTACAACGGGGATCGGGCCAGAAAGACCGCACTGGTGGACTACGGCTTCCGGTTGCCCTGCGCTTTCGACAACCGCCCGCTGAAATTTGAAGAATTCGAGCAGCGGCTCAATCAGGTGGTGTACGTTTCCGCCACTCCCGGGGAGTACGAACGGGTGCGCTCGGGCCAGATTGTGGAGCAGGTCATCCGGCCCACCGGCCTGCTGGACCCGGTGATCGAGGTGCGACCGGTGGCGGGCCAGATCGACGACCTCATCGGGGAGATCAACCAGCGCACCCAGCGGGACGAGCGGGTGCTGGTCACCACCCTGACTAAGAAAATGGCGGAGAGCCTTACCGGCTATCTGCGCACGGCGGGCATCCGGGTGCGCTATATGCACCACGACATCGACACCATCGAGCGCATGGAGATCA
>ERZ836441.1542-NODE-1542-length-21731-cov-5.027173_pt1 | contig 21731 bp, 15 predicted proteins | sample MGYA00519686_ERZ836441 | MGnify/ENA primary metagenome ERZ836441 (study PRJEB31850, sample SAMEA3708800) | human gut metagenome | biome: human gut; feature: human-associated habitat; material: faeces | place: China | collected 2014 ... | reverse complement strand
ATCAGTATTATAGTAGAGGATATACTCCTAAGGTGAAAAAAAGCAAAGCATGTAATAACTGTTCATTAAAAGAAATATGTCTCCCTAAGTTAGAAAAGACAACTTCAGTGACTGCTTATATAACACAGTCACTAAAGGAGGATGTAAAGTGAAAAAATTATTAAATACTTTATATGTGACATCTGAAAATAGTTATTTGGGACTGGAAGGAGAAACAATCGTAGTATATGACAATCAAATGGAAATCGGACGGTTGCCGTTACATAATTTGGACAGTATTGTATCGTTTGGATATCGTGGAACAAGTCCGGCACTAATGGGTGCCTGCGCAGACCGGAACATTTCTATTTGCTATTTGAGTCCACAAGGAAAGTTCTTGGCAAGAGTATCCGGAAAAACAAGAGGAAATGTTTTTTTGCGCGAGCAACAATATAAGAGTTGCAAAGATAAAGATATCAGCCTCCAAATCTCAAAAAATTGTATTCTCGGAAAAGTTTATAATGCAAGATGGGTCTTAGAAAGAGCTTTACGCGATCATGAAATGCAAATTGATTCAGAACGTGTAAAAAATGCTTCGTTACAATTAAAAAATGCCTTGGAGTTAATACAAAATGCAGAATCGAAAGAGCAGTTACGAGGGTATGAAGGTGAGGCTGCCAGCATTTATTTTGGTGTTTTTAATGAACTGATATTACAACAGAAAAAGGACTTTACTTTTAACGGACGTAATAAAAGACCGCCATTAGATAATGTGAATGCGATGCTTTCATTTGTTTATACTTTATTAACGAATCAAATTGCTTCAGCACTAGAGACTGTCGGGCTAGATTCATATGTTGGATATCTTCATACAGAGCGACCAGGCAGAGTGTCACTTGCGCTTGATTTGATAGAAGAATTTCGGTCTGTATGCGCAGATCGTTTTGTATTATCATTAATTAACAAGAAAATCGTAAACGGTAAAAACTTTTCGCGTAAAGAAAATGGTGCAGTTTTGATGGATGATGATTTACGTAAAAAAGTATTAGTAGAATGGCAAAATAAGAAAAAAGAAGTTATTACACATCCATTTTTAAAAGAAAAAGTTGAATGGGGAATGTTGCCGTATGTGCAAGCTATGTTGCTTGCCAGATATTTGCGTGGTGATTTAGATGGATATCCAGTATTTCTTTGGAAATGAGGTAAACGAATATGCTTGTACTTATTACATATGATGTTAATACAGAAACTGCATCAGGAAAAAAGCGGTTAAGAAAAGTGGCAAAACAATGCGAAAACTATGGAAGACGTGTTCAAAATTCGGTGTTTGAGTGTATTTTAGACCAAGCACAAAGCGTTATGTTAAAACAAATCTTAAGCGATATTATTGATGAAAATGTAGACAGTTTGCGTTTTTATTATTTAGGCAATAAATATCAGACAAAAGTAGAACATGTTGGAGTTGAACGTGGAATCGCAGTAGACCAGCCACTGATTCTATAAATCACAGGTGCGAATATAAAGCTTACATAAATTTATAAGGTGATTCGCACCAAAAAAATAATTTAAAATTCTAGCTTTAATTCTATTAATATATTTTTTGTTAATATTTAAAGAATTAATTCTAGTAGTATTTGTCGATGTTTCACAATATAAATTTATTATTTTGTGAAATATTGCTGTCGCTCCCTTCGCGGGAGCGTGGATTGAAATTCATACCTGGGACAGAATATGGCGGATTTATTGGAGTCGCTCCCTTCGCGGGAGCGTGGATTGAAATCCGCAACTCATATTTTGTGAATAATTGGATGTAATCGTCGCTCCCTTCGCGGGAGCGTGGATTGAAATAAGGATGGAAAAGAAGCATTTCAAAAGCTTCTCGACGTCGCTCCCTTCGCGGGAGCGTGGATTGAAAATTGAGTTGGTAATAATATTTACAGCATGTGTTTTGTCGCTCCCTTCGCGGGAGCGTGGATTGAAATAAGGTGACAGATAATGACTCTGGGGTTAATCCAGGTCGCTCCCTACGCGGGAGCGTGGATTGAAATAACTGTCTGATGCACCGTCTAACCGCCTGCTGTGTCGCTCCCTACGCGGGAGCGTGGATTGAAATAGATGGATAGAAACGTCTAGATCTACTGCATGTGGTCGATCCCTTCGCGGGAGCGTGGATTGAAATTGTAAAATTATGTTCTATAGATAGAATGCTTTTTGTCGCTCCCTACGTGGGAGCGTGGATTGAAATTCATAATGAAAGCGGTACAATGGATAGTTTAAATCTTCGCACTTCTTGAATGTGCTCAAGAAATCATTGACACCAAACTTGCGGAAACCAGTCTGTCAAGACCTAATGATACGGTTAAGATGAATTGTTTGAAATCGCTTTTCTCAGAAGTGTATATTAAGGATATTGCTGAACGTAAGAGAATTGAAAGGCAAGATGTTCTGGAGCAGATTTTAGATTTGCTCTGTTCATCGGTAGGTTCATTAACAAATCCGACTAAAATTGCGAATACTCTGAAATTTAAACAAGGGGGGCGGTGTGTCTGACAATACGATTCGGGCATATATCGGGCATTTGGAGGATGCGTTCTTTTTTCAGAAAGTAAGCGATATGATGTAAAGGGGAAATCCTATTTTGATTCGCCAAATAAATATTACTGCGAGGATATTGGACTTAGAAATGCAAGAATAGGTTTTCGCCAGCAGAAAATGACGCATATAATGGAGAACATCATATATAATGAGTTAAATATCAGACAGTTTTCCATTGATGCTTGTGTTGTTTATGCAAGGACACTTAGTGAAAAAGGCAATTCAATTCGTACTCCAAGGGGAATTGATTTTGTCGTAAATTCAGGAGAAAAACGAACTTATATTCAGTCAGCGTATGCGATGCCTGCTGATGAAAAAGCAGAAGTAGAACTCAGACCTTTTACGCTTACAGGAGATTATTTTCCTAAAATTGTTGTAAGAAAAGATAATAGAAGAATCAGGAAGGAATAAAAAGTCAGAATGAATGTAATGAAAAAAATATATAATGAATCAGACATTAGAAATAATTACCAAAAATTGACGAAGCTCTTGATTGAGCGGGGCATGACGATTACAACAATGGAATCTGCGACTTCAGGGCAGATTGCGTCACTGATTACGGATACCGAAGGCTCATCGGCAGTGTTAAAAGGAGCTTTTGTCACCTATTGCAACGAAGCAAAAATCATGCAGGGCGTTCCTGCTGAGATTCTGGAGAAGTACACGGTATATTCGAAAGAGACCGCAGAAGCAATGGCGAAGGCCTGCACAAAAGCGTATAAGGCCGATATCGGAATCGGTGTGACCGGAACAATGGGGAACGTAGACCCGGCGAATCCGGAAGCATCTGTGCCGGGGCAGGTATATTTTGCAATCGAACTTAATGGAAAGGTTACGTCTTATTATCTCGAATTGCAACCACAGCCTACAAGACTTGCTTACAAGCTGGCGGTTGCAAAGGAAATTTATGATGCCTTGATGGAGAGATTATAGGATTGTGGGAGTGTACTTGCGAACAATCCGTGGATATCATAGCAGGGAGCTCTTGCTCCCTGACATCGGTTCAAGAATGCCTCTGCAATCCCCCAGCTGATATAAAAAAGGAAGGATCTCTTCTGCTATAGCAGAAGAACCTTCCTTTTGCACGTACTTTTTTGATATTATTTATTCAACTTCTTCCGGTTCCATGCTTCGAATATGTTCCTCAATTTTTATGAGTTCATATTTCTGACTATATTCTGCCAGATAGGTCTTATATTCTTTCGTGTCGGAAGGATATACTCTTGAGTTGTGAATGTGGATATCCACAGGCTCTTCGCTGTTCTTTGACAGTGCTACCATTGCGCTTGCGCAGTGGGCAGAGATACGTGTGAAGCTGTTCAGGATATCCGAATATACCGTCCCTTCTTCCAGACCACAGGATCCGTTGCTCATGCGTTCAACGTGGCGGATCTTGAGTTCATCGCACAAAGTTGTAATGACCATTCCAAGTGGCGCAACTCTCTGGGAGAGTTCTTTATCATTTTCCAAAAACGCTTTGCAAGTTGTATTAATCTCCTCGCGGACAGCTTCCATAACAACATTCAGTTCATCCCATGCTTCTTCGGAAAATTGTGTTTTGTTCTGATTCATTTCATTAGACATGTGAGCAATACAGGAGGCATGATCACCAATCTGCTCAAAGTCATTAATCATATGTAAATACAAAGAAACCTGTCTTGTCTGAACAGAATTCATCGGATGCTTGGTAAGCTTGATCAGATAGTCGCCCAGACGAGATTCGTAGCGGTCGATCAAATCTTCTTTTCGTTGAACTTTGTCGAATTTAGCTAACTGAAAATCATTCAGCAGATTCATAGCACGATTGACATTTTTACGAAGTTTTCTTGCCATACCGCTCATAGCACGGTGACACTGTCCGAGTGCCAGTGCAGGGTAGTCAAGAAGACGCTCCTCAAGAAGATCAAAGTCTGCTTCATCTTCCAGTTCTTCCGCACTGTCTTTAACGAACCAGCATACAAGCTGCTCCAGTTTCGGGATAAATGGAAACAACATACAGACTGTTACAAGACGGAAAACCGTATTTAAAAGTGCGATGGACACTGGTGTCATAATCGTATTCAGGAATGAAAAATGTACAAATGCATGGATGATATAGAATCCGATTGACCAAAGCAACATTCCAAAGGTATCATTCAACAAGTATACAAGAGCAGTTCTTTTACCATTTTTATTCGCTCCGATCGCGGAAATCAGAACCGGGCAGGAAGCTCCGACACCGATACCGAGGATAATCGGAAATGCACTGGAAAATGTAAGCAGTCCTGTTACAGATAAAGCCTGCAATACACCGACTGTTGCTGAGGCACTCTGCAGGATGGCGGTAAATACAATACCTACCAGGATACCAATGACTGGGTTTGAAAATGTTGTTAACAGATCCATAAATACTTTGCTTTCTCGAAGCGGTGCGACGGCTCCGCTCATGGTCTGCATACCGGTCATGAGGATCGCAAATCCAAGCATGATGTCCCCGATATTCCGGTGGACGGTTCTTTTGCTCGCCATTCTAAGAATAATACCGATAACTGCTACAACCGCAGCGATTGTGGCAGATGACAGGATACTTGCAATTCCGTTAGATCCTTCTATATAAGAAAGACATAAGATCCAACCGGTAATACTGGTTCCGATGTTGGCTCCCATGATGATACCGATGGCCTGGCGAAGCTTCATCATACCAGAGTTAACAAAACCGATAACCATGACAGTCGTTGCTCCGGAAGACTGGATAACGCTTGTGACAGCTGTACCAAGTGCGACTCCCTTCAGTGGCGTATTGGTCATTTTGTAGAGAAATGCTTCCAGTTTATTACCGGCAACCTGTTTGAGTCCATCCCCCATCAAAGACATACCGAACAGGAATAAAGCAACTCCGCTTAACAATGACAATACCATAGAAAATATTTCCATAATTTTCTCCTTTGTCGTCAGTTATTTACATACACTTAACTTTCTTTTTAAATTTTCTTAACACTACCTTTCTATTATGTCACGTTAAAACCGGAATTACAATTTAATCTTTTTGAAAGAATAAAAAAATGTAAGATTATACAAAAAAATACCTGCTCACAGGGAACAGGTATGACAAAATCATGAGATATTTTACTTGAAAACAGGTTGCTTTACTATAGCAATGTTGATATATTTTTAACGTGTCAGAATCTTTACAGATGTATCTTCATATCCTTGCGCCAATGAAAATTTATCCTTTAATCCATCTGTGATGTAAACAGTTCCATCGGTTGCTACGAACACGGCTTCGAAATCATCACTTTTCGCCCAGAGGTCATACGCTTTATCCAGACCCATGACAAATAGTGAAGTGGAGAGGGCATCGCAAATTCCTCCTTTGTCCCCAACGACTGTGACGGACAGAAGCCCGCTCTTGGCAGGGTGTCCGGTAGCAGGATCCATAATATGCCAGTAAGTATGCCCGTCCTGTTCAAAATAACGCTCGTAACCGCCGGAGGTCACAACGGCCTGGTCGGTGACGGACAGTCCCATCATGGCAGTGTCTGGATTTTTCGGGTCCTTGATGCCGATGATCCAGGCTGATCCGTCCGGCTTAGAACCGATCGTCTGTACATTTCCGCCAAGGTTCAGAAGCGCGGAAGTGACACCTTTGTCGCGCAATGTCCGGGCTGCAAGTTCACCTGCATGGCCCTTGGCAATACTGCCAAGATCAATGGTCATACCTTCCGAAATTGTGACATTTCCAGATGCTTCGTTATATTGGATCTGTGTGTAATCTACTTTAGTCAGAAGCGTCTGAATTGTCTCCTCGTCAGGAACCTGATAGCTTCCGGTTGTAAATCCCCATGCTTTTACGATTGGGTAGATGGAAATATCCAGAGCACCGTTGGTACGCCGGCACATTTCAAGAGCATTTTTCATCAGAGTGTCAGCTTCACCGCTTAGAATTCCGGAACCATTTTCATTGATTTTATAAATCTCACTGTCAGAATCTGTGACAGACACTTTCTTTTCCAGATCTGTGATAACATTCTGCGCGTCCTGTAAAAGACTTTTATCACCGTAAATACGAAAATCCATAGTCGTATCCATGGCGAAAAATGTATCTGAAACCGGCTCAGATGTTGATTCCTGAGCCTGCTTGGAACATCCACATATTAATATTGTAAGCATAAGTAACACAGGTATGCACTTTTTCATGTCACTTCTCCTTAGAGTAAAATAAAACGAAATAATATTGTTACAATGTAAATTATAAAATAAACAAAGAAATATATATGCTTAATTAAGAATAATTATCAATAAATAAATATAAAATTGACAATTATGGGAATTATTGGTAGCATTTTGTATTACAGTTAGAACGTGCTAACAAATCTTTGATTAATATAGCATGAAAGGAGGGATCCGGCAACATATTTTGTGCGATTGAAACGAAAAAATTTATCAACAAAATTTAGAAAATAATGAAGGAGAGACAAATGAAAAAGAATTGGAAAAGAATTGCATCATTGTTCCTGTCAGTGTTACTTTTACTGTCCATGACAGTTACTCCTGTAATGGCAGCAGAGGGGAAAGCAGCACCGACGGAAGTAAAATCATGTACAAGTAGTGGTTTATGGACCACCGTTTTGAATTTGGAATTTGAAGATACGACCTGGATGACCTGGATGAATGCAATTGATGGTGTCACAGTTAATGGAGAAGCATATAAAAAACAACAAATCAACAGCTTTGGTTCGGATACGAAAATCTGGGAAGTTGGAAATGTGACTGGTGCGTATGGAAGCTACACAGCATTGAAGTTTGCAATTCCAAGTGATCTCACATTCCCTGCAATGGTCAAAGTTACGGCAGAGGGATATCATGATTTAACAGTAGAAATTACAAAAGAAAAAGATGGGTACACAGCAACTGTAAAGAAAGATACAACTGGTGGAAATACAGAGGCTACATACACAGCAGAGACAGAGAAAGCTTCTAACGGTACAGTAGCACTGGATAAAGATAAAGACCTGAAAGCAGGAGATACAGTTACTGTAACAGCAGCACCGGATGAAAATTACGAGATTGGTGCAGTGACAGTAACAACCGAGAATAATAATCCTGTTGACGTGACTGGTTCTGGAAAAATTTATAAATTTACAATGCCGGCAGAAAATGTCAAAGTATCCGCGACATTTAAGGAGAAAGCATCGGTACGGAATGGTGTAATTGAATTAAGCCAGGTAAGCATTGGAACAGATTACTTTGGAAATAACTGGGAACTTGAATTCAAAAATGCAGATGGTTATGTAGGAAAAATTACAAATGTGAAGGTAAATGCTACAGCATGGCGAGAGGAGTCCTCTAGCCCGTCATCAGGTGGAGCATACAAAAAAGATACAGATAACAATAAACTTATCTTTGCAGCAAAAGACTTTGCTACTAATCCTGAAATTCCGGCACTGAAAAGCGGAGATGTAGTTGCAATTTCTGCAAATGGATATGATGACCTGACATTTAAGCTTGTCATTGATACAAATGGAAACGCTTCTCTTGTAAAAGATGATGGCAAGGGAGATCCATACGAGCTTCATGTAAAAATCGAAGGAGAATTTGAGGCGGCAATTGTAGGACAGAAAGATTACGATGGAGTGTCCAGCGCCAGTGTCGGCGGTTCCTCAAGCAATAAGAACAGTGCAGTGAAAGTATACGGCGCACTGGTAGAAAAAGGAAAAGACGTTGCTGACAAGGATTGGGAAGAGCTGGATAATATGTCTCAGATTAAATTGAATGGAAGCAAATGCAGTGTCAGCATCGTTCCAGATACAGCAAAAGGAACAGCTGCAGACAATGACAGCGGTATGCAGGGTGTTTATATGACAATCAGCAGTGATCTGACACTTAGCGGTACGCCAAAAGATCCTGGAAATTATCTGGTTTCTGTGTCTGTTGAGGATCAGCAGGGACGCAGCGCAGTCAGCAATAAACTGCCATTCAGAATTTACAGCGGCGAGGAAACTCTTGCAGACCAGATGAAGAAAGAGAATTTTAAAGATTATGGAAATGGACTCTATGCATGGGATATTATGGAACCATGGGCGATCAGTAAATTTGGAAGTAATGTAAACGGTGAGAAAGAGAGCGTCCGTGTGCCAGCGTATCTGGAGGCATGGTTCGGGTCCCACGAGAGCGGAACTTACGGATATCTGGGGTATGACATTCCATGGAAGCAGGTCGTAGCTGGAAATATTCCTCAGACACTTTATATTCCGAAAGGCTGCAATCTGACACTGACAAATATGGAAGTACTCAGCAGTGTACATATTATTGTAGAAAATGGTGGTAAACTGACACTTTCCGATTCTGTTGTACAGGGAATTATCGATGTACAGAGCGGAGGAACATTTTCTATGAACTATGATTCTTTCAACAACGAATTTACAACAGGAGCGTCTCTGTGTGGACAACTTCGTCTTGCAGACGGTGCTGTTTTGGAAAATGCAGCAATTTACTCTCATGCAAATTATCTTGCAAATGGAGATCTGACAGACCGTACAACTTCTGAGCCGGTTGTAGTGGCAAATGGAAATGTAACCGTAAAGGGTACGGTAGCTATATTAGGTGATGATAGCGGAAGCGATATCGGACAGACAGCACTCTGTGTAAACGGAACTCTGACTCTGGCAGATAAAGATACAACACTTGTAGCTTACGGCGGAAGCGGAAAGACACTGCTTGATACACACGGTGGAACAGCTATTGACCTTACAGAGGGCAGTCAGATTACAGGAGACGGAAAGTTAGTTGCAATCGGTGGAGATGTTCTCTGGGGAAATGGTGGAAATGCTGTATCCGGAAAAGGAACAATTGCAACGAAAAAAGTATTCCTTCAGGGAGCAACAGCTAATACATCGAAAAAAGCAGAGGCTGGAAAAGCTATTGATGGAAATGTAAAAGTTATCAGTTCCAGCACTCATATTGAAGACGGAACAATGATCAGCGGTGCTGAGAATGATCCGTTAGCCGATTTATACTGGAAAGCTGGAATTAATGCACTGCCTCCATTAGAGAAGTTTACAACAACAGATAACGGAAATAATGGTTCCGATAATGGAAATAATGGTTCCGATAATGGAAATAACGGTTCCAATAATGGAAATAACGGTTCCGACAATGGGAACAACAGCAATAATGGTAATTCTGGAAACAACGGTAACACAGGTAATAATGGTAATTCTGGAAACAATGGTAACACAGGTAATAATGGTAATTCTGGAAACAATGGAAAGACTACATCTGCAACTAAGACTGCAGCAAATGTGAATTCAGTTAAGACAGGAGATACAAACAATGTATTACTCTGGGCTGCACTCTTTGCAGTTTCCTGTGCAGGAATGGCAGGTATTACAGTAGTTGCTAAGAAAAGAAAATAGTATACAGCAGATGTAAATTTGCTAATATAAAAATGCGACCGGCATGAATGCCGGTCGCAAAAATATTCTATACTAAAAGTCCTTCCTGATTTGCTAATGAGAAAACAGTGCTTGCATAGCTTAAAATATTAGCCGGTGATTTTTGATTCTCTGTAAGTATGTATCAACAGTGGTAATTCTGCCACCAGCATCCCAATCCAGCCTGCCAGGTAGGAGAATGGCAGTGCTTCAATTCCAAATCCACATACAAGAACGAGCGGTGCGGCAACAAGAACCCGAAGTCCCATATTGACAAAACTGCTGATCAGGGTAATCTTCAAATCACCGATTCCACGGAAGAATCCCTGAAGTCCATTGGTGATAGCCGGCAAGATATACATTATGGAAATCAGGTGCAGATAAGTAACACCGTGCCCGATAACTTCCTCATCTTTCACAAAGAGCATCATCAGATGTCTTGCAAAAACAAAACAGACAATAAAAATGAGGATGCCGTAAATGGTCTCCAGTACCAGTCCACATCGGAAGCCTTCACGCATCCGGTCATTTCTTTTCGCCCCCTTATTCTGCGCCATAAGTGCTGTCATGGCGTGGGCTATATTCTGCTCCGGGGTATAGGCAAAGTCATCAATCCGGTTGACCGCGGTAAATGCAGCGGCAACAGACACACCCATAGTATTAACAATTGCCTGAACACCGATTTTCCCGAGCTGTACAGTTGCCTGTTGCATTGCAGATGCCCAGCCGTATGCAATTGTACGCTTTAACAGGGAACGGTCGAAAATGAGCCATTTCTTTCCTAATTGAAGGAGTGGTACTTTTTTCTGCACATAGATAATACAGAAAATACAACACAGTGCCTCACTGATAACAGTGGAAACAGCGCAGCCATTACTTCCTGCTTTCAGTACAATAATAAAAAACAAATCTCCGAAAACATTAAGAATCGCACTTATAATCAAAAAATACAGTGGTGAATTACTGTCTCCGAGGGCTCTTAATGTACTGGAGAAAAAATTATATAAAAATGTAAACATAAGTCCTACAAATATGATGCGAAGGTAAGAAGTCGTCATATCCAAAATAGATGCGTCTACCTGTAGCAATCTGAGAAGTGATTTCGCAATTCCAATACTGAAAATGGTTAGAATTACAGAAAATACAGATCCTGAAATCATAGTCGTACTGATCTGGCGTGAGAGAGTATCGTAATCTTTCGCCCCGTAATACGTGCCTATCAGAATACTCGCGCCCATGCACAGACCATTCAGAAACAGAATGACCAATGTCGTGACCGGATTGCAGATACCGACCGCAGCCAGTGCCTCTTTTCCGATAAAATGTCCCACAATAATGCTGTCTACGGCGTTGTAAGTAAGCTGGAACAGATTTCCCAGTACAAGTGGAATTGTAAATCTAATAAGCATGGGCATAATCTTACCCTTCGTCATATCCTGTGTCATAATATCTCTCCCTGGTGTAAAACTAAACAGCGCAGGATATCCGCTCATATAAATGAAACGTTTTTCCTGCGCTTTTGATGATATTACTTCCATGTCCATTCGTCAATTGAAATCTTTACCTGAGATGAATTCCATTTATTAATCATTGATCATAATCCGAATGATTTCTTCATTTGTCTCTTTCATGCCGTCTTTTCCGAGACGTCCCACATTATCAATGGTTCCCTCGATTCCTTTTGTGATGATGCCATCACCGGCGTAGAACTGCTGCCCCTGCAGGTACATATTGTAACCAAGTATTCCGGCATCTACAGAAGCTGCGATTTTGGCTGCACAGGAAGCTTTTGCTCCGTCGCAGACCATACCGGATACGATCGCGAGTGCGTTGACAACAGTATGGATCACTTCTTCATATCCACCGCCGCACAAGTATGCGATTCCAGCTCCGGCAGCGGCTCCGGCGCTGACAGCTCCGCAGTAAGCAGAGAGGCGCCCGATTCCGGTTTTCTGGTGGATTGCGATCAGATTGGAAAGTGCCAGTGCGCGGTAAGTCTTATCTTCGTTAGTGTGTAGCTCTTTTGCATATTCCAGAACAGGGAGAGAACAGGTCATTCCCTGATTTCCACTTCCGGAGTTGATAACGACCGGAAGCTCACAGCCATTCATTCGCGCATCAGATCCGGCAGCAGCGCGAGCTTTTGCGCGTGTGCGGACGTCGTTGCCGTAAGTATTAAGAAGTACAGTTCCAATATTAGCACCGTAATTTCCGGCGAGTCCTTCATCGGCGATTGCGCTGTTATACTCAATCTGACGGGACAGGACTTCACGGATATCGTCGATGTCAGCCATATTAATAAAATCCCAGATAGACTTTACATCCAAAAGAGTACGGTCAGTCAGTCCTTCTTCGCTTGCACCTTCAACTGGTACATAGTGAAGGATTTTTCCATTTTTTTCAATTCTTACAATGTTTGTATGATAGTTGGCAATACGGACTTTAGCAGAATCCTTTCCGGCAAATACTTCAACGATGATGTCGAAGATACAGCCGTTATCAATATGCTCGACGGTAATCTCAGTTTCTTCGAGATACTTTGCCATTTCTTTTGTCTGTGCTTCTGTTACATCAGAGATAACTTCCAGTTCTTTAGAAGCATCTCCGGCAATGATTCCGGCTGTAGCAGCGGCCGGGATTCCTTTTAAATGATTCGTGTTCGGAACGATTACACTTTTTACATTTTTAATAATGCTTCCGCTTGCTCCGATATGTACGCGCTCCGGTATGCAGCCCAGCACTTCACGGGCTTTGGCAGCAGCGTAAGCCAGAGCAATTGGCTCGGTACACCCCATAGCCGGTATTAATTCTTCTTTTAATATCTGGATATATGCCTGATATTTAATATCTTCTTTTGTCATGAAAACCTCCAAATGCCAGTTTTCTCCTGGCAATAATAAAAAATGTTCGACTTGAATTTATTGAACCATATTTTCGGAGAAAATGCACCTGTTATTTAAAAATTTGATGAAATTAAATGTTGTAAGAAATACTGATGATATTCTTGAATTATTTATATTCACTTTTGGGATAGATTTTTCACTATTGATTAACTTGAAGCTGACAGTTATGCTAAAAAGTGATATACTATATATGATATTATAACATATTTTTCTGCATATTTCTGCGATCCATATCGCAGCAATGGTGGTAATGGTAGATTAGAGATAATTTGAGATAATTATAGGGTGTGAGGATATACTATGACAGAGGGGAAAATGATAAGGAACAGACAGATGAATATGCTGATAATGATTGCAATTATTGTTGGAATCTGTATTCCGCTTTTCTTTACCGCGGTCCAGATCGGCGTATTTGCGAAAGAGCCAGTCGTAGAAGCCAGGCAGGAAGTGACAGATGAGAGTGCTCCGGTACTCCGCGTGGCGGTTGATGATGGGTTTTGCCCAATGTCATTTTATGATGCGGACGGGAATTTATCCGGTCTTAACGTGGAGTTGATCACGATGGTTGCTAATCAGCTTGGAATGCGGCTGGAATTCGAGTGTGGTGACTGGATGACGTGCCGGCAGAATCTGGAGGAGGGAAAAGCAGATGCAATTCTCGGTCTGGAGACATTTTCAAATATGCAGCATGTATTAAAGACAGTTCCGGTGACAACAGACCAGCTTAATATATATGGAAAGAATAAGATTGAGAGTATCGGTGCTCTTGCGAACAAGAAAGTTGCAGTGATGGCAAGATCTGTAATTATGACAATATTTGATCTGCAGTGCGAGTATGTGGAGTACAACACGAATTCAGAGATTTTGAAAGCAGTCGAAAATGGTGAGGTGGATTATGGAATCTGCCATGAGGCTGTTGCAGAGAAGATTATCGAGAAAGAAAATCTGAGTGTTGTACCAAGCCTTACGATCATGAACAGCTTCCTGACATTTGGCGTGCGTGAAGACAAAGAAGAATTAAGAGACCAGATGAATACGATCCTTAAGTATTATGCGAATCAGGGAACGCTTGCAAGTCTGGAAAATAAATGGATCGTGAACTATTCAAGAAATCGTTCCCTTAGTTATGTTATAGAGCAGAACAAGGTCTTTTATGTAGCATATCTGATCACATGGTTATTTGTTATGTTTCTTCTGAGCATACTAAAAGCAGACTATTCCAGAAAGCAGCATTACATTGCGACGCTTCTGGAATATCAGTCAGAATTAGAAAAATCCAGCCAGGAAGTCATGCGGGCAAATCAGGCGAAGAGCGACTTTCTGTCACATATGACCCACGATATACGGACGCCGATCAATGGCATAATGGGAATGGTCGAGGTTATCAAAAAGAATTGTTCCGACCAGAATAAGGTAGATGAATGCCTGGATAAAATTCAAAAAGCCTCCGGACACCTGTTGGACCTCCTTAATGATGTGCTGGATATGAGTAAACTGGAGAGTGGTAAGATTCAGTTAGAACAGATTCCATTTGAACTGGAAAAGGAGATGAAAGAACTTCAGACCATTATGGAGACTCAGGCAGAAGAAAAAGGATTGACGGTTTTTTGGGATATGACGGGAATCTGCCATAATGAGCTGATTGGAAGCCCGTTACATATGAGAAGAATACTTCTGAACCTGCTCAGTAATGCGGTCAAATATAATAAAAAGGGTGGAGAGATCCATCTGACTGTAAACGAAATTATGCAGAACGATAAGACTGCTTTGTTTGAATTCAAGGTCGCAGACAATGGAATCGGTATGAGTGAATCTTTCATAAAAGATAAATTATTCCAGCCGTTCGTACAAGGAGCGGGAGAAGCCAGAACAAAGTATCAGGGAACCGGACTTGGAATGTCCATTGTCCAGAGAATTGTCCGGGAAATGACAGGCTCTATTGATGTCGAGAGTAAAGAAGGAGAAGGAACCACATTTACTGTAACATTGCCATTTGCGATTAATCGCAGTGAAAATGTGCCAAAGACCATAGAGGAACAGAAACCAGACATTAGTGGCATGAAGATCCTGGTCGTAGAGGATAATGACCTGAATCTGGAGATCGCCCAGTTTATGCTGGAGGAAGATAAGGCAGTCGTAGAGGTCGCAAGAGATGGACTTCAGGCAGTAGAAGCATTTAAAAACAGCCGGGAGGGCGAACTCGAAGCAATCCTTATGGATATTATGATGCCGAATATGGATGGAATTGAGGCAACAAAGACGATTCGAAGTCTTGACCGTGCTGATGCAAAAAGTATCCCGATCATTGCCATGACAGCAAATGCATTTGTAGAAGATATGAGAAAGACAAAAGAAGCAGGTATGAATGAACATCTGACAAAACCTGTAGATGGTGAAAAATTACTTCAGGTACTTTACAACTATAAAAAACAGGGATTTTAACATAAAAGAACAGGAATAACACCGGCAGAAATGCCGGTGTGAGAGTAGAGATTTATGAGCCACATAGCAGACTGGCTTACGGCAATCGGACATAATTATTTCAAATTGAAGCTGAAGTGTTGAGAGATGGCAAGAACCGGAAAGTAAAAATTATGCTTCGTTATGAGTGGATTTACAGAAAGCCGGAAAAAAATAGATAAAAATGTATTTAAGTTTTAGTATATCCATGTATTGACATGAGGTTATAATATTTATAAAATACAGACAGAAAGGGAGCGTGAAAAAAATGAAAATCGCATTATTAGAACCAATTGGAGTATCAAAAGAAGTTATTGATGAGTTATCAGCACCGATTACAGAAAAGGGACATGAATTCGTATATTATGATACTAAAACAACAGATCCAGCAGAACTTGCCAAGAGAAGTGAAGGCTGCGACATTGTTATTATCGCTAACAATCCGTATCCGACAGAGGTTGTAGAGAAAGCGGACGCACTGAAGATGTTATCTGTAGCATTTACAGGAATTGACCACATCGGAACAGACAAGTGTAAAGAGAAAAATATTATGATCTGTAATGCAGCAGGGTACTCAAACCAGACAGTTGCCGAGCTTATCATTGGTATGGCGATTGACGCATTAAGACATGTAGTAAAAGCTGACGGACTTGTAAGAAATGGTGGAACAAGTGCAGGCCTTGACGGAAAAGAAATTTGCGGAAGAACGGTCGGAATTATCGGACTTGGGCAGATCGGACTCATGGCAGCAAAATTATTCCAGGCATTTGGCGCTAAAGTTATCGCTTACAACAGAAGTGAGTCTGAGGAAGCAAAAGCACTTGGAATCGAGTATAAATCATTAGAGGAAGTATTATCAACAAGTGATATCGTATCACTGAATCTTCCACTGAATGCAGAGACGAGAGGATTCCTGTCAGCAGATAAGATTGCACTTATGAATGAGAACACAATCTTCATCAACTGTGCAAGAGGACCGATCGTAGACAACGAGGCACTTGCGAAAGCGCTGAATGATGGCAAGCTTGGATATGCATGCGTTGACGTATTTGATATGGAGCCGCCGATCCCGGCAGATTATCCATTGCTTCAGGCTAAGAATACTTTATTGACACCTCATCAGGCATTCATCTCCGAGGAGTCTATGGTAAGAAGAGCAAAGATTGTATTCGATAACGTGACCGCTTATCTTGACGGCAAGCCGGTCAACGTATGTAAGTTGTAAGAATAAAAAAGACAAAAAAGACGTAAAAATAGAGAATGATATAGTACTTTGATAATTTCACATATTTACAAAGTTCTAAGTATGAAAGGCAGTTTCGTAAAAGTCAGCCAAATAGAGCAGACTTACCGAAACTGCCTTTTGTTGCCAAGCATACGACAAAAAGGTCCACCGGACCTTTTTTAGTTTGAAATCTATACCAAAAGTTTGAAAATTCAGTTTATATGCCACGAAAGGATGTAAACACTTACACAAATAAAAATTAAAACTCCTAAAACTATAAGGGAAAATAAAAATAGCCAATAACTTGTGGATATTATACAAAAATAGATATAATAATTTGTCGGAAAAGTCAATAAAAACGACCTTGCTTTCGTCAAGATTTTGACATATACTTTATAGCAGAATGTAAGCACTTACACAATGAAGGAGTGAGAGGCTGCAAAAAATATAACAGTTAACCAGAAAAGCATGGTATCGAAAGGAGACTCCAAAGATGATGAAATGGAAACGAATTGTCAGTGCAGCTGTCTGTGTATGCATGGCAGGAATGCTGATAACGGGATGTGGAAGCAAATCGGATTCCTCTTCAAAGAAGCGTATTATCCGTGTGGCTCTTTCACAGTCTGAGGAACACCCTGAGTACAAGGGTATGGAGACATTTAAAAAGTATGTCGAGGAGAAACTCGGTGACAAGTATGAAGTTCAGCTTTATCCAAATGAGCTTCTTGGTGGACAGACAAAAGCAATTGAGCTGACTCAGACTGGTGCGATTGACTTTACGATTGCCGGAACACCGAACCTTGAAATATTTGCCGATGTATATGAAGTATTCAGTATGCCGTATCTGTTTACATCTGAGGACGCTTATTTTGCAGCTATGAATGATACAGATTACATGAATAAAATTTATGCATCTACAGAGGATACAGGACTTCAGGTTGTAACATGGTACAACGTAGGTACAAGAAACTTCTATGCAAAGAAAGCAATCAATACACCAGATGACCTGAAAGGTCTGAAGATGCGTGTGCAGCAGAGCCCGGCAAGTATCAAGATGTGTAATGCATTTGGCGCAGCTGCATCTCCGATGTCATTTGGAGAGGTATATACAGCAATTCAGCAGGGAGTTATTGATGGAGCAGAGAATAATGAGCTTGCTCTGACAGATAATAAGCATGGTGAGGTTGCAAAATACTACAGCTACACGATGCATCAGATGATTCCGGACGTTCTGATTGCAAACTACAAGCTCCTCAATGACATGAGCGAGGAAGACAGAGAAGTATTTGAGGAAGCTGCAAGACTTTCTACAGAGACAGAGCTCAAAGATTGGGAGACAGATGTAGAGACCGCTAAGAAGACAGCAGAAGAAGATATGGGAGTTCAATTTATTTATCCGGACATCAGTCTTTTCAAAGATAAAGTAAAGAACGTACAGAAAGAAATGCTGGAAGACAATCCGAATATCAAGGATCTGTATGAGCATATTCAGAAATATAACAAACAATACGAAGGGGAGGGAAAATAAATGGAAACATTACATACAATCAGAAAATGGTTAGATAGAATTGTTGGAACCATTTGTATACTCCTCTTTGCATTAATGGTAGTTGTAGGAAGCTATCAGATTATCACAAGATTCATATTTAATAACCCAAGTACCATTTCCGAAGAGCTTCTGACATATTCATTTGCATGGATGGCCATGTTTGCAACAGCTTATGTATTCGGAAAACGTGACCACATGAGAATGACATTTGTCGTAGACAAGCTGGCACCTGCACAGAGAAAAGTGTTGGAAATCGTGTTGGAAATCCTTGTCATTGCATTTGCAGTCATCGTACTGATCTATGGCGGATTTAACATTATGGGACTGACTATGACTCAGAAGACAGCTTCCCTTGGAGTTATGATGGGACAGGTATATGCAGTCGTTCCGATTTCCGGAATCCTGATTGCGATTTATGGAATTTTAAATGTAGTTGATCTGTGTAAAGGTTACGAGAGAAAAGAAGAGGAGGAGAAATAATTATGAACATTGCACTTGTATCCGGACTGATTATTTTAGTCCTCTTGATTATCATGCTGATCGCTGGTGTACCGATCGCAGTAGCACTTGGTGTATCTTCCGTATGTGCAATTCTTCCAATCATGGATCTGAATGTAGCCGTACTGACCGGATGCCAGAGAATCTTCTCCGGTATCTCTGTATTCAGCCTGCTTGCTATCCCGTTCTTTATTCTTGCAGGAAATATTATGAATAAAGGTGGTATCGCCGTAAGACTGATCAATCTTGCAAAATTAATTACAGGACGCGCTCCTGGAGCACTTGCTCAGACAAATATCCTTGCAAATATGTTATTTGGTTCTATTTCCGGATCTGGTACAGCAGCAGCTTCTGCTATGGGATCTATCATCGGACCAATCGAGAAAGAAGAGGGATATGATCCGAACTTCTCAGCAGCAGTTAACATTGCAACAGCACCGACAGGACTTCTGATTCCGCCAAGTAACGTAATGATCACATATTCACTGGTCAGTGGAGGAACTTCCGTAGCAGCCCTTTTCATGGCTGGTTACATTCCGGGAATCCTCTGGGGACTTGCTTGTATGTTAGTAGTATATGTGATTGCCAAGAAAAAAGGCTACCGTGCAAAAACACGTTTTACAGCATCTGAAGCTGGAAAGATCATCCTTCAGGCTCTGCCTTGTCTGCTTCTGATTGTAATCGTAATCGGTGGAATCATCTTCGGTATCTTCACTGCAACAGAAGGTTCTGTAGTGGCCGTAGTATACAGCCTGCTTCTGTCATTATTTGTATACAAATCAATCAAGATCAAAGAACTGCCGAAAATCCTTCTGGATAGTGCTGAGATGACGGGTATCATCATTTTCCTGATCGGTGTATCCAGCATCATGTCATGGGTTATGGCATTTACAAATATTCCGGAACTGGTATCTACAGCACTGCTTTCCGTAAGCAGCAACAAGTTTGTTATCCTGTTCCTGATCAATATTATCCTTCTGATTGTCGGAACATTTATGGATATGACACCGGCCTGCCTGATCTTCACACCGATTTTCCTGCCGGTATGTACCGCACTTGGAATGGACACTATCCACTTTGGTATCATGATGATCTTCAACCTGTGTATCGGAACAATCACACCACCGGTTGGAACAACACTGTTTGTTGGCGTTAAAGTTGGTAAAGTACAGATTGAGACAGTATTCAGACAGTTGCTCATATATTTCGCAGCAATCTTTGTAGTACTGATGCTCGTAACATATATCCCGAACTTAAGCCTGTGGCTGCCGAAATTGATGGGATACATCTAGGGTAAAATTTAATATAAGTTGCACAACTAAAAGCACGCAGATATGAATGATTTTCTATGACTGCTGCGCCGCATATTATTGATTTTCTACGCAAACTCGCCTAAAGGACAGGCTCAGACAAAGCTCCGAAAATCAAGCTATGCTCTCAGTCATGACAAAAATCACACAATCCTCTGCGTGCTTTTTACTTGTGCTTAAATATAGAATTTTATGATGGGATGTTGCGTTGGTTGTGATGTATGTAATTTGCTCATAAAAGTGTAAATGTATGTAGGAGATTCACTCATAAAATTGTGAATATAAGTATTAAATTCGCTCATAAAATTGTGAGACAGAGCAAATAATTCGCTCATGAAATTGTTGAAACATTGAATAAACAATGAAAATATGGTAATCTTAGTATGTGAGGTGAATTGTATGTATTTGAGACGGAAAATAGATGATTATTTGAAAGAATGGAAAAATAGTGAGGAACGTAAGCCTTTGATTATCAAAGGTGCAAGGCAGATTGGAAAGACGGAGTCTATCCGTAAGTTTGCAGAAGAAAATTATACTTCGGTTATAGAAATTAATTTTGTGGAGGAGCCAAAGTATCGTACAATTATTGTGGACGGATATGGGGCGGATGAGATTGTAAAAAGCATTTCCAGAATTGATCCACAGAAGCAGTTTATTCCGAAGGAAACATTGATATTTTTTGACGAGTTGCAGGAATTTCCGGAGATTGCGACTTCTCTTAAATTTTTTGCTCAGGACGGACGATTTGACATTATATGCAGCGGGTCTTTGTTAGGAATTTCATATCAGAGGATTGAAAGTAACAGTGTTGGATACAAGAATGATTACACGATGTATTCTATGGATTTTGAGGAATTTTTGTGGGCGAAGGGATATCAAGACGATGTGATAGAAGATATGCTGGAGCATATGTGCCAAGGGAAAGCATTTGGAAAGGCAGAGCTTTATACATTTGAGGAAGCATTTCTTGATTATTGTATTTTAGGGGGACTTCCGGCAGTGGTTCGGGAATATATCAGCACGAATACATTTACAGGAACATTACAGATGCAGACGCAGCTTTTGGAAGACTACAAGGAAGATATCCGCAAGTATGCTGACGGATTGGATCAGACTCGTATATTGAATATATTTCAGCATATCCCGGTGCAGCTTGCGAAGGATAATAAAAAATTCCAAATATCGAAAGTGGCAAAAGGAGCAAGGTTCAAAGATTATCGAGGGTGTATAGAATGGCTGAAGGATACGGGACTTGTAAATGTATGTTATTGTCTGCAATATCCGGAATTGCCATTAAAAGGTAATTATGATGAAGAAAAGTATAAGCTTTATTATTTTGATACGGGAATGCTGGTAGCGATGCTGGATGAGGAAGCTCAGGAAGATTTGCGTGCGAATAAAAATATGAATGTATATAAGGGCGCTTTGTATGAGAATGTCGTAGCTGAAGCACTCGTGAAAAGCGGGTATGGTCTGTACTATTATAAAAAAGAAAATGCTACGCTAGAGGAAGACTTTTTTGTAAGGACGAGAGATTCTCTTGTGCCGGTGGAGGTAAAGGCAACCAATGGACGGTCAAAGTCTTTACGGACATTAATTAAAAGTGAAAATTACCCGGATATCAAGTTTGGAATAAAATTAATTAAAGGGAATATAGGGATAGAGAATGATATTCACACATTTCCATATTTTTGTACATTTTTGCTGAAGAGATATATCAGCTGGGAGATGTCTTCCACCTCTATAGGGACGCCACTGAAAAAGTGGTAAGTTTAGTATCACAGGGCGTCAAACATGTGC
>ERZ836441.1538-NODE-1538-length-21761-cov-5.013130_pt1 | contig 21761 bp, 25 predicted proteins | sample MGYA00519686_ERZ836441 | MGnify/ENA primary metagenome ERZ836441 (study PRJEB31850, sample SAMEA3708800) | human gut metagenome | biome: human gut; feature: human-associated habitat; material: faeces | place: China | collected 2014 ... | reverse complement strand
TCATCTATGTGTCAAAACGCTTTGCTGAACAACGGCAAGCTATGGAAGCAAAGATTTCCTCCCCAAAGGGCTGCCTGCTTCGGGTGAACCGTTCTATTCAGGCCGAAGGCAACTTTGCATATGTGAAGCAGGATCTTGATTTCCGGCGTTTTCTGCTTCGCGGCAGTACGAAGGTCGCCGCCGAATGGCTGCTGTTCAGCCTCGCTCTCAACATCCTCCATCTGCACCATAAAATCCAAAACAGACGCTTGGGAAGCGGTCTGAAGATTCCGTCATCTTTTCCTGCCGGTTTATAACTCATTCCACTTGGGATTCCTTATGAAAATAATTCCTTGAGTACCGTTCTTTCTGCACTCTGTTTTCGCTTGCCAAAAAATGTTGCGGAAAAAGGCGCTGCCTCTCATGGCTTGCTTTAGCCGTTTTGAGACAGCGCCTTTCTTGTGTACAGGGAATGGCGCAAAATCGTCGCGTGAGCCGAAGTTTGAAGCATTTGGCAGGGTTACACCTCATCGGCGCAGGGGATGCTCTCTGCGGCGCCGGGACGGCTTACAGTGATAGCGGCAGCCTTGGCAGCTCGCTCCATCACCTTGGATAAATCTTCGCCGCGGGAAAGCCCTGTGACGAAATAACCCGTAAAGGTATCGCCTGCGGCGGTGGTATCGACCGGCTGAACCGGAAAGGCGGGTTGATAGAGAATCTCGTCTCCGCGCATGCAGTATGCGCCGTCTTCGCCCAGCGTCAGCACGATGCCTGCGTTGGGATAAAGTGCTTTCAGCGCTGCGAGAATCCGCTTGGGTTCGGTCTCCTGTGTGAGTGCTTTGCCCTCGATTTCGTTGAGCAGAAACCAATCGACGCATGTAAGCGGATAGCTGTTCAGCGTGCTGTTTACGGGAGAGGGGTTGAAGATGATTGTCATGCCGCGCTCGGAAGCCATGCGCATGATGGCAGGCGAATGATCCAGCTCGTTTTGCAGGATGAGCAAATCGCCTTTTTCAAACCCGGACAGCACGCGCTCGATATCTTCATCCTGCACGCGCATATTTTCTCCGGCAAAGACGATGATGCTGTTTTGCCCACTTGAGTCTACCTGAATGACGGTGTGCCCAGAAGGACCGGCTGCGTGCTTGACGTGGCGCGTGTCCACGCCGTGCTTTGCCAGCGCATCCATCAGGATGGCGCCGTCTTCACCGACTACGCCGGCGTGATACACCGTGCCGCCCGCTTTGGCGATGGCGATGGACTGGTTGAGCCCTTTTCCACCGGCGAACACGTTCTTGGCGATTGCCATTTGCGTTTCGCCCGGATGAATCATGTGCTCAACCTGATAGACGTTGTCTATATTCATGGAACCGTAGTTGAGAATCTTCATGCAGGCACTCCTCCTGAATGTATAGTGACCGGAATTGTGACAGGGTTCTCTGTGGCGGATGCGATTTGGAGCCTGAGGTATAGATAAAACAGGACCAGTCCGGGTTTTGATTCCCGTTCCGGTCCTGTGCCTGTTCTGTTTGAAACAGCAGCTGGAGCATCTCGAACCGGTGATGATGGTTCAAGCCACCCATCACTGTTCTTTCTTGGTGGCGTAGGCTGCAACCAGCGCCAGCGCGAGCACCGCGCCCTTGACGGCGGGCAGCACATAGAACGGTACCGCGCAGATGGTCAGGCCGTTTTCCAGCGTGGAAACCAGCATCGCGCCGATCAGGGTGCCCAGCGCGTTGGGTCTTTCCGCGCCGCCGACCGAGCGGCCGACGAACACGGCTGCCAACGACTGCATCAGGTAGTTATCGCAGCACATGACCTGCGCGGAGCTGCCGCGAGAGGCGACGAGGATGCCGCCGATGGCGACGAACACTGCGGTAATCATGCCGGCCAGATAGCGGTAAGCCTTGACGTTGATGCCGCTCAGCTTGGCCGCCTGCTTGTTGCCGCCCATGGCGTAGATGAAGCGGCCGTGTTTAGTATATTCGAGGAAAATGTGCGCGATGAGCACGCAGACCAGCATGATGATGATCAGCCAAGGCTCCTTGCCGATGGCGCTGAAAGAGGGCTCCAGCTTGATGCGCACGGGCTGCGCGCCGGCAGGCGTGCGCATGCCGGTGGAGACTGCGCCGCCGCCGATATACCACTGACCCAGGCCCTGATGCACGAACATCAGCGCACAGGTCGCCAGCATATCCGGAATCTTGCAGACGAGGATGAGGAACATGGTCAGCTGATACATGACCAGCGTCACGGCGATGGTAATCAGCACGCACACGAACAGCGGCAGGCCGTACCACAGATACATGCTCACGAACACATAGGCCGAGCAGCTCGCCAGCGTACAGGCGGACATATCAAAGCCGTCCGGCGCCATGGTGACCGTAGCGGCGATGGCGAACACGGTGGTGATGGACATGGCGCGCAGGATGTTGATCATGTTGTTGAACGACATGAAGCGGCTGCCTTTGATGAGCGTGAAGACGATGAAGCACAGCGCCAGCGCGATGACGGCTGCCCAATCCAGCAGGAAGCGCGCGGCGGTCTTGGTCTTCCGCGGGGATTTCGTCGGGATCGGTTTTGGGGTCGTTTGCATAGTAACACCCTCCTGTGATCGCCCTTAGCGGGCGTACTTGGTTGTGCTGCCGACAGCGTAATGCATGATTTCATCCTCGTCGGTCTTGGCTGTCTCCAATTCGGCCATCACGCGCCCGTCAAAGAGCACGTAGATGCGGTCGGTGATGGAAAGCAGCTCGGCGTTTTCGCAGGATGCGTAAATCACGCTGTTGCCGCGCAGGGTAATGTCGTTAATCAGGCGGAAGATATCCTGCTTGGCGCCGACGTCAACGCCTTTGGTGGGCTCGTCGAAGATGTAGACGTCGCAGTCCGCTGCCAGCCATTTGCCGACGGCCACTTTCTGCTGGTTGCCGCCGGATAGGTTTTTCACATGCTGCCGGATGGAGGGCGTTTTGATGTCCAGACCGTCCACATACTCATGCGCGTTCTTTTCCGTCTTGGCTTTGCTGACGAAAGCGCCGTTGCAGAACTTGCTCAGCGCCGCGGCGGAGAGGTTGAGGGTGACGTTCTCGTTGACCAGAACGCCCTCCTTGCGGCGCTCCTCGGGCACCAGCGCAATTCCGTTTTTCACCGCCTGAGACGGGTTGCCGATCTTCAGCTCGCGCCCCCCCAGCAGGACGCTGCCGGAGGTGCGCTCGTATGCGCCGAAGATGGTTTTGCACAGCTCGGATTTGCCCGCGCCGACCAGTCCGGCGATGCCGACGATCTCTCCCTTGCGCACGTAGAAGGACACGTCCTCGACCTTTCCGTCCGCGCCGGAGAGATTTCGAACCTCGAAAGCCTTTTCGCCGATTTTGGCCTTTTCCTTGCGGAACTGTTCCTCGAAGGTTCGGCCGAGCATCTTTTCGACGATCTCGCGGGAGGTGGTCTCCTTGGTGACCGGGGAGGTATCCACGATCACGCCGTTGCGCATGACGGTATATTTCTCGCAGATTTGGAGAATTTCATGGATTCGGTGGGAAATGAAGATGATGGCGATATTCTCGGTTTCCTGAAGGTGCTTGACCAGCCGGAAGAGTTCCGCGGTTTCCGTGTCGCTCAGGGGCGCGGTCGGCTCGTCCAAAATCAGGAAATTACATTCGTTGGCTATGGCGCGGGCGATGAGAACCATCTGCTTCTGCGCGAGGGAGAGGTCCTGCACCAGCGTGCGAACGTTGACGTCGATATGGAGCTTCTCCAGCACCCGTTTGGCGTCGGTGCGCAGTTGAGCCCAGTTCATCAGGGGCTTGCCCTTTGCGGACATGACCATATCGTTGAGCATCACGTTTTCAGCGACGGAGAGCGTCGGCACCAGCGCCATATCCACTTCCTGATACACAATCTGGATGCCCAGTTTTTTCGCGGCCATGGGCGTTCGCAGCTCCACAATCTTGTCGTTGAGATAGACCTCGCCGGTATAGTCGGGGTTTGCGCCCGCAAAGACCTTCATCAGAGTGGATTTACCCGCTCCGTTCGCGCCCACGAGCGCCCGGATTTCGCCGGTGCTGACTTCGAAGTTTACATCGGTCAACGCCTTCACACCGGGAAATTCGATGGAAACATTCCGGGTTCCAAGAGTCAGCTTGTCCATGGATTTCCCTCTTCTCTATTTCTGCTCGAGGCAGTTTCTTTTCGAAGATTGATTTCAAAAGATTGATTTCAAAAGACGGGTTCGAAGATTTTTCAGGGGCTCTTTTCGAAGAAGAAGCGCCGGAGCAAAGACTCCGACGCTTCTTTGTCAAGAAACATTGCTCAGAATGGTTTTTTGACATGCTTACCGGAACTTAGTGAATCAGTTCGGCGGGCATCCAGTCAGCCACGGACAGATAGCCGAGGTTGCCGTAGGTCTCGCCGGCCACGTCGGCCAGATTCTCGACGGTGTGATCTTCGCGCAGCGCCTCAGCCTTGATGGCGGTGCCCGGAACTTCGACCACGTCCACGCCGTAGGTCTTGGTGGCAGGATCATAGATCTTATCATATTCGCCGGCCATTTCGAGCATGAGGATACGCATGCCGATTTCGCCGTTCATGGTCCAGTCGGTGGTGCCGGCCGCAGCCCACAGGTCGGGGCGGTTCTGCATGTTGGTCACGTCGACCTGATCGATGTCGACAGAGCCCATCGGCAGCGCGGCGCCCTCGGTGCCGTTGAACATGGCGTTCTCTTCGATCGCCTTATAAACACCCTGACCGTAGAGATCGTAGTAAGCGATGACGCCGTCCACGTCTTCGCGGTTGATGGATTGCAGATACGCGGCGGTCACGGCGTTGGCAGAGTCAACGCTGTCCTGCAGCGGCTGGATTTCGCCGACGGTCTTGATCTTGCCGGCAGCCTCGTATTCCTGCCAGCCGACCTCGCGGCGGTCAAACGGGCTGTTGTAGTTGGGGCCGCGCCAGACCTTAATCAGGCGGGCGCCTTCGCCGAACTTGGCGATCATGTCGTCGAGCAGAACGGTGACCAGACTCTTATCCTGCTGGAACATCTGCGTGATGCCCGGGATCTTCTGGTATTCGCCGTCCGTGTAGAACTGGGTATCGAAGCACACGATCTTCATTTCCGGGTACTTCTCGGCCACTTCCTTCAGGAAGACGTAGGAGCCGTCCTGATTGCCGTGGGAGATGAGCAGACCGTCATACCCTGCGGCAGCGCAGCTGTTGATGGTGTCCATCCAAGCGTTGAAATCGCCATTGCAGAAGAAGAAGTCGAAATCGACATCCAACGCCTTGCACAGGTCAGCGCAGGAATCCTTCCACATCTGGAAGATGGTGGCAGAAGGCAGCAGCATGACGTAGGCGACCTTCTTGCCGGCGACGGGGTTCTCGGTCTGCGCGACGGCGCCCACAGTCATGGTCAGCGCCAGCATCAGAGCCAGAACGATAGCGAGGATCTTTTTCATGAGTAACCCTCCTGTTTAATTTTTCGGGCAATCTCCGTGCCCTTTTGTTGCATTTAGTATAATCCTCGGCCAGTTGTTTGTCAAGTGTTGTTTAAATAAAATTATATAATATTAAGTTTAGTTGTTTAGTCCTGAACCAAGGTCGCTTTTTGAGCTATTTTGAAGATATTTTTTGAAATGGTATGTTGTCTGATGTTTAGCGTCGTTTTGAGTGCATCGTCAGATATGCTAAAAATCGGCGCATATCCTGTTGACATTGCTAAACATTGGCCATATAATAGTAAGTGGTAAACAACTGAACCGTTCATTAAACAAATAACTAAACAAATTGGCGGCACAGAACGCAAGGAGCAGGTGACAAATTTATGGAAAACAGACGCTACCCCACGGACGCCGAGGCAAAAAAACTGATCGTTGAAATCGGCCGCAGAATGTATGCAAAGAACTTCGTTGCCGCCAACGACGGCAATATTAGCTGCAAGGTGGATGAAAACACCATCTGGACCACGCCCACCGGTGTATCCAAGGGCTTTATGACGGAGGACATGCTCGTCAAGCTCCGGCTGGACGGCACGGTGATCTCCCAGGGCGAGCGCGGCCCTTCCAGCGAGGTCAAGATGCATTTGCGCGTCTACAATGAAAACCCCGAGGTTGGCGGCGTGTGCCACGCCCATCCGCCCATCAGCACATCCTTCGCCATCGCCGGCATGAGTCTGGATCGCGCCATCTATCCCGAGGCGCTGGTCAATCTGGGTACGGTGCCCTGTGTGCACTACGAAACGCCCGGCTCTCAGGGCATCCCCGACAGCGTCGCACCCTATTGTAAGGATTACAACGCGCTGCTGCTTGCCAACCACGGTGCGCTGGCATGGGGCAAGGATTTGATGGAAGCTTGGTATCGCCTTGAATCGACCGAGCATTACGCCATGGTCATCATGTATACCGGCAATATCATTGGCAAGGCCAACGTGCTGAGCTGCGATCAGGTCGGCGAACTGGTTGAGATTCGCCGCCGTATGGGCATCAGCAGCGGCGGCATCCCCGCCTGCACCGCGCGCCCCACCAACACCACGGACGTGGTTGCCGGACACAGCCCTGTGCAGAGCGAGCCCCGCGTTTTGAAGACATTTGGCGCACAGGAAGCCGCGCCCTCCTCCTGCGGCTGCGGCGGCGGAAGCGATGCGGCGGACAAAGCAGAGCTAGAAGCGATTACACGCGCCGTATTGGAGCGTCTGAAAGGCTCTCTCTAAGCGTGCTGAGCCCGCTCTCACTTATTGAGCAAGTTTCGGCATCTATTACACTTTACACAAAAAGTGAAATCGAGGTGCATGCGATATGAAAGCCATCGTCATCGGCGGCGTGGCAGCCGGAATGTCCGCCGCCTCCAAGCTCCGGCGCGTCAAGCCGGACGCACAGATTGTGGTGTATGAGCGCGGCGGCTTCCTATCCTACGGCGCATGCGGCCTTCCTTATTATGTGAGCGGCTTCAACGACGATCCCGCGAAACTGATCGCCCGGACGCAGGCCGTCTACAAAGAGATGCGCATCGAGACGCATCTGTTCCACGAGGTCACGCGGGTTGATCCCGAAAGGAAGACCGTAACAGTTCGAAATCTGGATACGGGCGCCGTCTTTGAAGACGCTTATGACATGCTCATGGTTGCGACCGGCTGCAACAGCGTCAACCCCAAAATCCCCGGCGCGGATTCGCCCGCCGTCTTCTACCTCAAGACGATGGAGGACGGCCTGCTCCTGCACGAGATTCTCCGCCTGCGCGACGTCACCCGCGTGGCCGTGGTCGGCGGCGGATACATCGGGCTGGAGATGGCCGAGGCGCTGCTGCATTTGGGCAAGGAGGTCACGCTCATCGAGGCTGGGTCGCGCCTGCTCGCCTCCTTTGAGCCGGAGTTTTCCGAGCTGGCGGCGCAGGAGCTGGAGAAAAACGGCGTGCGCGTGCGCGTGGGCTGCCGTGTGCAGGAAATTGCCGATGCCGGCAGCGAACGCATCGTGCGCACCAGTCAGGGAGATTTCCCCTGCGATATGATTCTCATGTCCGTGGGCGTAGTTCCGGCGACGGATTTTCTGCGCGATACGGGCATCCGCATGGCGCGAAACGGCGCGATACTCGTGGATCGCGAGATGCGCACATCGCTGGAACACATCTATGCCGCAGGCGACTGTGCCGTTGTCTATCACCGGCTGATGGAGGAGGATTACTTCATTCCGCTGGGCACTTACGCCAACAAATGCGGGCGCATCGCCGGCGGCAACATGGCCGGGGCGCACGAGAAATTCGTCGGCGCGCTGGGCACCGCCGCCATCAAGGTCTGTGGGCTTGAAATGGGGCGCACCGGCATGAGCGAAAAGGACGCGGCGCGGTTGGGCATCGACTACCGCACGAAGCTCGTCACGGCCAACGATCATCCCGCGTATTACCCCGCCCCCACCAAGCTAGTCATCAAACTCATCTATGAAACCCGCACTCGCCGTCTTCTGGGCGCCTGCGTGGCAGGCGAAAAGGGCGCGGTGATGCGCGCCGACATCTTCGCTGTGGCGATTCATGCGGGCATGACGACGGACGAGCTGGGCATGGTGGATCTCGCCTATGCGCCGCCCTTTTCAGGCGTATGGGACGCAGTTCACATCGCCGCAAACGCCGCTAAGTGAGGTGCATATGAACAAACTCTGTACGCTCGCCGAAGCGATTTCCCTCGTTCGCGACGGAGACTGCGTGGGGCTGGGCGGCAACACGCTCAACCGCGCGCCCATGGCGGCCGTCTTCGAGCTGATTCGTCAGGAACGGAAAAATCTGCGCATTGTCAAAACCGCAGGCGCGATGGATGTGGATGCGCTGTGTCTGGGCGGCTGCGCCGGCGTTGTGGACGCGGGTTTTGTCAGCTACGAAAGCCAATACGGGCTGGCGCAGCGCTACCGCGCCTCGGTGCAAAAGGGACTGGTTCGCGCTAATGAACATGCTTGCTACACCGTCATTTCGGCCCTGCGTGCCGCCAGCTACGGCATCCCGTTCATGCCGGTGCGCGGGCTGAAGGTCAGCGACCTTCGGCGGGTCAACGACTACTTTGCCGATGTGACCGATCCCTTTACGGGCGAAACGTTGGCGGCGGTGCAAGCCATCCGGCCGGACTTCGCCATTGTCCATGCGCAGACGGCAGATGCACAAGGCAACGCAAGCTTTGAAGGCCCGCTGTATGAGGACGTGCTGCTCTCCCGTGCTGCCAAGCGCGTGATCATCACCGCCGAGCGCATCGTGGGCGACGGCTGGTTTGCCGGCAGTGAGCAAAAGGCGGATATCCCGCACTTTATGACTGCGGCTGTCGTGCATGTCCCGCGCGGCGCGTCCCCCTGCGCCTGTTACGGCTATTACGAGCCGAATGATTCGCTGATCCGCGCATTCCTTACCCTTGACAGCAGGGAAGCGCTTCTCGATTTTGTTCAGGGGAGGAAAGAACCATGATCAGACCCTGCGACATGATGGTCGTCGCGATGTCCCGATTGATCGGCGACGGCGACACGGTGTTCCATGGCGTATCCTCCCACATGCCCATGATCGCCACGCTGCTGGCAAAAAAGACGCACGCGCCCAACGCCGTGCACCTGAACATCCCCGGCGGCGTTGATCCCGTCAAGCCTGCCCTGCGGGAATACACCAGCGCGAGCGGCGAGCTGTGGGAAAGCGCCTGCGCAAAGCTGCCGCTGATGGAGGTTTTCGATTTGAGCATGCGCGGCGGGCTGGATGTCGCATTTCTCAGCGGCGTGCAGTTCGATTCTCGCGGTCATGTCAATGCCTCTGTCATCGGCGATTACCACAAGCCCAAGGTTCGTCTTCCAGGCGGCGCGGGCAGCGCGGTGCTGATTCCGACGGCGCGGCGTGCGATCATCTGGCGCACCAAGCACGATAAGCGCACCTTCACTGGAAAGGTGGATTTCGTCACCGCGCGGGGCAACGTATCCGACATTGTCACCCCGCTGTGCGTCTTCACCATGCACGAAGGCGAGCTGATTCTGAAATCCGTTCACCCGACCTCCTCGATTGAGGAAGTGGCGGCTAACACCGGCTTCCCCATCCGCTATTTCTCCATCGAGCAGACGCCGCCCCCCACGTCGGAGGAGCTATGCGCTCTGCGCGAGATCGACCCCATGGATTACCGGAGCATCGAGTTCCGATGATTGCTCCTTTGGAAACGATAAAAAACAAGATAGAAAGGAAGTCCAGCATTATGTCTCGTTTCGACACCTATTTTCTGATGAAGGAAGCCGACGTCATCGAATACGTCAAGGCCAAGTATCCCGATTTCTTCGCGCCTGAAGCCATGCTGACCGTCAAGGAAATCGGCGACGGCAATCTGAACTACGTCTTCCGCGTCATCGAGGAAGCCACCGGAAAATCCATCATCGTTAAGCAGGCCGGCGTGTCGCTTCGCATTTCCGCAGAGATGAAGGTATCCACCGACCGGAACCGCATCGAGAGCGAAATTCTCCAGATTCAGGATAAGTACGCGCCCGGTCTGGTGCCCAAAATCTATGGCTATGATACCGTGATGTGCGCCTGCGCGATGGAAGATCTTTCCGACTACGCCCTGATGCGCTATGCGCTCATGCGCCATGAAACCTTCCCGCGCTTTGCGGAGGATATTTCGACCTACATGGTCAACACCCTGCTCAAGACCACCGACGTGGCCATGGAGCACAAGGAAAAGAAGGCCATGGTCAAGAGCTTTATCAACCCCGAGCTGTGCGAAATCACCGAGGATCTGGTGCTGACCGAGCCGTATAACGACTGCAACCACCGCAACAACGTCTTCCCGCCCATTGCCGACTTCGTGAAGAAGGAGCTCTACGAGGACGAGGCGCTCAAGCTGGCCGTCGCCAAGATCAAGTTTGAGTTTATGAACAACGCGCAGGCGCTCATCCACGGCGACCTGCACACCGGTTCCATCTTCGTCAAGCAGGATTCCACCCGCGTGTTCGATCCGGAATTCGCCTTCTACGGCCCGATGGGCTATGACATCGGCAACGTCGTGGCGAACATGATTTTCGCGTGGGACAATGGCCGCGCCGCGGGCGCGGACGCTTTCTGCGACTGGTGCCTCAAGGCCATTGCCGACACCATCGACCTGTTCTGCGAGAAGTTTCTCGTGTGCTTTGACGCCTGCGCGACCGACCTGATGGCCAAGACCCCCGGCTTCAAGGAATACTATCTGGACAGCATCCTCTCCGACACGGCCGCATACGCCGGCACCGAGCTGATTCGCCGCACCGTGGGTATGGCGAACGTCAAGGACGTGACCACCATCGCCGATGAGGCCAAGCGCGCCCACGCCGAGAAGGTCAACATTCTCTGCGCCAAGGATTACATTATGAACCGCACGGCGTTCAAGAACGGCGCGGACTTCATCGCCGCTGTCACGCGCGCCGACGAGGCTGCCAAGTAACGCCGGGGAAAAGGAGGAGACCACCATGGCTGAGCAAAAGAACATTATGAGTTATGAAACCGTCGCGCTGGATGACGAGCAGAGCGCGCTGGTGATTTTGGATCAGACCAAGCTGCCCTACGAGGTCGAGGTGCTGCACCTGACCGAACAGAAGGATATCTGGGACGCAATTTACCTGCTCAAGGTGCGTGGCGCGCCCGCCATCGGCGTGGCCGGCGGCTTCGGCGTGTATCTGGCCGCCAAGCGGATTCAGGCGGACAACTATGACGAGTTCTACGCCCAGTTCAAGAAGGCGAAGGAATATCTCGATTCCTCCCGCCCGACGGCGGTGAACCTCTCCTGGGCGCTCAACCGCATGGAGAAGGTTGTTACGGACAACAAGGACAAGCCCATCCCCGAAATCAAGGAGCTGCTGCACAAGGAATGCGTCGCCATCAAGGATGAGGACGTGTGGATGTGCCGCCAGATCGGCGAATACGGCCTGAGCCTCATCAAGGATGGCGACGGCATTCTGACCCACTGCAACGCCGGTCAGCTCGCAACCTCCAAGTACGGCACGGCGCTGGCGCCCATTCATCTGGGACGTGAACGCGGCATGAATTTCCGCGTGTTCACCGATGAAACCCGCCCGCTGCTTCAGGGTGCCCGCCTGTCCTCCTTCGAATTGCAGGCCGACGGTGTAGATACGACCGTCATCTGCGACAACATGGCGTCCCAGGTCATGAAGAACGGCTGGGTCAACGCGGTGTTCGTCGGCTGTGACCGCGTGGCGGCCAACGGCGACGCCTGCAACAAAATCGGCACTTCCGGTGTGGCGATTCTTGCCAAGTATTACGGCATCCCCTTCTATGTGCTGGGTCCGACCTCGACGATCGACATGTCCATCGAAAAGGGCGAGGATATCCACATCGAGCAGCGCCCCGCCGAGGAGGTCACCGAGATGTGGTATAAGAAGCGAATGGCGCCCGAGGGTGTCAAGGTCTACAACCCTGCGTTCGACTTTGCGGATAACGAGCTGATTGCCGGTATCGTCACCGAATACGGCATTGCCCGCCCGCCGTACACCGAAAGCCTCAAGGAAATCTTCAAGAAGAAGGCCGAAGCCGAGGCCGCCAAAAAGAAGTGAGAGCGGAATGCCGAAGCCCGCCCCATTTAGGGACGGGCGGGCGTTCCATAAAGGAGATCTATGAACGAGAAAGAATTGCGCGCTGCTGTGGAGCGGGTGATTCTGTCGGAGCTGGCCAAAATCGGCGAGCCCTATGTGCCGGTGACGTCCTCCAACCGCCATTGCCACCTGTGTCAGGCGGATGTGGAACGGCTCTTCGGCGCGGGATATCGGCTGACGAAGCTGCGCGATCTGGTGCAGCCGGGGCAGTTCGCCTGCAATGAGCGCGTGACCATCGAAACCGAGAAAGGAAAGCTGACGCTGCGTGTCGTCGGGCCTGCCCGAGGAAAGACACAGGTGGAGCTGGCGCTGACCGACGCCATCAAGCTGGGTCTGCGGCCGCCCATCCGCATGAGCGGTGAGTTGGAGGGAAGTCCGGGGTGTGTGCTGTCCAGCGGCAATGCCCGAATCACCCTTTCAAGCGGCGTCATCGTGGCGGCACGTCACCTGCATATGTCTCCGGAGGAGGCGCAGGCCTTTGACCTTCGGGATGGCGACGTGGTCAGCCTTCGCGTGGAGGGATCGCGCCCGGCGACGCTGGATGGCTTCATCGTGCGAAGCGGCGCGGCACATCGACTGGAGGCGCATATCGACACAGATGAGGCCAATGCCTGCGCCCTTCGGGACGGCCAGCTTTGCCGCGTGATTCGGCGCGAAGGCGCAGATGTCTGCGCACCCGGCAACACCGCATTGGCGGCTGCGCTGAGCGGTATGCTGCTGGGCGGCACACCAATCCAAGCCTCTGCACAGTCTCCCACACCCCGCCCTGCTCATAGTGAGCCGATTGGCAGGGATGCGATGCTCGACCTATCGGGCGAGGCGCGCAGGCTGATTACCGAGGACGATGTGCGCCGCGCGGCGCAGCGCGGCTACCGGATCATCCGCTATGCGCCGGATGCGATTCTCACGCCGCTGGCGAAGGATATCGCCGCAGAAAAGCGCATCGAGCTGGCTTCAGCGGTTCACTGATCCCGCGCGCGGGAAGACCCGCTTTCAGGAAAGGAAAAACAGCCATGGCATTGACAGAACAGCAAATCAGGCAGATCACGGATGAAATCGTGCGAAGCCTTACGAAATCCATGAAGGAGGAAGTGCCTGCCGCGCCGCCGCAAACGGACGGCTGCACCGGCCGCTGGCTGTGCGACACCGCGGAGGAAGCGGTGGCCAACGCCAAGGCCGCGCAGGCGCAGCTCTCCGAAATGACACTGGAAAAGCGCGGCGAGCTGATTGCCGCCATGCGCAAGGCGGGCATCGACAACGCCGAATACCTCGCGCGGCTCGCCCATGAAGAGACCGGATATGGCCGCGTGGCCGACAAGGTGCAGAAGAACCTGCTCGTCAGCCGTCGCACACCCGGCATCGAGGATCTGGTGACCCGATGCGAGACGGGCGACAAGGGCATGATGCTCATCGAGCAGGCGCCCTTCGGCGTGATCGGCTCCATCACCCCTTCGACCAATCCCACGTCCACCGTCATCAACAACTCCATCAGCATGATTGCGGCGGGCAACGCGGTGGTCTTCAATCCCCATCCCGCAGCGAAACGCGCCTCGCAGGAAGCGATGCGCCTGATGGTGGAGGCGATTGTGTCCGCTGGAGGCCCGGCGACGCTCATCACCACGGTGAAGGAGCCGACGCTGGAAAGCGGCAACGTCATCATGAACCACAAGGATATTCCGTTGCTGAGCATCACAGGCGGCGAGGCGGTTGTCGCCGTGGCGATGAAGACCAGCAAAAAGGTCATCGCCGCGGGGCCCGGCAATCCCCCCGTCATCGTGGACGACACCGCCGATATCCCCGAGGCGGCCAAACGCATCGTCGATGGCGCGGCGTTTGACAACAACGTGTTGTGCATCGCGGAGAAGGAGGTTTTTGCCTTCTCCAACATCACCGACAGGCTGATGAGCGAAATGGAGCGGGTTGGCGCCTTCCGCATTTCCGGCGAGGACATCGACAAGGTGATGCGCACTACGCTCATCAACAAGGACGGACACTACCTCATCAACCGCAAATACGTCGGGCGCGACGCGGCGGTGATCCTGCGCGACGCGGGTGTTCGCTTCACCGGCGACCCGAGGCTGGTCATCGCCGAGGTCGATCGCAATCACCCGTTTGTGACCATCGAAATGCTCATGCCGGTGCTGGCAATCGTGCGCGTGCGCGATATCGACGAAGCGATAGAAGAAGCCTTCCGCGCCGAGCGGGGCTGCAAGCACTCCGCGATGATTCATTCGAGCAACGTGCACAACATGAGCAAGGCGGCGCGTAAGCTCAATACCACGATTTTTGTGAAGAACTCCTCCAGCTTTTCCGGCTTGGGCTTCGACGGCGAGGGCTATACGACGATGACCATCGCCACCCCGACCGGCGAAGGCGTGACCAGCGCGCGTTCCTTCACGCGCCTGCGCCGCTGCGTGCTGTACGGAGACTTCCGCATCTGCTGATCACGAGAGGATGCGTTGGTTATGAACATTGTTGAATCCATCCGCGCTGCCGGTGTCGTCGGTGCGGGCGGCGCGGGTTTTCCCGCTCACGTCAAGCTCAACGGTAAGGCTGAGTATGTAATCGCCAATGGCGCTGAATGTGAGCCGCTGCTGCGCGTGGATCAGCTGCTGATGCAGCGCGAGGCAAAGCGCGTCGTGCGCGGCGTAGCGCTGGCCATGGAGGCTGTCGGCGCGGCGCGCGGGGTGATTGCCACTAAGACGCATTACCGCGGCGCGGTCGGTGCACTGCAAAAAGCGCTCGATGGCCGAAGCGATATCACGCTGCACCTGATGGACAGCTATTATCCCTCCGGAGATGAAAAATCCATCATCTTCGAGGTCTCAGGGCGCGTGGTTCCCAGTGGAAAGCTGCCGCTCGACGTGGGCTGTGTGGTCAGCAATGTGGCAACACTGGTCAACATCAGCGCTGCCGTAGAGGGAACGCCCGTCATCCGCAGGGATGTGACTGTGGGCGGCGAGGTTCCTCATCCCATCACGGTTACGGTGCCCATCGGTTCTCCGATTCGCGAGGTCATCGCGCTTTCCGGTTTCAGTGGAAGCCGCGAGAACTTCGCTCTGATTGTCGGCGGTCCCTGCATGGGCAGACTGGAGGAAGACTGGGATGCGCCCATCACCAAGACCACGGGCGGTCTGCTGCTGCTCAGGCGGATGCATCCGTTGATCGTCCGCCGCACCCAAAGCCCGGAGAGGATGCTGAAGGTGGCTCGCGCCGTGTGCTGCCAGTGCAGCCAATGCACGCAGATGTGCCCGCGCAATGCGCTGGGGCTGAATGTGCAGCCGCATAAGGCGATGCGCGCGCTCGTCATCGGCAACGGGGCGCTGCTGGGCGACCTGAAGGCCATTTGGGGCTGTTCCAGCTGCGGCGTTTGTACGAATTATGCCTGTCACATGGGGCTTGTCCCCTCCGAGGTGATGGCATTGTACAAAAGCGAGCTGAGCAAAAACGGTATTCGTCCCAAGCCGGAAATGGATATCACCCCCGACCCCTTTATCACATACAAGCGGGTGCCGATCAGCCGCCTCATTGCCCGAATGGGTTTGAGTGCCTATGACGTGCCTGCTCCCTATACCGAAACGGGCTATCAGCCCGACTCGGTGACGCTGCTGCTCCGTCAGCATGTGGGAAGGCCTGCCGTGCCGGTCGTGCGCACGGGCGACCGTGTGCATGCGGGCGACGTGGTCGCCGAGATTCCAGAAAAGTCACTGGGCGCAAGAATTCACGCGCCGATTGACGGCATCGTCACCCGTGTCGATGCAAAAGCGATACAGGTCGCAGGAGGTGAAAGCACATGACCGCCATTGGCGTAGTAGAGACGGTCAGCATCCCGCTGGGTGTGCTAGCGGGTGATCAGATGGTCAAAACGGCACAGGTGGAGCTTGTGACGGCGCAGACGGTTTGTGCGGGCAAGTACATCATCGCCGTCAGCGGCGAGGTTGCGGCGGTACGCTCTGCTGTTGCGGCAGGCGTAGAAAGCGCGGCAAGCGCACTGGTGGACAGTCTTGTCATCGCCAATGTGGACGAGCGCGTTGTGGCGGCGATGGCGGGCGCGTGTCCAGCCGGGCAGGTGCAGGCCGTGGGCGTGATGGAAACCTTCTCGCTGGCCAGCTCGATTAGCGCGGCGGATACCGCCGTCAAAGCCGCGGACGTGGAATTGATCGAGGTTCGTCTGGGGCGCGGCATGGGCGGCAAATCGTTTGTCATCGTGACGGGCGAGGTCGCCGCGGTGGAGGCCGCCGTGCAGGCAGCAGAAGGAAGCGAACAGACGCAGGGGCTTATCAGCTCCAGCGTCGTAATCCCCTCGCCGCATATGGATATCATCCGCGCCCTGATGTAACGGTGGCACGGAGAAGCGCGTCAAAACAAGAAAGCAGAATCAAGAAAATAAAAAAACATAGAAAAAGGAGATATTCACCATGATGGAAGCGCTGGGTATGATTGAAACCAAGGGTCTGGTCGGTTCGATCGAGGCAGCCGACGCGATGGTCAAAGCGGCGAACGTGCATCTCATCGGCAAGGAGCATGTGGGCGGCGGTCTGGTGACGGTGATGGTTCGCGGCGACGTCGGCGCGGTGAAGGCCGCTGTGGAAGCGGGCGGTGCGGCAGCCAAGCGCGTGGGCGAACTGGTCAGCGTGCACGTTATTCCCCGTCCCCATGGCGATGTAGAAGAAATCCTTCCTAAGGTCGTCGTTACGGAGTAAGCAAGGCGTTACCGCCATAGAACGAAAGGAGTTATCAGAATGGAAAAGCAGGCACTGGGTATGGTTGAAACCAAGGGTTTGGTCGGTTCGATTGAGGCGGCCGATGCGATGGTCAAAGCGGCGAACGTGCATCTCATCGGCAAGGTTCATGTCGGCGGCGGTCTGGTGACCGTGATGGTTCGCGGCGACGTCGGCGCAGTCAAGGCTTCTGTAGAAGCGGGTGGCGCGGCGGCCAAGCGCGTGGGCGAATTGGTCAGCGTGCACGTCATTCCGCGCCCGCACGAGGATGTGGAAGCTATTCTGCCCAAGCTGTAAGCGACGGGAGGGAAAAACGCCATGCTGAAAGGTATTTCTCCAATTCTCACACCGGATCTGCTCAAAATCCTTGCCGAAATGGGGCATGGCGATGAGCTGGTCATCGGCGATTGCAATTTTCCCGCGCAGTCCATGGGCAGGCGCTGTGTGCGTTGCGACGGGCACTGCGGCACGGAGCTGCTTGACGCGATTCTTGCCCTGTTCCCGCTGGATCAGTTCGTGGAGGCGCCCGTCACGGTGATGGCGCCCGCGCCCGGCGCGATGGATGGAAACCCGCCCATCTGGGCTGAGTTTGCCGAAATCGTTGAAAAGCATCAGCCCGGCACGAAGAGCGAAGCGATCGATCGCTTTGCCTTCTATGACCGCGCTAAGAATGCTTATGCAACCGTGGCAACGGGTGAAAATGCACTCTATGCTTGCATTATCATAAAAAAAGGCTGCATCATCTGATGCGAATTTCTCTTAAAACACTTCTTTAAAGCGCCGCGAAGCGAAGTCAGACTTTGCATGCGGCGGCGTATCGCAAAACGGATATTCCCCCGCTTTCCCTAAAAACAGAGCATTATCGTATAGAAGGAGAGACAAGGCGATGAAAAAAATCATCAACACACCGGAAACATTCATTCCCGAAATGCTGGAAGGCATCTATGCCGCGCACCCTGACGAACTGATGTGCGTTGAGGGAGATCTTCACTGCCTTGTTTCTAAGCGCAAGCACACAGGCAAGGTGGGCATTGCGACCGGAGGCGGCTCCGGACATCTCCCGCTGTTCCTTGGCTATGTGGGCGAAGGCATGCTCGACGGATGTTCCATCGGTGATGTGTTCCAGTCCCCCAGTGCGGAACAGATGCTCGCTGTAACCAAGGAAATCGATCAGGGCGCGGGCGTGCTGTACATCTACGGAAACTATAACGGCGATATTTTCAACTTCGATATGGCAGCTGAAATGGCGGACATGGAGGAGGATATCCGCGTGGAGAGCGTCGTCGCGGGCGAGGACGTCGCCTCCGCTGCGCCTTCCGCCGAGGGCGAGCCGAACCGCCGCCGCGGCGTGGCGGGCATCTTCTTCGTGTATAAATGCGCGGGCGCTGCTGCCGCGGCAGGACTGACGCTCGACGAGGTCAAGCGCGTTGCGCTCAAGGCCTGCGCCAACGTCCGCACGATGGGCGTGGCGCTGACCTCCTGCACCGTGCCGCGCGTGGGTCACCCCAGCTTTGAAATCGGCGAGGACGAAATGGAAATCGGCATGGGTATTCACGGCGAGCCGGGCATCCGCCGCGGCAAGCTGCGCCCCGCCGACGAAATCGTAGACGAGATGATGAAACCCATTCTGGCTGATATCCCTTACGCTGCGGGCGACGAGGTGGCGGTGCTTGTCAACGGCCTCGGTGCGACGCCGCTGGAGGAGCAGTATGTCATGTTCCGCCGCGTAAAGCAGATTCTCGACGAGAAGGGCATCAGAGTGTTCCACACCTATGTGGGCGAATATGCAACCTCCATGGAAATGGCGGGTGCGTCCATCTCGCTGCTCCGGCTGGACGACGAGCTGAAGACCTATCTCTCCGCGCCTGCCGATACCCCGTTCTTCAAACAGTTCCAGCTGTGAGGAAGGAGGGCTTTGTATGAATGTGGCGGATTTCTGTGCGCTGATGGAACGTTGGGCCGTTGTGATGGCCGATCGCCGCGATTGGCTCATCCAGTTGGACAGCGTGGTGGGCGACAGCGACTTGGGGCTGACCATGAGCGACGGCTTCCGCGCTGCCGCAGATGCGGTCAACAAGGCGCCCGCCGCCGATGTTGGAAAGACGGCGTATCTTGCCGGAAAGGCGATGGCGAGTGCGGTTCCTTCCACGATGGGAACTTTGATGGCAAGTGGTCTGATGAATGCAGGAAAAATGCTGAAAGGTGTCGAAAAGTGTAATGCCAAACAGGAGGTCGAGTTTTTCCGGGCATACTTTGACGGGGTTAAGAGCCGCGGCAAGGCCGAATTGGGCGACAAAACCTTCCTGGACGGATTGTATCCCGCCATCGAAGCACTGGACAACGCCATCAACAGCGGTATAGAGGAGGCAGAGGCTGCGCGCCTTGCGGCGCAGGCGGCGTGGACTGCCTTTGAAAACACAAAAGGCATGCTCGCCAAACATGGTCGAATGGCTATTCGCGGTGAGCAGTCGCGTGAACTGCTGGATCCCGGCGCAGCTGTTGCAGCTCTGCTGATGAGGGGATACGCCGATTTTAAAGCAGACAGCGAGTGATTGCCATGACCATCCGAGAGATTGCGGCCATCGCCGGCGTATCGCCGGCGGCGGTGTCTCTGGTTATCAATAACAAAAAAGGGGTCAGCGCGGAAACGCGCCGCCATATTCAGAGCATCATGGAGGAATGCGGCTACGTGCCTGCACCCGTTCGGCGCAAGGCCGACCGCTTCCGCCTGATGATCCTCAAATTCCGTGCGCACGGCATCGCCTTGGAGGAAAATCAGGGCTTTACCGCGTCCATCATCGACCGGATCGAGAGCGAATGCAGACGGTTCGCCTTCGACCTCGTCATGTGCAACTGCGAACCGGCCACGGCCGCGACGACCATCCGGAGCCTGATGGAAAACCCGCCCGACGGCGTGATCCTGATCGGCACAGAACTGCGCGAGGCGGATTACGAGCTCTTTAAGCTGTTCACCGTGCCGTTCGTGGTGCTGGATAACAACATCCTCTTGGAGAACGTGGACAGCGTGGTGATGGCGAACCGGGAGTTGACCGCGCAGCTCGTGCGGTATCTGTACAGTTTGGGGCACCGCGAAATCCAGTATTACAAGTTCACCCAGCCGGTCAACAACTGCGACGAGCGCTATGAGGGCTATTTGCAGGAGCTTCACCGTCTGGGGCTGGAGCCGCCCGAACCCATCATGCTCAAGCCCACCGTGGACGGCGCGTTTGAGGATATGAAGCGGCTGATTAAGGGCGGCGAGTATGTGCCGCACGGCGCGGCCATCGCCGACAACGACACCGTCGCCATCGGCGCGATCAAGGCCATTCGGGAGGCCGGGTATTCCATTCCCGAGGATATTTCCATCGTCGGCTTTGACGATATTCCCTTCAGCGCGGTGACCATGCCCGCGCTGACCACAATGCGCATTTCCCGATCCCAGATGGGCACACTGGCGGTGGATCTGATCCGCAAACGCATCAAGAATCTGGATTGGCCGGGCATGCACATGCACATCGGCGGCAAGCTGATCGTTCGCAACAGCACCCGCGCGGTGGACGACTGAGCGGAGGAATCAACATGCTGGTAGGCCGTGTGACAGGCAATGTCGTCAGCACGAACAAGTGCGATTCGCTACGGGGGGCCAAGCTGCTCATCGTGCAGCCGGTCGATCTTGAAACGCTGCAAATGAAGGACGATTACGTGGTCTGCGTAGACGACGTCGGCGCAGGCGAAGGCGATCTGGTGTTCTGCGCATACGGAAGCTCAGCGCGCCAATCCGACACCACCAAAAAGGTTGCGTCCGATTTCAGCATCTATGGCATTGTGGATTCCATCGACATGCGCGGCGCGCGCACCTACGACAAGGCAAAGGAGACCGTAGCATGCAGTTGGCAAAAGTGATCGGAAGCATGGTCAGCACCCGCAAATGCGAACGCCTTCAAGGGCTGAAGCTGCTGGTGGCCGTGCCGATTGATATGGATACGTTTGAAGAGAAGGGCGCTCCCTTCATCACGGTCGATACCGTCGGCGCGGGAGAAGGCGAAATCGTCATGTGGGCGGGCGGAAGCTCCTCCAGACAGACGGATCTGACCACCAATAAACCGGTGGATAGCTCCATCATCGGCATTGTGGATTTTGTGGATATCCTCGGCGAACGCAAATACAGAAAAGGCGATGAGCGATGAAGATTGCACGGGTCACGGGAACGGTGGTATCCACCATCAAATACGAGAAATACGTGGGCATGAAGCTGCTGCGGGTTCGCCATCTGACGCTCGAAGGGCAGCCCACCGGGGAAGAGTTGATTGCGCTGGACGCTGCCGATGCCGGCATTGGCGACATTGTGTTGGTCAACAACGACGGCGGCGCGGCGCAGATGATTATGGGCGATACCAAGCTCATCGCCAGCGTTACCATCTGCGGCGTGATTGATTCCTATAGCTGGCAGGGGCAAACCGTCCACTGTCATTAGGAGGTATAGGCGTGAATATCGGCAAAGTTGTCGGCTCCGTGGTGTGTACGGTCAAGACGCCTTCTTTGAGCGGAATCAAGCTGCTCGTCGTTCGGCAGATCGTCAACGGGCAGGAAAAAGGGCTGTTGGTCGCCTGCGACGGAACCCGTCAGGCAGGAATCGGCGATGTCGTTTACATGATCGGGCGCAAGGAGGCCGCGCTCATGCTGGATCGGGATGATCCGCCGCCCAGTGATATCACCATTGTAGGCATTATCGATCCGGAGACCCTGTAAGGAGAAGCGGTTGTGAACGCAGAAAAACGAAGAGGCACGGCGTGTCATAATTCGTGTCATAAAAATAAGCGGATAGGACGAAAATATCCAATGCGGATGATCAGCCTGTGGAGATCGTTTTTTTCCTGATTATACAAGGAAAAAAGAAAAAACCAACGTTTGCTGGGCTTTCAAACTGTAGACAAAAAAGCGCTGTCTCAAAATGGCTAAAGCAGGCCATGAGAGGCAGCGCCTTTTTCCGTAA